>JGI24700J35501_10930351_pt1 | contig 13241 bp, 14 predicted proteins | sample TergutTh196P1_FD_35501 | JGI IMG/M metagenome (IMG submission 35501) | reverse complement strand
GTTGCTTCCCGTGGCTTTGTCGAATTGGCGGGATTTCGTATCCCCACCGCAGGTGCAAGCTATTCCAACAATAGAAACCGCCACCGTTACGGAATAAACACACCCGCATGGGCAATAAAATAACAACAAAAGCGTTGTCAAGCCGTTTTTTGAAGGGGGCAACATGAGCAAAATGGACAAAAATTTCGGTGCTTTATTCTATCACGATGACTATTACCAAGACACCCGCTTATTGCGTGAGGCTTTGATTGAAATGGCGTACTGCTCGGGGCATACCTGGGAAAACCCCATATCCATGAGCCTCTTATGTATGGAATTTATGATGTCTTATGATACGGCAAAACTGATTCAAGCCGATATTTCGGCAATAATAGCCAGTGACTCTGAGGAATTAAGATATTTGAGCCAAATCAGGGCGATTATGACCAAGCATTTTCCATATGCACATGATTTGGAAGACCGCTATGTGCGTGGATTTGTCAAGGCTATGGCGAAATGTTGGTTGTCTGAGTTGATGTCGTATGTGGAAATCTTTAGTTTAGAAGAAAAAAATTTGTAAATATTTTGGATATGTGCTACAATGATATTTAGTTGAAATTTGCAACTCGCTTATACAACCCCACCCAAAGGAGGTAAAAAAAATGACCATAGAACCAACCCTAACCACCCTACTCCACACCACCCAACCCCCACAACCATCCCAAACCACAACAGGCTTCGACCTGCTATTCGCCAACGCCGAAAATCGCCGAAACACCCCCGATAACTCCCAACAACAACCCAATCGCCGTCAAACTCGCCAAGATACGCCGCAATCCACCAACCAACCACGTGCCGAACGCCCCGAACGTCCCACAAGGGAACGTCCTGAACAACCCAATCGCCCGACACGTGTCAACCGTCAGGAACAGCCTGAAAACACACCGCAGGAATCCAACGAAAATCTCACGATACCCCTCGAACAGGAGCTGCCGACAGAACCCGTGCAAAACCCCGAAACCCTAGAAGTCCAAGAAACGCTAGAACCCACGCAAGAGCCAATCATTGAAACCTTGGAAATCCCACTAGTTACGGAAGAGGCACAGGAGGAAGACATTCCGCCCACGCAAACCGAAACCACCATAATCACAACCCTAGCCGAGGCAGCACAACTCCCACCAGCGGAAATGCAGGAAATCCTAACGGAACTGGAAATCCAGCCAACGGAGCTAACACAACCACCAGAAGTCCATAAACTCCTACAACATCTACTAAACGCCGAACCAGCCGACTTGCTAACCACGCCAAACTACTCCGAAACCGTCAAGGAAATCATTGAAACGGTAACGGAAATAGCAAAAAATCCTGAAATTACGCCGAACCTCGACCTGCTAAGAGGGCTTATTTCCGATGTTGACGAAGACGATAACTTGATAATTTCAGCCGAGGAGACCGAAGAGCCTGATTTGCTAATGCAAGCGGTGCAGAATTTTAACCCATCAAACTCCAATAATTCCGATTCAAACGCAAACACCAACAGTCAACAGGAGCCGCAGCAAGCACCGCAGCCCACGCCGATAATGGCTGAAATTCCAACGATTCTCCCTGAAACTCCGCAAATGCAGGTACAGCAGACGACCCAGACGACCCAGTCCACAGGCGAAGTGATAACGACCACAACGACACAAACCGCCACGACAACGCACACGACAGTCCAAACAACGCCGATTCCACGTGCCAACCCCACCCAAATCATGGAGCAAATTCTTTCACGAATAAAAACGGCAGGTCCAGGCGAAATGTCGGAATTACGCATGACGCTCCGCCCAGCCGACCTAGGCGACGTTACGCTCCGCATAATGACTCATAACGGTGCGGTGATAGCCATGTTCGTGGCAGAAAGCCAGCGTATCAAGGAAATTATCGAGGAGAATTTTAGCCAGTTGCGAGAGGCGTTAAAGGAGCAGGGCATCTCCATAGCGGACTTGTACGTTTCCGTTGATTCAGGGAACGCCGAGGAGCAAATGAACCAGTACCTAAAAGCCCGCCAAGAGGCTTTACGCCGCTTACAACGTGCATCGGGCAACCTTGAGCCGCAGGAAGAGGTCGAAGCCCCAGTCATAAACATAGACGAAAGTACGGTCGATTTTTTGGCTTAAAATCGTGAGGGCTTTTTGTAATATCCGCACTCTGCCACTTTGTTTTGGAGTTTTTGATTGAAAAGTTTGGAATGGAGGGCATTGTGGGGATCTTTTCGGTTACATATCGTTTGGCAACGTCAAACAACATGAAATGTCAAGCGAAAGAATTTCACTGGGCGATTATCTACAAAAACGGGTGTTCGTAAAAGCCGAGAGAGCATAAGAAATTGTATTCGAGCAAGTTTTTATACTTATTTGCATGAAGGAAAAAAGCAGTACAAAAATACTAAAAGGGGGTTATGACAAAATGAACAATATTATTTCTCATAATTCTGAAAAATGCGTAGGCTGCAATCATTGCGTAAAGACCTGTCCAATCGATGAGGCTAACGTAACCTCATATGAAAACGAACGTATTAACGTCTTTGTGGACGACCACAAATGTATATCTTGCGGTGTCTGCATTACATCGTGCCACCATGGAGCAAGAGGCTACTCAGATGATAGCGAAACTTTTTTCGACGACCTAAAAAACGGCATCCCTATGTCTGTCATTATTGCCCCTGCTATAAAAACCAACTTCGCCGAGTGGAGACAAATTATTACTTGGCTTAGGAGCTTGGGTGTTGGCACAATTTTTGATGTATCTTTGGGCGCAGATATTTGTATATGGGCACATATAAGGCATTTGCAAAAACACAAAATGTCCCCCATCATAACCCAGCCATGTCCTGCAATAGTCAATTACATACTGATGCACAGAAGTGAGCTTGTGAAATACTTGTCTCCCGTTCATTCGCCTATGCTTTGTACCGCAACTTATATGCGAAAACACGAAAATATCAAGACAAAAATTGCCGCTCTCTCCCCTTGCATCGCAAAATCAGCAGAATTTAAGCAAACGGAGGGCGTTGACTACAATGTTACATTTAGCGAGCTGAGCCGTTATATAGCAGAAAATAATATAACCCTGCCACAGGCTGAAGGCGACTTTGACAATTATAAATCAGGCTTAGGCGGTCTATTTCCCATGCCTGGCGGCTTAAAAGAAAATATTGAGCATTATCTTGGAAAGTCTATCCGTATAGATAAAGCCGAGGGCGAAAACGTAGTTTACAAGGCATTGGACGAATACAAGGAACATCCGCTCCATAAACTGCCCGTTGTTTTCGATGTCTTAAACTGTGCCGAGGGCTGTAATGTCGGAACTGGCTGTACAACTGACCATATAAGCCTATTTGATATTAACGCCACAATGGACGAAGTGCGGCAAGGTTTTAACAGCGAGGACAAAAAAGCGTATCTGGACGAATTGTTTGAAAAATTTGACCAAACTCTGCACATAGACGACTATATGAGGCGGTATGTGCCGTCCCCCGTCAAACCCATATCTGTATCGCAAAACAACATCGACGCAGCTATGGATGCCCTCGGGAAATTTACTGACGAAGATAAGATGTTTGATTGCGGTGCTTGCGGTTATAGCGGGTGTGCGGAAATGGCAAAAGCCATTGCCAAAAAAATCAACACTCCTTTCAACTGTATAGAAAAAGTGCATAAAGATGTAAAACTCGAACACAGGGAGCTAAGCGGCGGTTTGAAAAATTTTGACCAAGTGCTTTCAACCACCGAAGAAATCAGGACGCTTACCACGGAAATAGAGAGCAATATGACAGATATAACCTCTGCAATAGCCGCCTATAATCGCATGATTACAAATATTGAGTCGATTGCGTTTCAAATTAACATGATTTCCATAAATGCCTCCATCGAGGCGGCAAGGGCAGGCGAGCATGGCAGGGCTTTTGGCGTGGTGGCAGAAGAAATCCGCCGCCTTGCTGAAAATTCAAAGAAATCAGCGACGGATACACGAGAGGCTTCTGTTAAAACCAACAGTGCCGTTGAGGCTATAAACCATACGGTATCTGAAATAAGCGAGAAAGTTAAGGATTCGTATGGGAGTATTTCCGTTATTCACGAGACGACGCAGAAGATTTTGGGTAGTAGAGGTGGTGGCTCCGACAAACAAAGTTCATCTTTGGATGTGAAATGACGAGGTAATCAAGGATTGTAATTTTTGTTTGGAGGGATTGATTTGCTTGCCTACCGTTTAACAACCGCAGCTCAACAAGCCCATTGGCTAGACTCGTCAACCCCCACCACCTGGACGGATTTAAAAAGCTATACCGATTCACAACCGCCCACCCCCACAATCGAGGGCGAGAATTTCGCAAATTTTTTGGATTTATGCTTTGAATGTGCGGATTATTTTACCCTAACAACAAGAATAGAATCGCCAAAATCCGACTTGTTGAAAATGTTATGCGATTGTCATGTGGCAGATTTCCTAACGGCGGAATGGTATTGTCAAGATGCGTGTTACGCCGACCGTTCGCCACGGCTGGGCTTGCGAGTACATATTTTCCGCACGACCAATCACGCCAAACAAACCATACTCGCCGCCACCGACAATATCTTTTTGGATTTTTCAGACAGACGACTGATTGCCGAAGATTTATGCTTTTTCGTGGGCGATGAACTGCTACTCGGCACGGTGTCGCATGAATTTATGTGTTACCTCTACCCACAAACGCCCCAAATACTCGAAAAATTCGCAAAATATGCGATATGGGCGGAAGAATCGGAAATGTCAAACGAAAGTCTTCGCATAAGTACATATTTCGATTTGTCAACTTTACAGCCGAAAACGCTATTCTATGACGAAAAAGCGGGCATTTTATCGTTTTCACTAACCAAGCCAACGACCAAAATTTTGGAATTGTGCTTCGACTATGCGGATTATTTCACATTAACAACAATGCCTGAAAAATCGGCGTTGGACGGTATGCCGATTTTGGCGGAGGATTTTGTGGCGGATTTTATCACAGACCGATGGTATTCGTTTGTCATTCACAAATACAATCCTGACGAAAGGCTACGCATTGCCATTTTCAACGCCAAAGGGGCAAGGGAAAAAATCTTGCGGCGTGCGGTGAATATTTACCTAGCCAACACGAAAATCAGCGATATTTGCTTTTTTGCGGACGGCGAGATGTTTTTGGGAACGGTGTCGGATCCGAAAATCTGCACCTTCTACCCAAAATCGCCTGAAATGCTCGAAAAATTCCGCAAACACGCCGTTTTATGGGAACAGCCTGAAATGGCAAGCGAGATAATGAAATTGGAGGGCGTATGACAAAGAGGGCTTGCATTGCCGCAAGCGTCCTGTTGGGGGCGGTTTTCGGTGGGATTTTATTGATTTTTATGCTATTGGTGGAAGATTTTGTAACGCATCCCATATCGGCGGCGGAAAAACAGCGGCAGGTGGCGGAATTGCAGCCTATTGCCGTTGCGGACGTGCAGGGTTCGAGCGTGTATCTTGTGGTGGAAAATAGCGGTCGCAGGGCGTATATATACCGCATTGGTGCGTTGACCAATCGTTTTAGCCCCATCACATTTACCCCCAGTTTCAGACACGGTACAATAGGTGCTACCACGATTCACGGCAGACACGACCTTTTTCTTATTGAAATTAGCGAAAATGACATATTTTACAGCCAAGTCCTTAGCGGCAGGATTTTTGACGAATTCAACCGAAACATACGGATTTTCTCCGTTGTTTCTTTGATAATTTCCTCTGCAACTTTGGTTTATGGTTATTTGCGTAAGCGAATCAAGCCTTGAAAAATCGGTTTGCTTTGTCAAATGTGCTTTGTTTTATGCCGTTTGTTGTATTCCTCTAATGCCGTTATTTCACCTGGCGATGGTTCGTATTCGTCAATGCTTTTAAATATTTTTGAATGGCTGCCGTAATTAACTTTAATGGAGTAGCCATTTTTCTTTATTGCATCGGCATGAGGGTTTTTAATGCCCTGTACGCCTAAAATTCTCATAATCCACCTTCCTCGTACAATTTAGTTTCGTATTTACCAGCTTTGCGGGCTGATATAATTCTTACAATGGTGTCGCTTTCTCGGTAACAATGACAAATGTATTGCGTTACACATTGTCAAATATTTCGCTAAAAAAGCCCTCCAAAATTTCTTTAAGGCGATCCAGCGGAATACGTCCACTATTGATGTTGTACCTGTCATTAAGAATGACCAAAGCATCCGCCAAAAATCTGTTATACGGATTTTCGAGCGAATCGAAGAACGCCCCTTCAAAAAACAACTCACTACCATCGCTAAACCTTATGCGAATGTCGCCAGTTTCAGGGAAAAACGCGATAACAAGTTCATTGGGGTAGAAAGTTACGTGTACATCAACCAAATCCTCCCCAAAACTTTGACGTATTCTTTCAAGTCTTTCTATATCGTATACAGTTTCTTCCGCCTCCCTAGCCCAACGAACCCTTTCTTCCGGAGGTATTCGCAAACTGTCCATTTCATCAGGGAAAAAACGCTCCAACGTGTCTAACAAGGCATCATAATGCTGTCGTGCCTTGGGACTCAAACTTTCCACCCACTCCTCGTGGCTTAAATGTACAACGCTTGAAATTCTTTCGCCATTCAGGCGAGTTGGCGTAAATAGTGGGTTTAGAGAGCCTATCATTCTCATATCTCTTGCCTGTGCTTGCGATTCGCTGGCCGTTTTTTCTGCTGTGAAAATCGAGTTTATTTTTGGCGGCTTTACATTATTTTCAAATTTTGGATTCCTGTGGAATTGTATTTGCATGATTTTCCTCCTCTGAATTACTGTAAATATCGTACCACATGGCTTTTCGTTTGTCAATATTTTCTTGAAAAAATCGCCGAAGAAATTTTAATTTGACATTTCCAACCCAACCTGTTACAATGAAAGTATCAACGGCAACACAGGAGGTAAAATGAAAAAGGACAGAAACTGGCTAGATAATTTGGATTTTTCGCAGCTTATGGATTTGCGTGTGGATTACGCATTTAAGTTGATTTTTGGGACTGGCAAAACGCTTTTTCTCATATCGTTGTTAAACGCAATTTTCGCAAGTGCAGGGATTCGGCGTGTAATAAAATCGCTGACGATTCTGTCGCCGAATTTGGAAAAGCGGTCGGAACATGATAAGCTGTCCATTTTGGACGTGCGAGCGGAGTTGGACGATGGCTCTGATGTGCTGATAGAAATGCACCTTTACGACCTGTTAAATTTGAAATACAAGACAATCCGTTCGTGGGCGAGGGCTTACGGCGAGTATCTCAAAGCTGGCGAAGAATATCGTTTGCAAAAGCCTGTAATTTGCGTTTCGTTTGTGGCAGAGGCGTTTGACGAGAAAGATGCTGGCCGTATCCACAAATGCTGTAAAATAACGGATATAGCGAGCGGCGAGATTTTCACCGATGTATTGGAATTGCACTATATCAACATGAAAGCCTTTATTAAGGCGATTAACGCAGGTACGGCGGATATGGCGGATAAGCCGATGTTGGAGAAGTGGTTGGCGGTTATCACGGAGAAAGATATTGTTGATAAGGGCGTAATTAAAGCCATTTGTGAGCAGGAGGAGGATATAAATATGGCAGTTGCGGAATTGGAATTGAAGAGTATGGATAAGTATGAGCGGCAGGCTTATCAACGCCGCCAAGAGGATATTTTGCTGTATTTTATGAATATTGACAATAGAGATAAGAAGATTGCTGAGCAGGAGAGGGTTATTGCGGAAGAGCGGAAAGCCAGAGCAGAGCAAGCGAAAGCCCTTGCGAAAGAGCAAGCAGCCAATGCTGAGAAAGATAGAATAATAGCCGAACTGCTTGCACAGCGTGATAAAAATTGAGGATATAAATATGGCAGTTGCGGAATTGGAATTGAAGAGTATGGATAAGTACGAGCGGCAAGCCTACCAACGCCGCCGCCAAGAGGATATTTTGCTGTATTTTATGAATATTGACAATAGGGATAAGAAGATTGCTGAGCAGGAGAGGGTTATTGCGGATAAGGAGAAGGCCCTTGCGAACAAAGACAAGGCTCTTGCGGAAGAACGAAAAGCCAAAGAAAAACTTCAAGCCGCCTTTGCAAAAATACAGGCAACCGTTACTTGAAACTTACACAAACTTAATCAAATTTACACAAACCTAACCCGCCTGCCGGCGGGCAGGTCAAATCTGCTGTTCAATTCCTGTTTCACAGAGGAGGTACTCCAAGAACTCTCCACAGGCTGACACCGTGTAACTCACGGCATTAAAATACACTAAGCGTGTTTTAGAGCGTAATTTCGCAAATTTATAGCAGCGTTTACATCTCTATCACATACAAAGCCACATGAACATTCATATGTTCGCATCGCTAGAGTCAGTCCATCCTTGGCTTTGACGCTACCACAAGCAGAGCAGGTCTTGCTTGACGGAAACCAACGGTCGGCAACGACTATTTGAGTTCCAGCGGTGAGTGCCTTGTATTCCAGTTGGCGGCGGAACTCGAAGAAACTCATGTCGGCGACAGAACGTGCTAACTTATGATTGCTCATCATGCCTTTGACATTCAAATCTTCAATACCGATTAAAGTATAATTTTGCACGAGCATTGTTGTGAGTTTATGCGTTTCATCGTTACGCAAATTAGCCATTTTAGCGTAAAGTCTTGACAGTTTTCGCTTGGTTTTTGCGAAATTGCTAGACTTCTTTTCGCCTTTTTTAGCACCAGTTTTGCGTGATAATGACTGGTTTATGTGTTTTAGGTGTTTTTCATATTTACGACTTGCTTTTGAGCCTGTAATACTCGTTCCCACAGACAATGTTGCCAAAGCCTTAACACCCAAATCCACGCCAACGGCTTGATTTTTACGTTTGGGAACTGGTGGGTCGGGCATTTCAACTTGAATGGCAATAAACCACTTGTCGGCAGTCCTGCTCACAGTCGCACCCATGATTTTGCCCTCAAAACGCAACTCTTCTGTAAGCCTTACCCAACCTAAATTAGGGATTTGTACAGATTTTTCTTTGAGTTGAAACTGGTCATTCGATAAAGAAAAACTATCTTTTATGCCTTTCTTGTGAAATTTGGGAAAACCAATTTCTTTGCCTTGTTTCAAACCACGGTAAAAATTGCGGAACGCATTGTTTAAGTTGTTTTTAATCGCTAGTTGTGGTGCACATTTGGTTACTTCGTACATCCACGGAAACTGCTCTCGTTTGATTGAATTAAGCGACTTCCTTAAAAGCCTTTCATTGACCTCTTCGCCCATTTTATATCTACGTTTCCACTCTGCTAAACCCCAGTTGTATGTAAATCGTGCGACACCGCAAGCCTTGGCAAAATATGTCGCTTGATTGTTGTTTGGTTTAAGGCGAATTTTATGGGCTCTTAACATTTGACACCTCCTCAAATTTTCATATTGATATTATATTACATTTTTTCTCGCTTGTTATGCAGCTGATAATCACGGCGTTTTTGTTCTTGTTGCCTGAACCAGGTTTTGCAGAGCCGCCTATTCGGTTGTTTTAGCCGAAAACGGACAGGGCAAGCCCTGTCCCTACAATTTTCATTAACGTAGGGTGCGAATTTGTCCGCACCGTTTTTGGCAATTTCTCGTGCTTTGGCAATCCTTACAACTGCACATCTATCGAAGAAAGCCCTGCTCTAAACGCCTCCAAACGCTCGGCGTTGTTCGACAAATTATCAACAAAATCTATTAACTCGTTGGCATCGCTGTTGACATTTTCGCTATTAAAATTATCTCGCTCGCTGGCGGAATGTCGCACCAACTGGAATTGCTCGACCAAATAATCTCGCATTATGCGGATTAACTCTTCCAAGGAGTCAATCAATTCCTCACGCCCAAGACCTCGGCGTACGCCAGCCAATCCGCCCAGCCAATCGCTCATAAAATTCCAATCGACTTCCTCGCCGCTTAACAGAGTGCCTCGTTGGGCTACATGAGCCATCGAACGCAATGACCTCTCTTGGCTTTCCTTAATCATTTCCAACACCTTATCCAAGTCCGATTCCAGTTGACTTAGAGCAGTTGACAATTCCTCGCCTGTGTAGGTGGATTTTAATTCCTGACGAAGCCCCTCGTATGCTGCGGCAAGTCTATCGAATGACACCGTCCAGGCAGTATTTACCTGTTCGTCTGTCAATGCGTTCCTGGATAGCCAACCATCTCTGCGGAAAGAATTGTATAATTTTTGAAAAGCCGTTTCATATTCGGTAACAGTTGCGGCGAGCAGCACTTGCTGTCCGTCTTCGGTAATCCAAGCCGTTGGCGTACCATGTTGCCAGCCCCCAGGCGGTGGCGGCCCTGTTGGAACAGGCAAATGCGGTCTGCGATTGTTTTGGTTTTCTTCTGTGTCTTCCGTATCTTTCGGCGAATTTTCAACCTCTTTGGGCTTTTCGAGGGATTTTTCAAACATAGCTCTCGAAACGCTGCTTATGGAAGAAGAAACAGCTGTATTTGTGTGCGGACTGCTGAAACTTGCGGTTTCAGGGATATTGCGACCGCTCGAACGCCAAAATATTGGGTTTCTGATATTTAATGGGTTTATGTTCATTTTTTATCCTCCAAGTCTGACTTAGTCTGATATTAACACGATTGTTTTCGTTTGTCAATATCTCTTTTGAAAAAATTTGCGGAAAATATTTGCGACTGCTCCCGATTTTCTTGACATTTTAGTGCCATCGTGGTATCATTATTTCAAGATTGTTAGCTAGTAAAAGGGAGCGAGTTGCTTTATTGTGAAAACAAAGGAGCAGATTATGGCGAAATACACCTATCCCGCAATATTCAGACCCGAAAATAGCGGATATTTCATATTTTTCCCCGATATAAACGACGGTGCGACAAGCGGAGAAACTTTAAGCGAATGTATTGAAATGGCGACAGATTGGCTTTCAGGTGCTTTGTACATGAGAGAACGCAATTCCGTCCAAATACCGAACGCCACGGAAATTAGTGATTTAGAGCATAAAGAGGGCGATATTATAACGCTAATATTGGGCGATACGGAAATGTACGGAGTTATGTATGAAGATAAAAACGCTCTTTTGCAGACTTTTAGCTTACAGGCTACTACGGCTGTGTAGCAACTGATAATCTCGGTGTTTTGTGGTTGTTGGCGAATCCGAGGACGGACAGGGCAAGCCCTGTTCCTACAATTTTAACGTATTTAACGTAGGGTGCGGACTTGTCCGCACCGTTTTTGGCAATTTCTCACAACTGCACATCTATTGAAGAAAGCCCTGCTCTAAACGTATCCAAACATTTGGCGTTGAAAAATTGAGTGCTGTTTTTTAGAGTTGCATTAAAAAATTCAAAAAATTTTTTTCATGCGGTGCAAAATAATACAAAAACGTGTTGTTTAATAAGAACGCAAAATGGCACACGTGTTTATTTGTGATAATTACTTTTTATGTGTGAATTTTTTAGGATATTAGATAAAATCACACCATTTATTTTAGCAATTTTGTGCATATTGTACAATTAAAATTTTCGATATTGCACATAGAAATCGAAATTTTTGTAATTTTTCTACAAAAAGGTATTGACAAAGCGAACGCCCATATAATATAATGATATTATGAGGTGCTGACCTATGACCGTCTCACATGGGACTGGGATTGGTGTCCCAAAGGTTGGTATCTCGAATTATAGGCTAAAATAGCCAGTCATAGGGATTGGAGTTATAGCCGAATTTATACTCAAAAGGAGGGTATATTATGTTTAAAAGGTTTTTGGTAGTAATGCTGGTAATGGCGTTTTTAGTGCCACAGAGTGTAAGTGTGCTCGCCAGTAATGTAGGCGGAGTAGGAAGCAACCAAGGTGTTGTTTCTAGTGTAAGGGAGCAACTGGGATTTGAGTTGCTTTCGGAGTTGATGGTTGATTACTACCTTGAAATGGGTATTATGACCATTGACGATTTGATGAGAGGCGGTTGGATTCTTGATGTTCGTACCTGGAATGTCGATGATGCTACCCTCCTCGCATTGCTCGCAAGGCACAACGCACACCACGTTCATTACGGTCAACCTGGTTTACGGGCGGAAATGGCCTGTTGCCATCATATGGTGCTGTTTTGGACATCATGGGGTCAACGATTCAATACCGCTAACCAAAGGTGGGAATCCGTTCGACATCTAGCTTGTCAAAATTGCGGTTCAATACATCAAACGCAAGTACAGTAAGGAGGAACATTCTTGAAAACAAGCACAAGAATTTTAGCAATAGGTCTTGCCTTCACGCTTTTCATTGGACCCTCCGCTTTTGCGGCTAACATTCAACAAGATAACAATAATCAATATACTCTCCAAGAACAGAGAACGCAACGACTGGAACAGCTGGAACAGTTTAGGGTTGACGACCTAACAACACAGGAAAATAGGGCGACATTTAGAAATCAATTTAACGAAGAAGAACTATCGCAGCACAGGGAACAATTTAGGATTTATGTGGATGATGTGCGTGTGGAAACCTTAGCACGCGGACTTCGATTCGGAGGAGACGGATTTTTAGAAGGTCTTGCGAATATTGATTTCATTGTTCACATTTCCGCTGAACCTTTGCGGAACTTCCTTTTGGCTAGAAGCCCCCATATAGCGCCCGAAGATTTACTTTTTCCACCAGCTATGGCAGATATAGGACACGATGCTTTAATCCATGACCTCATTGGTACCATTCAGATAGAGTACGCTCTCGATACTGGGTTGCTTACTTTTGAAGAATTTGCATTTAGTGGGGGATTTGGTATATTTCCTGACAATGACGTGAATTCCTTAATAGCAAGGTACATTGAATTAGTAAGACCACAATCATTTTTCATGTACCATGTACAGGCGGCTGATAACGAATAAGTCGAAAACAGCAATAACATCAACAAACCAAGTAAACTAAAAACCACCGTCCATTATTTTATGGGCGGTGGACTTTTGTATTTTAAGCAAAAAACTGGTTTGAGCGGTTGCGGGCGGATTCTATCCGCCCCTACGGCGATTGGCGATTGGCGATTGGCGAGATTGAGATTGGCATTTGGCAATTTAAAAAAATTCCATTCCCAAAAAATAACTTTACATTTCCAGCAAACTGTGGTATACTAAAAAATGTAGTAAAATGCAAGGAAAAACGAACACACAAAAAAACCGAACCACCCAAAACCTAAAAATTTCCAAAAAAAAATTTAAAGTTTGTCCACTTTTCAAAGTGGCGGGGTGTGGGGC
>JGI24700J35501_10930352_pt1 | contig 13248 bp, 6 predicted proteins | sample TergutTh196P1_FD_35501 | JGI IMG/M metagenome (IMG submission 35501) | reverse complement strand
CCACTCAAAAATGGTAAGAAGAATGGCATTAAAATGTGTGAAGATGCAAGGTCAAAATCCTGATCAATGAGCTTTATGAACTTCAAGATTCTACTCTACAAACAATGCACTGTTCATCACATCACTCACCAGCTTGCCCATAAGGATCACTTGCCAGTTCCTCTGGAGACTTGTTTTCATGACAAACAAACAGCAAAACATCAACCATGTGTTGCAGTTCTTCTTCTGACAGAACTCCATCCCTATCAATGTCAAACACCTTGAAACAAACTGGGGACAGAAAAGAAAAAGAAGAAAGATTTAGTATGAATTCTACAATAAATGGTCATACCAACTCAATTTCACACAGTTCTGCCTATTCCCAACAGACAGCACTCTGGTATTACCCAGTCAACAAGGGCTCCCTCAACAGACACAACACCCTATATGTATTCCTTTTATGCACATCAACAAACAAGGCATAATAATGACTAGCAGAGAAATTATCAGCTTGTTAAGAAGGATTCTGCCCTATGGAGTTAGTTCAGCATAATAACAAAGTTAAAAATTAAAATAATCCTGGATATCAAGGGTAATAGGAAAAGGCATGGTTAGGTACAAAATGAACATTAACAGAAACTAACAATGCACAGCTATTTACAGAAGTAATGGGGGTGAAATAACAACACAGTAGGCATGACATAACATCACAACAGGTGTTGGTAAAGAAGACTGTCATACTAAGTAACACAGGGACTAAAAACAGAAGAGTGAGCTAGTGTCAATGACTAATACTGGAGGCACCTTGTTCTTATACATGAATGTAATGATAAAGTTACAACAAGAAAGACAATGAAGTACAACAGTTACAAGAAAGCACTGATGCAAATATGTAAAATCAATAAAGTTACAATACTACCACAACATACACTTCTGTCTCTCTGTCAGCGGTCCTCTGCAAGCTGCTGATATTCCACACGCCATTTCCTTGAAGTCAATATGGCTGTCCCGGTTCTCATCAAAAGCTCCAAACACCCCTGGACAAACTGACAATGGAACTGGGGGACTGATGAGTGGAACCAATGTCTCCAAGTCCAGCTTTCCAGTGCGTGACTGTCCCTTCAACAGCCAGTATCGTTTCTCCAGCTCCATGATATCAGTCTCCTCCACTACTCACAAACAAACATTTAGCATTATTACATATTTCATTAAACTCAAATAAAAGAAAATGAAATTATGTTCATCATAAGAATATTCCAGTCTTATTGGGATGTCCTGCTGTGTCAGTGGGACAGTTCCTAACATTCTGAAGCACCACAGTGCCTTCATCTGCTGGGTCCAGCAGTCCAAACAGAGTTGTCATGCTTGAAGTGAAAGGACAGTGGATGGCAAGCCAATGGGGTGGCAGTGATAAGCATTGGGTGGGAAGCTGGTGTACAGGCTACGATGGGCTCACAGTTTGGATACCGTAGTGCAAGCTAGAAGTCAGAAATGAAGGTTCAGCTACATATAATGTTCAGAAATTAGCAGGTAGCTGCAGACTCAGTAGTTTTTTGGCACTGTGAAATTCTGGCATTGTGTATTGCCAGTGGGGATTTCAAATGATCTCAACCTTCGCATTTAAACAAAAAACATCCACTACCTTTAATGTGTTTGAGTCCCATCTACTGAAGAGGTATTAAATATTTATGGAAACATTAGCTATATATAATTTTAGTATGTTATAAAGGTTCTAAAAATTCTGAATTTCATAAAATAGCCCCTTCCCCACGCAGTAATTAAACACAACATTGTCTTAAATATGAAAAGACACAACAATGATATCAAGCATTTACAGTGCTCAAAGCTGCTCTCTAAAAAGAGACAAACTTTTCACACATTTATTATAGTCAGTAATGTGGAAGGACTAACAGGTCCTCCCAGCATCCAATTCAGTGAATGCTGGGAGGTTTTATCACTTGGCATACAATAGCCGCAGCATGAAGCCACATCTAGTGCAGACACTCTGAATAAGCGCACCTGTACCTCCTCTCCCTGTGTGTCTTTCTGGTGTGCAGTGACAAATTTAACTTATTTTACTCTATAGGTTCATCTTTCTCAGATCAAAATAGTCTTTGCAGACTGCTGCAAACCTCAATCTCTGTGTTATCTCAGAATACTAGAGTCAAACACAAATACAAAATGAAATACAATTTACCCCTCCCATCTTTATTATTTCAATGTGGATGAGAAATAAAGTTTTGTTTTAAATTACAGCAATCAATTTATTTGGTTCGTTCTGCTCTTTACAGGCTTAACGTTCATCCTTGGGTGACACTGCTCCATTGCATATTTCTCAATAAGGTGCTAACTATACAACCAAACACAACACATAGATCCAGTACAACAGTCTTTTATTACAATATACTACAACATGTTTTTGTTGTCTGGATCAGCCATTGTAAGGTAGATGTCTGATACACAAAAAGAAATAAAAAATGAGAGAGGCCTGTCTTTACAGTGGTATTAATTAAAATATTATAATATTATTCCAAAAAAATAATAAGGTTAAAATTTATAATAAGGGGTTAGGTATTAGTTTTAACCTTATATTTCCATTTTTTGAAATGATATTATTATAATTCCTACCACTGTAAAGACAGGCCTCTCTCCCTTTACATTTCTTGTTGTGTATCTGATGATGGCTGATCCAGACAGCTGGAACATGTTATAGTGTATAATAGAAGACAGGATCTATATTTTGTGTTTGGTTGGTTAGTTAGCACCTTATAACTTTCATCCATTTTCATATGCCCCATTCCTCCAGGCACAGGACATGTTTGGAAAAATAAATATTTATTTTGTACACTTCTTAAGTATGATACATTCTTTTAAAAAATTATTCATAAAGTTTATTTCATTAAGGTCAACTCTTGTGTGACACATTCTTTCAGAATGTTTGTATTTAATACGGCAAATAAACACAGCATTTCAGTTCTGAAACAAAATTCCAACCCTAACCGTGATGACAATATGCCAGTTTACATTTGCACTGAACGTCAGTGTGCATTTCCATTAATACATTGCAAAAAGAGTTCAGCAGTGACATTACAGTTAAACTGCCAGAAACATGTGAACATGTCAACATGTCATGCCCACAGGCATTCTACATATTCAAGTATCATGTTAGAAAGATGCCAAAAATGAAATTGCATTGCAACAGCTACAGCTTAATACCCTGTTGTCAGGTCCCTGTGAATAAGACAGACATCAAATGTTTAAAATACACTCTGTTAAAATACATAAATTCCTTGCAGACTTCACACATTACTCACAGTGGGTGACCCCTGCCAGGGTCTGGTAGAAAGTGGGTGTCTCCAATTCATTGCTCAGTGTAACAGAACACGGCTCTGAGAGCAACCATCGACTCAGAGATGTTGCATCAGGGTGGGCTGTCAGCCACTCACGAAACTCTTCATACGTTGCGCGGTCTCGCTACAAAATAACAAGTATTTCACGTTTCTATATCTCAAGTTTCATAAAACACAACACCTAATTCCATATATGTATATTTCAGGCACTACTGTAACAACAGACACTGAGGTTCAGATGTTCTAGGATGTGACACTACGTTAATGAATTTGCTTTCCCAACTTATTGAAGGATTGTAGTAGCCTCTTCTTCAAGGCTTGAGGAGTCAAGAAGGCACTATGTTTGTTTGAAATTTCTGTTAGTAAACTCCAACCCAGTGCTATCCCATCACAGCTTGGCAGACCTGTATCATCATCAACACCTTCATAGCAACCACAATATCACAATATCACTAATATTAACACAAAGAACAAGCAACAAAAATATGTCTAAATGTAAACTGAATTTGTGAATCCTTGAAGAGCTACAAAGTTGTGAAGTATTAATAATGCTGGTTTTTGTTATGCAGGTTACAAGCAGTTTTCAAATATCTCCATTTTCAGATGCATACATTCTAACTCCTCTGCCTCTCCCTAATATCATTTCTCGTTTTTATACAGGCTGATGCATGAAAAGTCTCCAGTCTCTTCTAATTTCTCCCAATCCTTCCCTTTCAATTTCTTGCCAGCTTTTCCCATTCTTATTGATGTCTTCCAGTACATGGCTACACCATTTTTCTGGATCATCTTATACTTCCTTAATGTTTTAATTCTAATTCCCCTCTCAGTATCCTAAGTTTAGCCAAAACTTTACACAGCCAGACCATTGTAGTAATTTTTCTTCCAATTTTACTAACAAATTCAAAATTCCAAATCATTTCTAAAAATGTAACTTCTAATTCAGTCCCTTCCAAATCTAATTTTTAAATGTCAACTGTCCCCTTCTTACAGTTAACATAAGACACAGTACTTTCTAGTAAAATGTGTATTTACATGTCACAGAACAGGTCACAGTCCTGCACACAGTATCTCAAGACAAACCAGCCTGTTAAGTTCTTCATATACCTGATAGTTTGAATATAATGAAGTGTACAGGCAAATGACAAAATAATTAATAATGATAAACTCAAAGAATGAGGCCATAAAAGACACAGAAGAGTATTAAAAAACCTGGCACAACAGAGAGTCTCCAGGCAGAGATACAAATCTGGAAGCTTCCAAACAAGCTGCAGAAGCCTAATCACTACTACATGTTGTTACATAAATCAGCACAGCAAAATATCAACTGAGCAGCAATTCATGCCTCATTCTCAAAGTGAACCCCACTATACGATTCCAGCATAAAATTCAATCACTATCAAAGTAATTAAATGAAATATTGGCTTCTTAGTAAAAACGCACTGCAATATGTGACATAATGCCACAAATAAAACAACTTGGGTTTGTTCAATAAGGACACACCATCAGTACTACCATATTTACTTTATACTGCAAGTTAGACATAATAATGCTGTTGTAGCAATAACATATGGCCTCATACCTCAGCAACACGCAGCACAATAACCTATGATTTACCACATGTTTTCCTCATATACAACAAGCATCCAGAACTCACTATTTATTACCTACTACACGTTTCACCAGGAAACTGCCATCTTCAGGTAATATCGCTAATGTATATACTAAAACTTACTGTTCAAAATAAAACATTTGCTCAGCACCTATGCATTATCTTATCTTTAAATCCTATGCAAAAACAAATGCACAAAACAATGCAGTGAGATCCCCACCAATTCCAGTTCACTACAACTGCCCATCACTATATTACTATTCCTAATGCATAAATACCAAGACACATTGTAATTGTAACAAGAATATTTAGTACTTATATTTATGACATAAGCACCTGCAGATGGCAGTTTCTTGCTGCAACTATTGGTGAGAAATAAACAGTGAGTACTGGACATGCTTGTTGTATGTGAAGGGAACATGGTGAAACATTCAGTCTGCAAGGTTATGACTGATAAGTTGCAGCTTTAACTGCACTGCACTGTACAACACAAGACATCAACAGATACCAAGGGAGATATCAGTAGTATTTCAGTTCCTAATATATGCTCCGAAAACTGTACCCCAGGAAACAAAATGACAACGAAGACTGCTGTAATGTGGTATGAGACACTGTGTTGAGTGGCATAAATGTAACTGTGTGAGATATCAGGTTCTCACAGTGGCAATGCTAAGGACTGGTCTTCCAGAATGTGCAGCTGTGTTGCTGGGTAAGAGGGTGAGTGCTTCCCAGTGTTTTCAAGGATTGTGATGCTTTGGTCTTCTGGGTCAGTAGTCCAAGAAAAATAGCTATTCTTCATGGACGGCTTGATCCTTGAAAATGAAGGCATCACAGTCCACAGTCCTGCAAAACGTAGGGAACCACTCATCCACTGAAACAGCATCACATTCCAGAAGGTCTGAACCCTGTCAAAACATAACAAAGTTGAATATTCTTGTATTTTCAGTTTAGGTGGCACTGATGATGATGTCTTTTTCCGTAATCATCACCTTTCCTATTTACATTTCACATATTTTATCCTCCTCCTCCTTCTCCTACCTTTTCCAGCACACACAAATTAGCACCCACCTCCAGCCAGCCTATCTTTCAATTCAGAAGTAATTCTGGAATTTTAAGTTAACCCTTTGGTGCCAGAAGACATCTACACTGAACGTGCAGCATGATGCTGACAAAACCAAATGTCAACTAAGGTCATCACCAACAACACGGAAAGTAATGGGGGTCACTTAAATTGCGGGCTTTTTGCAGAGCACACCGGGCACTTAATTCTTCCACCAGTGGGTTAAGACATTCTTCTTAGAACTAAGCCAAATAACTTCCCTCTTTATACTGATGTATGCCTTTTAAGAATACACAAATATCTTAATATTATGTATCTCTGTGTTGTTATCAAAGGGGAATTCTGTCTAACAGCCCCTCTCCCCATTTCTTGAGATTATGAATTTTGTCTGCAGGTAATTGGTGGGGCTCCTTGTGCAGGCAACCAGCCTATCACAGGCCTACCTTCACACATCTCATCATCCCAGCATACAGGAAACACCAACAGAGGGATTACACCCATGAGACTGTCCAGATTGTATATGCGGTCACCAAACAAACAACTTCCACAACTCAATTTTATACTTCTAACAGGTTATTATACTATTAACCTTTAAGATGATATACATTACTTAGTAAGCCTCACACCTGCTTCGTGTCCTCTACATATATTTCAATATTTTATATTATTTTATGAGACAGATGTAATAACTGATACCTTAATTTATAATTTATACCTTCTACAAGTTTACTGTACTAGCACTATTATACTACTTTCAACTTATATTAACTAATATAATATACACTTTATTTTGTATCCACAATTGTATGACACAGGTAAAACTGAAGCATTATTTTACATTTTACCTTTTAACAAACTTGTGTACCATTGCTCCTTTACTGACCACCTAATATGTTATAATGTACTCTTACATAATCTCTAAGACAGAATGAGATCTCGTTTATACGCTCACCTCTGCCTGTAACGATAGGCACTCTGTAACTGTGTGACTCCTCTTTAGGTTACCTTGCTTGACCTGATGATGGCCTTATCAGATTAAAAGGCCAAAACATGTTGTCATTTACTTGACCCTGTATTCCATAATAAATTTGTTGTGTTTGACTTGTGTTTGTGAACTTCCACATGTTATCATTATTAACATTTTAAAGATTGTATTTCATCATTCAGCAATGATCCAGTGAACATTTAATCTACTGCTTTTATTGAGTTTTAATTTTAATAATTTTGTAACTAAGTAAAGCACAAGGTTAAGATTCCCTGATGATGATGCAGATGCATTGAAACATGTAGGAGTGATTACAATATATAAAATATTATTAATATATGTTGTGCATTTGTTGGTCTGGATAATAAATTCTCCTTCACACTTTGTTATCCAACAATCTCGATACAGCTCCTTCCCTCGGAGTGAGACAACAAGGTCTGGGGACATACAAAATAACTGATAAAATGTATGTGTAAAAGTTACGGTTCTCATTACAGTGTTGCTGAAGAGTCAAGTCTTATGGAACGTTACGCTGTGTCATTAGCTAAATATCTCCTGATGTTCTGAAAAGACAGAGGGTCTCCATCTTCAGGGTCAAGCAGTCCAAGAATAGCAGACTCCTTCTGAAATGTTTAACCCTGAAGATGAAGATGCTATAACTCTCAAAAGCAGGGGTACTAGTTACCCTCAACACAGATGAACATCCCAGAAGGTGTAAATCCTCACAGTGTTACAACTGAAATGTAAATTTTGTGAAACAGTATGCTACTATTAAAGTTCAGAAGTTGGTAACAAACAATTGTAATGACAAACTGGCCCCATTCACCTAATAATATTAAAACATCCAGAAACTCTGTACTATTGACACACTAAAACATAATGTTTCACTTAATAAATATTAACGATGTTGCCTTAGGTGCTTTGTGACACTGTCAATTAGTGTACAGAAGGTTACAATATTAGAATCCAAGGTACCCATGGTCACTTAAAAATGAGGTTGTGTGCTTCTGTCTTTCAAAGTGCACAAATAATGTGAACAGCACTTCCAACACCAAACAACAGACTATTAAAACACCATTTCAAAGTACTTCTTTTTCATATTTAGAGTCAATTTTCATTCCAGTCTTAAGCAACCATCTGCCAGTGACGAAAATTAAGCAGAATTAAAATTAAGCACAATGTCCCACGCAATATTACACTGTGCATTGCTACAGTGAACTATTGCACACCAGATATTACCACTAGTCCACAGCATGAACAAGCAGTTTCTTATTTTACTCACCTCTGAGAAAAGACTAGCAATGGAATCAGGAACATAACCATTCTCACAAGCTTGAAGCATACGTTGAAGTTCGTCACGTACAACATAACTTCCACTTTCATTAGAATAAAGCCCAAAGAGAACTGAAAAACGCAGAAAGGCAAATGTTATTTTTTAAAAATGTACAACAACTACCTTCATTTATAGAGTAATTCATGTACTTACACTTTAACTTTTCTTCCTCTCGCCCTCTGGTCAGAAGCACAAGACCACACAGTAAGTCTTTAAGAGCAATTCCTTTCTGTGTTCCTCCACAAGCACTAAAGATGTACTATAACAAAAAGTTTAATTAGAATCGACAGCTTCTTTTATGTTTTAAATAACACAACTTCACGTTCCTACTAAAGGAACGAAAACATAAGAAGAGCAAAGTTCAAACCTCAGCCACTGGTGTGGGCACTCCTTCACCCAAAACATCCTTTATAAACGACTGCTTAGTTATGCAACCATTAAGGGTGGAAACTCTTTTAAATGCCTCCTTAAGTCGTTTAAGCTCCGCATCAGTAACTGTAATAAAGCAAGTAATGCCACAGTGTATCTGAATTTCAGAACTCCTTAAGCTTACTAGCAAAGTCTAGCCAATTTCACGGTCCTAGCAGACGGTTTGTTCAAGTAACTTTTAATATACTAACCCCTTCTGACAGCCTCTTCGTACGTTATACAACATGGCTTAGAATCTTTCGCTCCCATTGCTAATACTACAGGTCACGTCACTCTATGAACAAAAATGAACTAATTGAGATGACACATATTTGTCATAACATTCACACGATACATGCCGTCCATCTTGGCAGTCAATGTCACTGACTAATCTATTGAGTATTGTACTCGAAAACATCTAACACTTATGAGTTCTATGAAACAGAAATTCAAATAGTACTTTAATATTTTAGTTAAAATTAATCATTGACACTAGCAAATATTAATGAAAATTATACGCGAAGTTGATAACCGTAACACTTCTATTTCCGGTTCCAGCTCGTGGTTGTGGAAAAATGGTTGCGATGGGGTTGAGATTGTACAACACTCTCTTCAGAAGAACATCAACTTTTGCAGCAACAATAATGCTGGGGGCATTTTTTTTCGAGCGTACTTTTGATGTAACGTCAGAGTACATTTTTGATTCAATCAATCATGGGGTAAGATTCCTGTGGTACTGTGTTTCATGTGATAGCAAAAGATGTTTCCAATAATTCACTTATAAACTTGTCCTTTTATTATTATTTACAGAAATTATGGAAGCACATCAAACACAATTATGAATGAAGTTGGTGCCGAAACTGCCCGACATTACCAAATATCATTGTATGAATTGTAATATAAGAGAAATATGTACGTAGTTTTCATGATGTAATAAATCGATGCTGCAAATGTACCTCATTATATTAACTGCTAAGATGAAGGTGGGACAATTTTTTAACTTAAAAAACCTGGCACAGTTGTTTAAGAAGTACCTTCCATGACCATATATCATTGCCCTGTATGTGTAGTAGTGTTTGTAGTTACAGAGTTTGTAACATTAGGACTTTCCTGAAACTGTTTTCACCACCTAGTTAACACATGCAATTTAGTATCCTGGAGTCAGTACCATATTAAAGTAAATCTCTAAAAAATTAGCCCACATTCATGTTACTGACCAAATAAATTCAACCCTCAAATACCATTAATCCAGCAAGAAAATGTATTCAAACAAAATGTTTAATACTTGTAAGTATTAGAAGTATTCTTATAAGCATTAGAAGTTTTTAAAACTTCTAATACTTATAAGAATGTACTCTTAGAAGTAACAATGTTGCAAGATTGAAGTGTTTTCACATCCACCAGTAGTGAATTCAAAACCAAGGCACAAGAAGTCAAGAAATTGCATTTTCCAGAACACAAAGATTTCATTCCTGCATTCACTTTATCACTGATCCCGATCCTCAGCCAAAGAATCCAGTCCACATACTGCCATCCTACTTTTGAAAGAATCACTATCATCCATCTATGCCTAGGTCTTATAAGCAGTCACTTTCCTTAGGGTGTTCCCACCAAAACTGTGTTTCTCTTTTTACCAGTATGTATAGCATGCCTGACCCAAATCTCATCCTTCATTTTGACCACCCTACTAATATTTGTTAAGGATTACAAATCATGAAGCTCCTCATTATAGTTTTATCTTCCTGTTACTTCCTCCCTCCTAGGTCCAAAATCTTTACCTGAGGACCCTGATTTTGAATGCACTTCGTCTACATTCTTACCTGACAGGCTAATGACCAGTGCCCATAGCTTTTTATCTGACTGGTTAATTGTTCCTGATAATAAGACTTGTAGGTATTTTGCTTTCAGTATATGCACTTGCCATGCTGCTTGTGTGTCTGATATAAACTTCTTAAGCAGCTTAACAGTTTTCACATATTTTCACAAAATTTAGTATCAACATCATGCCACTGAAGGATACCCCAACACCATACTTTTAAATTTACAGTATGCAAACTTGTGAGGAATCAGCACTTACTGTGGTGTCCTGAAGGGATATATGGTAATATATCTTTAAAAAATGTTCACATTAACATAAGAATATTTATTTAACAAAAGTTGCATAGCATTGCAACCATGCAAAAAAAAGGTTTTTTTTTTCCTTTCTTCATGTTTTTGGTTTTATGGCAACAAGTAATAAACCACTTATGCCAGTGAAACTGCATACGCAGAGAGGAGCATAAACATACCTATACATTTATATAAAATACTGTTGGCAACTACAGACATTAAGATGACAGGAAACTTTGAGGTTATATCAGAAAAATTTAATGCTCACAGATTCTGTAGGCAAGTGGCAAGTTCTCCACAAAAACAGTATAAAAACATATGAATAATAACGTTGCCAGTGTCTACATTTGAATCTGTGATACCACATGTAACAAAAATAATTACAGATGCCAGCCCAAGAACAACTTATAAACACATCATGCTCTGCAAAGAAGTACCAAACTGACTGGTATTTCACAAAATACCAGGTCTTTAATTCATTATTTCTATAATCTTTGACACACAATAATGCTACAGTACAAAGTTTTTGGCTGTACTTTCATATGTGTGGAATTATAATGTTTGGGTATTTCAAGCTCATTCTTGAAGCTACAATGGTGGAATGGGCAGGATATGATCACATTTTACATTTGTAAGCAGATATTTCCTTTTGTACATCTTACTTTCATGTTTTTCATAATATGTTTTTAATAGGAACCTTAATACAAATGGAAGATACATATTTTGTCACTCGATCAGTTAGTAACTGTAATAAAAAGGAACACTGTACGCAGCAACGGAAGGAGGTGTGAAAAATGTTTGGATGTTGTCAACATTCTGCTAACACTGTGCCGTTTATATCACATGCCTTTGAGAAGATAAAGAAAATAAATATTCAATGTCCAACACCAGGAAGCATAAAAAAATGTATATCGAACAAATGAAGGTCAGGTGTTGTTACAGCTTAACAACACTTCATCTGGGTTAAAAGAAATGTTCTGCTGAGTTCTATTTGCCCAGGACACCACGTGCACTGAGGCTGGCCCTAGTTCTGAATGTTAGGACTGACATTTTTCTTTGACATATTAGTTATTAAAAACACATTAATTACTTTTAAATGCACATATATCAGTAGACACCACTACTACAGAATCTTCACACTCCTAATTAGTCAGCCTTGCACAGGGGTCACGCTAATCACCTGAAGTGCATAAAAATCCCATTAAGTCTACTTTGTGCAATTTATTCCATACTTTACACTGCCCAAAGTGACAAAAGTATACATCACCAGCGCCAGAGAGTCAGACAAGTGGAGGTGCAGGGAGCTCTTCGCATGTGGGCATGGTCATAAAACGGGTAAAGCCTTGGTTGTTAACAACTGCGTAATGACGCTTACATGAAAGTGATGCATTGCGTGAAATAACACTGGCGTGACACAGAGATGATAGTTTTTAAGGATGGGATGTAGGAAGTCATTGAGTGGTTGTTAAAGAGTGGAGATGGAGAAACACATATCTGCCATAATACTTGAAGATGACAAAGATCATTTACTGTGTCAGTAAGGGTGCAACGGACATTTCCAGTAAAAGGACAGGTGAAGGATACTACTCCGTTTGATCGGACAATAAATGGACAGGGAGATGACATTCTGGGAATTTTTCAGAGTTTCAAGAGACATTTTCCAGTCCATTAATTTTTCATCTAATTCTTTTTTGAGCTTGTGAAATATATACAAAAAGGAGCTAATAAAAAAAACACAAAACATGACAACAAACACCAACTCTCCAGCTACTTGTCGCAAGACTATTGCACACCTACCGCATGTCACGCAGAATTCAAGGTTCCAATTGTGTTGCCACGTGACGCAGCAGGACCTGTGCAACAGTGATGCATGGGACTTTAAAAACCAGTGCCCTTAAAAACTACAGCTGGGACTTCTGCGTCCCGTATCATGATCATGCAGGCGTCTTGATGTGGCTGTTAAAAATCAAGGCTGAACACATTTGGGGTGAGGCGTTCCACGCGCCCGCCAGCTATTATGTCACTGCCACACGGCTTCAGAATGTGGGCAGGAACATGCCAACAAAGCTTCGGTTGCAACAGCCTCACCAATTTTATATACATTGTACTCTCCATGATCTCCATGATATGTGTGCGAATTTTTCAGTTTGCGGATTATCCGTACATGATCTTAATATTGCATGAGGCAAGTAACATTATTTAGCACTGGGTGCTCACACAAAATAACAGATCATTAATAAACAAAATCCTCAATATAGCAATCGAATCTTTGTGTGTACTCGTGTATGTTTGGCTACTCATGTATTATGAATATAATAAATTAATTAGTTTATTTTTTATTCATTGCTTAACAAGAGTATATGTTTTGGATTATATGTGTTCCTCAATTGTCCATGCACCAAACTCCCCCCCCCC
>JGI24700J35501_10930353_pt1 | contig 13253 bp, 19 predicted proteins | sample TergutTh196P1_FD_35501 | JGI IMG/M metagenome (IMG submission 35501) | reverse complement strand
CCCCCCATTTGGGGTGGCGAAATCTAGAAATTTGTTCAAACAACACAACAAAAACCTCGAAAAAAACACGCCAGAAAACTGGGGGAAATTTGCCCGTGCTTGTATGCAAAGGGCTAACTAACCGAAGATAAGGAGAAATAACATGGAATGCAAAAAATGCAAAGCGAAAGTCGAAGAAGGCAAAAAGTTTTGCCCCGAGTGTGGCGAAAAAATTGAAGCCGCCCCAACCCTGCAATGCAAAAAATGCAATGCAAAACTTGAAGCCGGTAAGAAATTCTGCCCCGAGTGCGGCGAAAAAGTAGAAACCGCGCCGACCCATTGCAGAAAATGCAACACGCAACTTAAACCCGGCAAAAACTTTTGCCATGAATGCGGCGAAAAAGTTGGCGCAGACGCAGGACAAAGCGGCCAAGCCGCCCCCGGCAAAGACAGCCCCCAGCAGGCGGAAGCGCAGAAATTATTCGAGCTTGGGAAAGAGCAGTTTGAACAGAAGCAATATGAAGATGCGGCAAAAACATTCTCCAAGGCAATAGAACTTGCTCCCGCCAATGCCGAATTCTATATGCAACGCTCTCGCGCTTACCGTATATTAAAGGAATACCCTAACGCAATTGCAGATGCCAATAAAGCCATAGAGCTTGACCCTGTGAATGCCGGGTATTACAACATTCGTGGTTTTACTTATAAAACCCAGAGCGATTACCCCAAAGCGATTGAGGATTACAGCAAAGCCATAGAGCTTGACCCTGATGAAGCTCAGTATTACAAAAACCGCATTGCCGTTTATGACCAGCTACGAGAGCACTTAAAAAAGATCGAAGATTACCGTAAACTCACAAGGCTTGAGCCAGATAATGCCAAACATTATAAGGCCTTGGGGGATATTTACCACATCAATCTGAAGAACCACGACGATGCCTTTCACCAGTACAGCAAAGCCATAAACCTTGACCCAGAAAACGCCGCCTATTACGCGGCCCGCGCGGATGCAAATTATGCGCTGGAATATTACAATGACGTGGTTAAAGATTACACCAAAGCCATAGAGCTTGACCCGGAAAATGGAGAATACTATCAGCTTCGCGGCGAAAATTATCAATTGCTTGATGATTCTGAGAGCGCGAATGCAGATTTTGAAAAAGCGATAGAACTTGGATGGGAATAAAACCATCTGTACGAACAAAAGCGAACCTCTATAACCCTTCATTTGGGTTTTTAGGGGTTCCAAAATTTTAGATTAAGGAGAGATGACATGGAATGCAAAAAATGCAAAGCGAAAATTGAAGCGGGCAAAAAATTTTGCCCCGATTGCGGCGAAAAAATCGAAGTCGCCGCGCCGAGCCAGTGCAAAAAGTGTAGCGCGAAACTTGAGGCCGGCGAAAAATTCTGCCCCGAGTGCGGCGAAAAAGTCGAAGCCGCCGCGCCAAGCCAGTGCAAAAAGTGTAACGCGAAACTTGAGGCAGGCGAAAAATTCTGCCCCGAGTGCGGCGAAAAGGTCGAAGCTGCCGCGCCAAGCCAGTGCAAAAAGTGCGGCGCAAAACTTGCCGCCGGCGAAAAATTCTGCCCTGAATGCGGCGAAAAAGCAGATGCCGGCGGGGGGCAGGCGGAAGCGCAAAAGTTGCTTGAACTTGGAAAAGAGCAATACGACAAAGGGCAATACGATGACGCGCTAAAAACCCTCTCTAAAGCAATCGAGCTTGATCCCAAAAACGCGCAGAGTTATCAGTATTGCGGCGACGCTTATTACAAGCAGGCAAACTATCCCAAAGCGGAGGAAAATTTCAACAAAGCCGCAGAGCTTGACCCAAAAAATGCGGGGCATTACAGGGATTGTGCTAACACTTACAATGTGCTTAAAAATTACCCCAAAGCACTTGAAAATTTTGGCAAGGCCATAGAGCTTGACCCGCAGAATGCCAAGTATTACAACAATCGCGGTTTTACTTATTACAATCAGGCAGATTACCCCAAAGCGCTGGAAGACTTTAACAAAGCCATAGAGCTTGATCCACAGAATGCGGGTTACTACAGCAATCGCGGCTCTATTTACAATGTCCAAACCCTTTACCACAAAGAGGTTGAAGATTACAGCAAAGCCATAGAGCTTGACCCGCAAAATGCGGATTACTACGTTAATCGCGCTGTAACTTACTTCAGCGAGCTAAAAGACACCCCAAAAGCGCTTGCAGATTTAAGCAAAGCCGTAGAGCTTGCTCCTAAATCTTTTGTGGCTTATAACCATCGCGGTAATATTTACTACAACTTGAAGGATTACCCCAAGGCACTTGCAGACTACAGCAAGGCCATAGAAAATTCCCTTGACACTGCGATCCTCTACAACAACCGGGCTAATACCTACACCCAAGTGCAAGATTTTAACAAAGCGATTGCGGATTTCAGCAGAGCCATAGAGCTTGAGCCGGCGAATGCAATGTTTTATAACGCCCGAGGGAGTGCTTACTTCGACATAAAGAATTTCCCCAAAGCCGTTGAAGACTACAGCAAAGCCGTAGAGCTTAACCCGGCGAAAGAGCTTTACTCTGGGAATCGCAAAGCGGCCTACGACCAAGCCGTAAAACAAGACCCCGGCTTTGCCGATCGAGCCAAAAGCCCAAGCAGTCCAGCCCCGGCGGCCAGCCCCCCCCCTGCCCAGCAAGTGGAAGAGGAAAAGATGACCGAAGAGCAAGAAGAATTGCTTCAGCAATTGGAGAATATGGAAATAGACTTTTCGGACATAGATGAAGAACTGGTAACGGAAGGGTTTTGCCTTGAGGCGGTTCGGCGTAACTACACTCTTTTGAGAGATGTACCGGACGAATTTAAAACCGCCGAATTCTGTATTATGGCTGTTCAGATAAAAGGTGATGCGCTTGTAGGCGTACCAAATGACCTTAAAACCGCCGAACTTTGCCTTATGGCTGTTCAGAATAGTGGCTATGCGCTTGAATTTGTGCCAGAAAATCTGAAAACCTTCGAATTATGCCTTGCAATGGTTCAGAAGGAAGGCAATCTTCTTAAATTCGTACCAGAGAAATTAAAAACCGCCGAACTTTGCCTTATGGCTGCTCAGAATTATCGCTATGCGTTTGGATATGTGCCAGAAAACCTTAGAACCCCTGAAATTCGCGCTGCGGCAGACAAGAAATAGGGGCAAGCCAATTCTTGCCCCAAAAATAACAGCCCCGCCCCCAAGGGCTAACCTTGGGGGCGAATAAAGCGGAAGGAGACATAACATGGAACGTGGAAACGAGCAATTTGCCAAAGAGCAATATAAGGGTGCCATGGAGATTGCCCCAGGTAATGCGCTGTATTACAACAGTCGTGGCGATGCTCATTTCGAGCTGTAAGATTACGAAGACGCGCTGGAAGATTTTGAAAAGGCTTACGAACTTGAGCCTAATGAAGCAATGATTAAATCCCACCGAGGATTTAATCATTGCTTCTTACCCGCATTTGCGCAATGAAATGAGCAAATGCAGAGGGAAACGCTGATTAGCGTCGAGTTAATCAGCGTTTCCCTAACGAAAAACTACAAGAGCGGATCGATGTGGCAAACAACGCCCTTGAGGGCGTTTAAGATAGAACACGATAACGGAGGATTCCTATGGATAAGGAACAAAAAAAAGAACAGAAAAAAATGGCCGCGCAATGGGCTAAAGACAAGCTGCCGCTTAGAAAAATACCGGAAGAACTGCAAACGGAAGATTTTTTCCTTGAGGCTGTTAAAAAGGATGGCAAGGCCCTTGGAAAATATGGAGTGCCAGACGATATGAAAACCGAAAAAGTCTGCCTTGCGGCGGTTCAGAATAATGGCCGTGCGCTTGAATATGTGCCGGATCAACTTAAAACTCCCGAAATCTGCCTTGCGTCGGTTCAGAATACTGGCTTCACACTTGAATATGTGCCGGATCAAGTTAAAACCCCCGAACTGTGCCTTGAAGCGGTTAAGCGGGATGGCTGGGTGCTTCATCATTTTGTGCCGGAGAGCCTGGAAAGCGACGAAATGCGCCTTGCGGCGGTTCAGCAAAATGGTGGGGTGCTTCAATGGATGCCAAGCAAATTGAAGACCGCCGAAATCTGCCTTGCGGCTGTTAAAGACTACGGTCTGGCACTTGAATTTGTGCCGGAAGATTTTAAAACCGCTGAAATCTGCCTTGCGGCGGTTCAAAAGTCTGGCGTTGCGCTTAAATTTGTGCCGGAACACTTGAAAACCCCCGAAATTTGCAATGCAGCGGCAAAACATCAAGAGGAAGTGCGCGAATTCGTGCAATAAAAATAACAAACCCGCCCCGAAGGTTTTCCCTAGGGACGAATAAAACGAAAGGAGAATAACATGGAATGCAAAAAATGCAACACAAAAATCGAAGAAGGCAAAGAAATCTGCCCCAACTGCGGAAATGACAATGATCAAAATGTCGCAACAATAGGTTATAAGACAATCGCGCTAGCATCTGACGTTGCGCTTTATTACAACAATCGCGGCCGCGTTTATAGCGAGCTAAAAGATTACGTCAACGCGCTGGAAGATTGCAACAAAGCCGTCGCGCTAGCATCTGACGTTGCGCTTTATTACGACAGTCGCGGCCGTGTTTATAACGAGCTAAAAGATTATGCCAACGTGCTGGAAGATTACAAAAAAGCCGTCGCGCTTGATCCTAAATCCGCGCCATACTACAACAGCCGGGGCGATGCGTATCACAAACTAAAAAATTACACCAACGCGCTGGAAGATCACAACAAAGCCATCGCACTTGATCCGCAGAATGCGCTTTATTACGACAGTCGCGGCCGCACTTACAGCGAGCTAAAGGATTACGCCAAAGCACTGGAAGACCACGGCAAAGCCATAGAACTTGATCCGGGAAACGCTCAGTATTACGACAATCGTGGTTTTGTTTACCTTAGCAAGTCAGACTATCCCAAAGCGTTGGAAGACCACAACAAAGCTATCACGCTTGATCCAAATAATGCGCTGTATTATAAAAGCCGGGGACGTGTATATCGTATGCTCGAAGATTATCCCAACGCCCTTGCAGATGCCAACAAAGCCGTAGAGCTTGATCCCAACGATCCGCTTTATTATAACAGTCGCGGCAACACTTACCTTACTTTGGAAGATTACCCCAAAGCATTGGAAGACCAAAACAAAGCCATAGAGCTTGACCCAAACGATGCCCGGTATTACACCAGTCGCGGCGAAACTTATTTCAATATGGAAGACTATCCCAACGCGTTAGCTGATTTCAGCAAAGCCTTGGAGTTTGCACCAAAGGTGGCGCAGTATTACAATAATCGCGGCAATGCTTATCAAATGCAAAAGGACTACGGCAAAGCACTCGCGGACTACACCCAAGCGATAGAACTTGCCCCGAAAAATTCCACATATTGCAACAATCGCGGCGACGCTCATTACAAGCTAGAGGATTATCCCAAGGCACTTTCGGACTACGGCAAAGCCATAGGGCTTAACCCTAAAAACGCCACATATTACAGCAATTGCGGTCTTGCGTATAACAAGCTGGAGGATCTCACCAACGCGCTTGCGGCTTACAACAAAGCCATAGAGCTTGACCCGCAAAACGCTCCGCATTACAACAATCGCGGCGATGTTTATTACAATCAGGCTAGCTACTACGATGCGCTAAAAGACTACAACAAAGCCATAGAGCTTAATTCTAAAAATGCTTTGTATCACAGCAATCGCGGTTTTACTCACAGCAGGCTGAAAGATTATGACAAAGCTCTAACAGACCATAGCAAATCCGTAGAGCTTGCCCCGAAAACCGCCTCATATTACAACAATCGCGGCGATGCTTACTATAATCTGCAAGATTACCGCAAAGCCTTGCCGGACTACACCCAAGCGATAGAGCTTAACCCCAAAAAGCCATGTATTACACAGATCGCGGGCACACTTACAACCGGCTGGAAGATTACTCAAAAGCACTGGAAGATTTTGAAAAAGCCTACGAGCTTGATCCTAGCGAAAAGCTGAAAAAGCTGATCGACGATGCGAAGGCCAAGCCCAAATCGTTCATAGGCAAACTGTTCAAAAGCAAGTAAAATGAGAGAGAAACAGCGATAGCCGTATGGCTATCGCAAATAAAAACTTAGGAGGCCAATTATGGCAGATGATTTGCACAAGCTTTTTGCGGAGCGCATAAAAACCCGCATAGAGCGTTACGAAGATGACAATCTTTCGGAAGACTGTATTCGGTATGAGTATTTTAACGCCTTGCTAGAAACAGAAAAGCGTAAAACTTGCGATTTGGTGCTTGAATACCCTCATCCTCATCCAAAATTAAAATCAGAAAGGCGAAAAATTGACTGTGTGATAATGGATAAACAGAATAAGCCGATACAAGCAGTCGAATTTAAATACTTCCCTCCTCGTTCTAATCATGCAGCTTCGCCAGAGGGAATGGGTTCAATTTTTGCTGATTGCTATCGGCTTCTTTTAACCAAAATTCCACATAAAACTATCGTTATTGTTTCACTTGGAAACATGACGCATTATATAAATAACCCAAAACATGGGTTTGATTTTCTTTTTGCAAGCTCTGCGGATCGAAAACGCATACCTATTAAAAAAACTTTCCTTGATAATATCAAGTCGAAAGGGTTCCATAAAACGATTGAAGGAAAAGTGTATCAAGATTTTTCCCCCTTTGATTTTTCTCTAAAGCGTGTTTTCAAAGATGATTGCAACAGCGCGGATAATGTTATTGCAATTTTCGATGTTTTGAAAGGTTGACATAACAGCATCGGCAACAATGCCCCGGCAGGCGAATTTGAGCGGCCGGGGCTTGCGACCCAATTTTGCGTTTTCCCCTATAGACAAGCCGGCCACAAGGCAGTATAATAAAACCATGACCCTTGAACAAACGATTGAAATACCGGCCAGCCGGCGAATTTTTCTGGATTTGCCCCATGACTTGCCCGTAGGCAGGGCAAAAGTAGAATTCACGATAACCCCAGAACCAGAACCAAAACCAAAAGCTGGTGCTGATGAGAAAATCCGCCTTACGAAAGAAATGATAGAAGAGATGTTGCAAAACAGCCCGCATACCAGAGCACTTTCGGGGATACTTTCGGGCATGGGAGATGTTGACCTTGATGAAATCCGCACAGAGAGGCTCGCGAAACACTTATGAAGAAAACCCTAATCGACACCAATGTTGTACTTGACTATATGCTGCACCGGCCGGGTTACTCCAATGCTATGATTATTTATTTGCTTGCGGAGCAAAATTTAATTGACGGCTATGTTCCAGCATCGGCTATAACCGATATTTTTTACATAGTTCAAAAGCAACTCGGAAAAAAGCCCGCAAAAGACGCATTAAAAAACCTTTTGTCTGTCTTCAAGCCGGCTACGGTTACCGACAGCAATATCTACCACGCACTGGGGCTTGACTGGGCTGATTTTGAAGACTCTGTACAATACACCGTGGGAAAAAGTTTTTCCGCCGACTACATCATAACCAGAAACACACGAGATTTTTCCTCTGGCTCCATTCCCGCAGTAACGCCGGAGCAGTTTATTCAAATAGCAAGCGGCATATAAGCGACACCCTTTAGAGCATTGCCCGGCGGGTGAAAAATCCCCTAAAAACACCCCCAAGCCCCCTTGCAAAGCCTTGGGAAAAGGGGTATTATAACAGGGATGCCGCTCGGCGACAAGCCGAATGGCAAATAGGAGAAAACAGTGTTGGTTATAACAGGAGTCTTTGAAAACGAGCGTTTTATACCGGATATGCCGGTTACAATACCGCAGAAGAAGAAGGTTATTGTTACCATAGAGGAAGAAAAGCCGGTTGAGACAAGCCTAGAGACTACAGCAGAAAAAGTTGATAGTTTCAGAAAAAAATATAACCGTGGCATTTTTGTTGAACATCTAAAAAAGCAGGTTGCAGAAGGGCAATCATTTGACTTTGATGTTCAAAAAGTTGTTGATGGGACAGAAACCGAAGAAGATATGCAAGCTCGTTATCGTCTTGAAAAACAGTTTTAACGTTGAAGAAATAAACCGGAAAGCTCGCTTTTTTGTAGCAGACGCAAGGCAGACAATGCCTATTGATAAAGCTTTTCTCTTTGGTTCCCATGCTAAAGGTAATGCCACAGAGCTAAGCGATGTGGATATTTGCTTTTTTCTTAAAGATTACAATGGGAAACAGCGTGTCGAACTAATAACGGAACTTCTAGGCATTGGAGGAAAATACCCTCAAGACCCCCCCTGTGCTTGACACCTGAAAAGCAATATGCTACCCTAAAGACAGGATAAAGCCAAATGACAGATAAAGAAACAATATCCGCCTCGAAATTTATGAGCTTGGTTTTACGCCACAAGCCAGCAGCCGCCGGCATCACCCTTGACAGCAACGGCTGGGCGCAGACAACGGCCTTAATCGACGGCATGAACCAAGCCGGGCATAACATCACATTGGACAACTTAAAAGAAATCGTGCTAAAGAACAACAAACAGCGATTTAAGTTCAGCGAAGATTACGGAAAAATACGGGCAAACCAAGGCCATAGCATCGCCGTCGATGTAGAAATGCAAGAACGCCAGCCGCCCGATATATTGTATCACGGCACAGCGACAAAATTTTTGGGCGCAATAAAAAACGAAGGCATAATCGCCAAAAACAGATTGCACGTGCACCTTTCGCCCGACAAAGAAACAGCCGTAACCGTAGGACAGCGGCACGGCAAGCCGGTCGTACTAACGATAAATGCCGCAAAAATGCACCAAGACGGCATCGCTTTTTATCTTTCAGATAACGGCGTATGGCTTACAGCCACCGTGCCGGTAAAATATATTTATAATATTTAGCAGGAGCGCAAATCTATGAAATACATCATCATTATTGCGGCAACATTGATAATCGTATTTTGGGCACCACTCCCATTCGTACAACCCTTGTGGGATGCCCAAATCGGCAGACAAAGAATGGAAAGAGCTTTACGTTGGAGACTAGTTGGACTTTCCAGAGACGAAGTTGTTTTGAAACTGGGCGAGCCTACAGCCGGAATAATATATTTGAGGCCTGACCGAAGCCTTGAATACATTCTAATTCCCAACAGAGACCGTTTGCTGGACAGAGTAACCACACGTTCATTGAAAAGGCTAGTAATTCTTTTAGACGAAGATGGCATCGTTACAAGCGTTTTTGCCGGCAATCCGTTTTCCTTTTGAGCGCACTTGTTCCAAAAACAACCTTGCAAAAACAAAGCAGAGTATTTATAATATTTAACAGGAGCGCGAACTTATGAAATACATCATCATTATCGCGGTAGCATTGGCCATCGTATTTTTGATACCAATCCCATTCGTGCAACCCTTGTGGAATGCCCAAATCGGCAGACACAGAATGGAAAGAGCCTTGCGCTGGACACTGGTTGGACTTTCCAGAGACGAAGTCGTTTTGAAACTGGGCGAGCCAGTACCCGGCAGAATGGATTGGTGGCCTAACCAAAGCCTTGAATACATTCTAGTTCCCAGAGACGGTTTGTGGGACAGAATCACCACACATTCATGGAGGCGGCTAATCATTTTTTTAGATGAAGATGGCGTTGTCGAACGCGTTCTTGCCGGCAACCCAGCGCACTTTTGAGCGACACAGGAGACAGCCCAATGGAGTTCCGGCAAGGCTCTGCAAAAGACACAATCGAAATAGCCAAAGTGCAGACAGCCGCATTTGCAGGTTAAGCCCTGGCGGAAATGATCTTTTCCTGTACAATTTCTTCAATAATTTGGGCAGGACTTTTGTTGTCAGCCGCCGCCTTGGTCAAAAGGTAATTAACAGACATAGTCGATAGACCCAAAAGGCGCATTTCCCGCTGTGCAAGCCAGTCGGTTCCATTAGACCCCAATTTGGGAATAGTGCGAGTCAACTCTTCATCAAGAGCATCGTATTCTTCATCAGTCATGTCAGTATAGATCATCAATTTCTCCTAAGGCTCCATTTGAGCAAATATACCATGCCGGCAACCCATTGCATGGAAAACTTTTATCGTGTCATCACCAATGGGATTATAGAATACCTCAATTGGGTTACCCGCCCTATTGAAGCCGATAAAACCGTATTTATTGCTGTAACTTTCTAGCAGGCCACCGCGAATTTTAGTCTGATAAGCATGGACAATATCATCCTGCGTTACCCCGTGCTTGAATGCCGAAGGCACAAATACAATCTCCAGTTCCACACACTCAGCTTAACATAAAACAGGGCAATAAACAAGCCACCGTAAGGCAGGCAAACCCCGCCGGGAGCCGTCCCGTGCCCTTTTCTTTTGGCCGGAAATCTTCTATAATGTAAGCGATGGGAAAAAAGAAGGAAACCCTGCCGCCAATCGCCTCTGAAAGCCAAGTGCGCCCCGAGCAAATCGAAGGCGAAGACGACCGGGACACCAGCCTGCGCCCCCGCCGCCTTGGTGAGTTTGTCGGCCAGCAGGGCATGAAAGACAACTTATCCGTGTTTATATCCGCCGCAAAAGAACGCGGGGAAAGCCTCGATCACCTTTTCCTCATAGGGCCGCCGGGACTGGGAAAAACCACACTGGCGCAAGTCGTGGCAAATGAACTGCAAAGCGCATTCATCCAGACATCCGCCCCGGCAATGGACAAACCCAAAGACATCGTCGGGCTATTGACAAACCTAAAAGCCGGCGACGTTTTTTTCATAGACGAAATCCACAGACTAAAACCCGTCATAGAAGAGCTTTTGTATATCGCAATGGAAGATTACGAACTCGATTGGATCGTCGGCCAGGGGCCAATGGCAAGAACCCTGCGAATCCCAATCGCGCCATTTACGCTAGTCGGGGCAACGACAAAAGCCGGCGTAGTGTCAAGCCCGCTAATCAGCCGCTTTGGAATCACCTGCCGGTTTTCTTTTTACGAGCAGGCAGAAATGGAAGCAATAGTGCGCCGCTCCGCCGAGATTTTGAACATAGCGATAGATAAAGACGCAGCCGCCCTGCTCGCAAAATCTTCCCGTGGCACCCCGCGAGTGGTAAACCGCCTTTTGCGCCGCATGAGGGATTTCGCGCAAGTTGCAGGCGCGGCGAGTATAACGCTTGGCGTGGTAGAAAACAGCCTTGCCCGGCTGGAAATTGACACACTCGGCCTTGAAAGACAAGACAGAGATATATTAAAAATGATAATCGAGCGATACCGGGGGGGGCCGGTGGGCGCAGAAACACTGGCAATTTCCATAGGAGAGTCAGTGGAAACGCTGGAGGATTACTACGAGCCGTACTTAATACAAGCCGGCCTTTTGCAAAGAAGCCCGCGCGGAAGAATGGTAACAAGCCGCGCCTACGGACATCTTGGCTTGTCCGGCGGCGAGGCGGCCGGCGCGGGGGAGCTTTTTTAGAGCGTATGCAACGTGCGGGTTATACATCCCGGATAAAAGGAGACAAGGAGAAAAACATGGAATATGTAACATTCAAAAAAATCCATGACGACGAGTTTTGCGTGATATATTCATATTCTCGCGACAGCGATTTGCATGACGGCAGAATCGAAATAAAAAAAGGAGACCCCGATTTTGCCGACTTTCACGTTTGGTTTGAAAAAAACGTAGAATTAACCCCATCGCAAACCGACACGGACGAAAAACTCTTCGGGTTTAAAGCCATTGATTTTTTGCTAAAGTGCCTAAAAAGCGAACACCCCCTGCCCGGCGAACATCGGGTAGCCTATCAGGGCGGGGTTACCGAGCATGAGCAATAAAACAGGCAAAATAACTGTCGATGTTTTTATCACGATATTCGCTATTCTATCCTTTGTTAGGTGGGAAGGCGCGACCGGCTTTATCTTCCATGCCATTGTCGGCTCCGTGTTTGCGTTACTCGCCATCGTGCATATTGCGCTAAACCGCCAGTGGATAGCGGGCGTAACAAAGCAACTCTTGGCCGGGAAGGCAAACAAAAAGGCAAAGCCGCTCTACATAACAAGCATGATTTTAATCGCAATATGGGGCATCGCAATAGCCTCTGGTTTTTTGGCCATCCCTTGGTTTGTTAATGGCCGGGAAACCTTTTACCCATTCAGCAGAATCCATGCAGTTTCAAGCAGAATCGGCGCGGTGTTCATTCTTGTCCATATATACCAGCACTTGGGACACATCCGTTCATACATGGGGATAAATAAAAAACCAGAAAAACAACCGCCCTAAAACACTTGGCAAAAAAGCGACGTTGTGGTAAAATTGGCAGTAACAAACAAAAAGGAGCCATGTAACAATGCAATGCAAAAAATGTTCACAAAAATTAACCGCCGGGGCAAACTTTTGCCACGTCTGTGGAGCCGCCTGTGGAGCCGCCAGTGGCGTAAAAACCGACCCCAGCGTTAAGCAAAACGAAACGCATGAATTAGACAAACTTGGATTTGCACAATTTGAAGATGAGCAATACGAAGAAGCCGTAGAAACATACAGCAAGGCAATAGAGCTTGACCCGGAAAATGCGGATTTTTACGACAGCCGCGCCCGGGCGCATTACTTTCTTGACGATTACCCCGACGCGCTTGACGATTGGAATACAGCCATAGAACTTGCCCCAGAAAACGCCGCATATTATCAGTCCCGCGCCGATGTTTACCTTCTGCTGGAGGATTACGACAGTGCGCTTCTGGATTTTGACAAAGCAATAGAACTTGCGCCTGATAACGCGGATTACTATAACTGCCGGGGTATTTTGCTTTCGAGTATGCAAGAGCCCTCCAAAGCCCTTGCGAATTACAACAAGGCGATAGAGCTTGATCCGAAAGATGCGGATTATTACCACTGGCGCAGTCTGGCGCACTGCACCCTTGGCGACTACCCCAAGGCGCTTGAAGACGCGGACGAGTCGATAAGGTTTGATCCCGACAATGCTGAGTATTACATCCGGCGCGCCCAAACTTATTTACTTATGGGGGATTACCCCAACGCGCTTGGCGATTTTGAAGAGGCTTACGGGATTGAGCCAAGCGAAGAAGTCCGGGAGCAAATCGAGGAGTTGAAAGGTCTAAAATAGGGAACCACTGATTAACTCGAAGCTAATCATCGTTTCCATAGGATTTTCAGTTGAAATTTCGCCCAGATTGCCATTTCCGGCGAAAATGCTATAAACAAGGTAACCGGCGAAAAAACCCCCGGTTTACGATTTTAACACAGTGGAGGGAAAAAACAGTGCTTCATACTCAAAAAAATATTTGCGAATTTGCCGTAAGTCTATACAGGATAATAGGTTATCCCCCCCCC
>JGI24700J35501_10930354_pt1 | contig 13275 bp, 10 predicted proteins | sample TergutTh196P1_FD_35501 | JGI IMG/M metagenome (IMG submission 35501) | reverse complement strand
AGTAACTGTTCGTCCTGTAACCGATTCGACTGGCGAAATTGGCGTTTTTGTTAGAGATTCCATTAGGATGAGACCTGATTTTGACTTAGAAACCTTTATGTCTACTCCTAATTTCCCATACGAAACCCATGACCATGTTGAGATTCGTGATGGAATAGGAACAATAATTCTGCACATAGACGCCACGACAGATTCGGCAATTTCAGGAAGCGGTTTAGTTACTTTCTTTATAGAAGAGGGCATCGATAATGAGTGGTCAACGTATTCTGGCTATTTTGACAATGAAGGATATTTCTTTGGAGAAATAGTGAATGCAAGTGCTTGGATTCCTATATTTATCCTGCCTTAATGTTGCCCGTAAAACTTACAGCACTTCAAGCCCCGCTTTGGCGGGGCTTGGGGTTGCAAAAGACAGGCTTTTATTATATTTCCCCTTATATTTAAGAAATGGAGATGGTTTATAATGAATAGATTTGAAAAATGGATAGTTGATAAAATTACCTTTGGAAGAGCTTACGCATCTGGCAATAAGACTTCTTTTTGTTGCATAATTTTTACATCCATTATATCTTTTGTGGTAGGTTTATTATTCCTTTACATTGCTAAATGTGTAGAAATATAGCTATTCCGTTTTAAAATAGGCTGATACAGCCTCGTCAATACCGACATACTTTTTAGCATTGAGCCGTAGCCAATTCTTTAAGTTAGCCCAAGATTTTTCGATTTTGTTCTTGTCGGGGCTGTATGGGGGCAGAAAAATTGCACGACAGCCATAACACTTATTTCCGCAGAACTAACACCGATTTTCGGAATAATTTTCATTTATTTATCTAGTATACTCATATTTTTTAGTCCATTTTTGGTGTGCCTATACTGGTACTGCAAACCAACCAACAACAATGAAAAATTAAAGACGATAAAGATAATATCAGTATTTATAACAGGGGGTTTATTTCAGGTAGTTATACTACCACATACAATAGCGGGTAAAATTTTCACAAAATATGCAAGAAGATTAAGCATTCAAGAATTATTTGAAAATCCAACTCCCATTGTAATTGCCTTAACAGGTTGGATAATATTGGTAGCGTTTTCGTTAGTCATATTTTTATATTTGGGAATATGGGTAACATATTTTTTCAATATTGACAAAACATTTACATTTGAAAGCATTTTGCATTATAGCCTATTTATTAGCATATTTCTAACAAATAAGATAATAAAATGCCTTTATTTCTGTGCCGTTAAAATTTCTGATAAAACGAAAAAAGAAAGAATTACAAATCAAATAAGTTTATCATGGAACTACGTGTTTTTTCTTGTTAGCTTAGTTTTATATCCGCTACATTTTGATGATGAAAGCACAAAAGAATTAGCTAACGCTATACTTTACGCAACCGCAATTACTTCCCTTATGGCAGAAATAAAAAAACCAAAAGAAGAATAATATTTTCCAAGGCAATCAACAATTTATACAAAAAATTTGATAAAACTTTCCCCACATGATATAATATAATTACAATAAAAAATCCGCCAAAAACTAAAAATTGACCAAAAATTCAAAAATTGGCGAAATCGGAGGTATAGCTATTCCGTTTTATAACCAGACTGTGATATAATATAAAAATGGCATATTCAGAAGATGCGCGAGAAATGGTATTTGCCTATCTCGCAAAAGGACACACATACGAAGAATCAAGGGAAAAACTTGGTGTAGGAGTCAGCACAATTAAAGAATGGAAGAGGCTAAAAAACGAAACAGGAAGCCTTGAACCACGAAGCAAAATAAGGAGTGCTTCTAAATTTAAATGTGATGAACTAAAAGCTTATATAAACGGACACCCTGATGCAACTTTGGAAGAGATAGCAACACATTTTGGCGGTTCTAAATCGGTTGTACACAATGTTTAGCCTGAGCAGGGATTAGCTTTAAAAAAGATACCTTTTACATTGAACGCAATGAGCAAAAACGACAGGCTTTCGACGAGAAGATAGCGGCGTTGTCAACTAATACTGATATATTATATATAGACGAATGCGGTGTTACTCAGAGAATACGGGCGTTTTCCAATAGGCGAGAGTGTTTTCCCGCCTAAAAAGGGTCGCAGAGCCAAGAAATTGAATATCTGTGCAGGACTTTAAAAGGCAAGTTGCTCTGCCCTACAATATATGATTGGAGTACTAATTCCAAATGATTCTTGGAATGGCTTGAATGGTGGTTATTCACGCTTTTAGCAGTTGGCAGAGTAATTATTTTAGACAATTGCCAGTTTTCATAAAAAAGCTGAAATTTACCGTATTGCAGCTTCCTATGGCTGTCGTGTAGTTTTTCTACCTCCATACAGCCCCGACAAGAACAAAATCGAAAAATCTTGGGCTAACTCGAAGAATTGGTTGCGGTTAAATGTTAAAACATATGACGGCATTGACGAGACTGTATCAGTCTATTTTAAAATGGAATAGCTATAACAGGAAACTCGAAATTAGATAGCAAGTAACAAATTTAATTGGAACGCCGTGTGCCGTGAAAGTGGCTTGCACGGTGTGGACGGGGAGAGAAGGTGGTGATTACCTCAAAGCCTCACCTATCAGTATAGCAACAGAACATAAACTCTATTAAGCGATGACGGCGAACTGATGATGGGCATCCTTGCATCGTTCGCACAAGAGAAAATCCGCTCACTCAGCGAAAATGTGAAACGGGAAACCCGTAAGCGGTTCGCCAAAGGCATCCCAAACGGCAACTTCAGAATTCTCGAATACGGATTGGAAGACAACAAACTTGTGGTCGTACCCAAATAAGCGGCTATCATCAGAAGGATTTACGACAACTTCCTTGTGAGCAAAGTCGAGACTGGAAACCAAGCGAGAACTTGAAGCGGAGGGCATCCGCACCAAATTGGGATACCGCTTCTGCGACTCGAACCTTAAAGTAATCCTGACGAACATCACTTGCACGGGAAATATGCTGTTTCAGAAGGAGTTTATCGAAGACCCGCTCACCCAAAAGCGGAAAAAGAACCGTGGAGAATTACAACAGTATTTTATTGAGGATACAGAAACATCCATTCTCGTTGCAAGTGAAGCCTTTATATTACAGTTAGGACTATCGTCTCTAGTTTGGGTTAAGTCGCGAGCAGTCGAATTTCATTTTTCGCTGTCATTCCATTTTCGGAGTTGGTCGATAGCATTTTTATTTCCGTCCCAATCAGCCGCAATGTAAGTTTTTGTTCTGTATGTCATAATTATTTTCTCCTTCCGAACTGAAAATTAATATGTTATTTAATGCTCTAATATCTACGACTCCAAACTTTTCAAGGATAAGAGGTTAATTCGATCGCTTTTCTTTTCATACACAACAATTTTCGCTTTTGAGGGATATGTGAATTTAATTCGGTTAATTTTGAAAGTCCAAGCAATGAGTTCGAGTAGTTCTTGGTCTGTGATATTTTCATATCCTTTGAAACGGGTAATGCCAGAACCCAAAACTGGCAAGGCTACTGTCCTGCCTGCATAAACTCTATCAACCTCACTCCAAAAATTCAGTAAGCAGTTTATGTAGTCGTTTATCTCAAGATAGGCTTTGTTATTCTCATCAAAACGGCTCAGTGCCGTTAGCAAATAGTCGTTTGCAACACAAATAGTGCCAAGCTTATATCTCGTCTTTTTTCCCTGCGATCTACTACTATTTTCGCTAAGATAAGCATCTGAGAGGTGCATATCGGCGGAAATGAGAGCATTCAATTCATCAATTTTATCCCTATAAAATTTCTCAATAAACTGTCCGTTTAAAGAAACTGTAGATATAATGTTGTTATCTACCAGCGTGTCAAAATATTCATTGAAGGCAATAACTTTTAGGTCTGCTTGTTCTGCAAAAATATCTCCGAAGTGTTGATTTTTAGGATTATGCTTTGGTACTTGTTTGCATAAAGCCAAATTGCGAGGTAAAGTGCGACAAATAAAGCAAGAAATGCAATTCCGATGCCCGTTCTATATCTTGAATCAATATCGATAAAAAGGAACACGATTGATGCAAATATACTTAATTGTGCCATCACACCGAAGAATTGACGAAGAATTCTCTTGTCAAAAAACGGTACTTTCATCATACACCTCACAATCCACGATTTTTGTATGTTTCATCCGTATAATAATATGCACCAGTCTTGCCTTTGGATTTGTAGCCAACATGAGAAGAAGGCCAATTCTCGAAAGCGTGTTGAACAGCCGCCGCCTTAAATGGAATATGTATCTCCAAAGCATCACGCAAGGCGGTTGGGCGTTTTGTGTTATTTTTTTGCCATGATCCATTGATGTAAACGACTATTATAGGCAGATTGCGATTCAAAGCTCGTTCAATCTTCCATGGAATGAATTTGCGATTCCACTTGGTGTTATCACCGACAAGAATCATGAACAATTTCGAACTGTCGAACCTAACTGTAAGTTGGTTTTTTATTGATTTCAGTTAGGCTTGTATCTCGTGCTGTGTTCAAGTTATGAGCATCATAAAAATCAAAATCAATATTGTTGTTAGCCTTCCACATTTGCAATGTCCTGTAATATGACATATCGGTGTCTCCATCAAATGCGATGTAGGTCTTGTTCTTATAGGGCATAATAATCTTTTATTACCTTTCTTTTTGCTTTGACATATGCAGATAACAAGATTATACCAACACTTCGTTGATAATCTGTCGAATCTTTTTATTACCAAGTTGTGTATGGAAATGTACGTCATACCCATCCTGGCGGAGCATTTTAAAGAAAATTTCGGCACAGCTTATTCTAATTTCTTCCTCTCTGCGCAAAGCATCTTTACCCTCTACATCTTTTGTCTCAACAATGATGTTTAATTTCTTACTGCCATTACGCTTTTTCACAACGCACATAAAATCAGGGCTGTACATCCCGCCTGTTGTGGTCGGAATAGCTATACTGCAACGTGGAATTTTCCCGTAAACCACCACTTCATCGATGTCGGCGGTAATGTTCTCAAGTTCAAGGGGAGAGTCATAGGCGAAAGTGTCGTACAGATAATTATCGCTCGGTTCACCTTCTTTAATTTTTGTGCCGATGCGACCTTGTGCTATATCCTTGCGAGGTGTTCCGTCAAGGTAGGTAAGTGCCGTTGCTCCAATCGGCGTATCGCTTTTTATATAACGAAATTTGCCCGCAATATTCGCATTTTTCCAGACGATGAACTCGCGAATAAACGTAGCGGCTGAAGCTTCGTTTATATTTTTTGCATTGATCTCACCACATTTTTGTACATAGGCGTAAATAGCCTTGTGAAGTACGTCAAGCGGCACGTTTATTGCTCGTGAGATTCGCCGTAGAAATTCTCCGTAGGCAATAGGGCGGACGACAGTATACTGAACACCCGATGCAAGTTCAGCGGTCATAACGCCATCTTCGCTATTAACGACTTCCCGCATACTGCTCATGACAACATCGGTAAATATTCCCTTTTCGAGGATGGACGAAAGTGCCGCTTCCAAGTTCGAATTCAAGACCTCGTCGTACACAAGCAGATACCGGCGATTGATAGCTTCCCACAACTCGTGAATTTCATCATAAACAGCCGCACGAATCTTGACGGGCTTGGACTTCTTCTTATTGAGGTCTTTTACTTTGCCTCCGCTAAGTCCTGATGACAATTCAGGATATTCCTCAAACAATGCCTCGCAGGTTTCGGTCTTAATATTCATTCTCCTGTCGATGTATCCTTTGCCATAAAGCATATCGAATAGATCGTCGGTCGTCATGCCGAGCTTTCTTGCCGCTTCGTTAAGCCGCTCCTCGGTAATGGTTGTAGCTTGCGGTACTTCGCCATTTATCTGCTCAACGAGCCTCATTGCAAAATCCGCTTCTGTGAAGTCCACAATATAATTAAGCTGAAAATTTTCATTTGATATGCGATTGCCGTTTTCGTCAACTGGCAGACGCAAGCCGCGCCCTACTTCTTGCAGCTTGCTGTTTTCGCTACCAGAAGAGCGCAGTTTAGCAATGGTAAACACATTCGGATTATCCCAGCCTTCTTTTAGTGTCCATTTGGAAAAAAGGAACCGAAGTGTACTCCATTCGCCATTTTGACCCTTAAAAGCCAACAGTTGTTTCTTGCCGCACAATATTATGTCAATCTCCCGAGCTATATCTTCATCCGAGTCACTATTATCTTGTGAAAAATATCCAGCATGGCAAGCGGAAATGTCCGCAAGACTGGCTTCGAGATAGGATTTATACTCATTCTCGTGTTCATTTAAGTCGTCGATTGTAGATTTTATCCGCTCTGTGAGTAAACGTTCAAAAGCTGCAAGGAGATAGGCTTCTTTACCTTCGACACTTGCACGGTATGAACTAATGTCGTCAATAAAGAAAAGGGCAAGAGTCTTGATTTTGAATGTACGGTCGCTAAAATTTGTTCGCTCGACTTCAAAATGTCTTTGCAGGGCAAGACGCACCATCTCTTCCTGATAAGATGTCATATAGATTTCAACATCCATCTCTTCCCCGATTCTTTTTTCCATGCCATTTGAGAATGTAATACTCGAAGAGGATATCGCAGAAATGGCAACGCCCTCAAAAGCTGGGGATATGACGGATAATGAATCTCCAGGGCTAAGTACGTAAGATCTTGTCGCTTCGCTAGCTTTTTTGTATTGGAACGTTGCGGAGTCGTTTCTGCGGACGGAGATAATTTTAACTTTTTCGTCTCGTCCACTTGCCGCTTCAAAATGCTCCTTTGCCACACCTTTTATCAAATTTTGATTGAAAGATGCACAGGCATTAAGGTCATAAATCAGATTCTGATAGTCTTTAACTATCATTTTGTTTTTGCTACGTCCACTTGTGGTTTCTGGGAAAGTTGCGCCAAAACGGATTATCATCTGCGGCTGTATCTCGTCCACTATGGTCTTATATGCTTTCTGATCTCGTGAAAAGCGATGAGGTTCGTCTATCAGCACGATGGAGCGAGTTGCCCTTATTGCATCAAATGGGCGATAAAACCCTTCCGCTCCGTAGTCATAGTCATCGCGCGTGAGCATTTTTGTACCCGTAAGCAGTTGCATATTCACAAGCAAAACATGGATTCGTTTTTTGCTATGATGAGAGCTGCGAATAAAATCACCCACAGCTGTCGGAAAATACGAGTGTCCATTTTTCTTATTCTTAATAGCGTGAAGGGTACACACTTCCAAATCTGTGTCGTAACCGCAAACATCCCTAAAATGATGCCTAACGTACGCTTCAGCAAGGAATTGTGATGTCCCTGCTTTTATGGCGAGACTTGGCACGGCAATGATGAACTTATTAAGTCCATATCGTTTGTGTAGCTCAAACATTGCTTTTGTGTACACATAGGTCTTTCCAGTGCCAGTTTCCATTTTTATGTCAAGTCCAAGATATTTCCCTCTATCGGAAAAACCACGGTATTTAGCTCGAACACCGTTTTCGGCGGCGTGTTGTACCGCATCGAGATTCGGCTTAATGTGCAGGTCATTAAGTTTAATAATCGGATTTTCATAATAGCCGATCGGTGCCGATATTTGCACACCCTGCAGTACTGTGCAAATAGCATCTACTGCTCGCTGTTGGTGAGGTAGCTCGCATTGTAATATGAGTTCCATATACTTCCCTCCCTAATAGCGGATATCAAAATTCACGTGCAGATTTTTCTCCGTGTTCTTGAACCGTTTCAGATTTGTTTGTAAGGTCTCTCGCTCTGTCCAAGTAAAGCTGTAGCCAAACATCACAACGTTTTCGGGATTAAATTCACCGTCGGTCTCAAAGCGTTCTACTATAGCCATAATCGCATCATTGCTAAGGTCTTTGTCAATTAAGTACAGATGTTTGCCGATATAATGTGCCTTATAGCCCGCGAAGTCCGTTTCCAATGCGGGTGTTGTTAAGCCATAGCCGTCACGCACAAGCCATGTTGCGAGGACGGCATTCTTGCCAAATTTAGAAAGCAGGTCGCTACCGACAAATTTGTTTTCGTCGGGGTCAAATTCTTCTAACTTATCCAAAGTGTCTTGCGGTGGTTCAACAAGCGTAAAATGTTTGAAACCGAGGTCTGCTGTTGTATCAGGATTATCATCTTTAATTTTTTTCGCAGCACGTTTAATGCGCTCGATGCCGATTTGGTCAAGTGTGTGTTGACGATTAACAGAATTTAAGAATTTAATGACTTTTTCTACTTGAATCTTATCATCGCCCGTGACAATCTCAAGACGCTCATCCATATTCTCGGGTAACTGCACCATAATAAATTTGTGTTTCTTACCAGCTACGTTACTGCGGAGTACTGCTTCTGCTGTAGTTGCAGAACCAGAGAAGAAGTCGCACACTATCATGCCCTCTTTCTGCACTGTAGCAATTATTTTCATTATAAGTAATACCGGCTTCGGGTAACTCATTAGCGATTGTTCGCCGAAAAGAAGTCTTTGTTCCTCGTCTGCATCCTCGTTTGACCCCCAACCACCAGACTGTAAGTTTGAAAAGTCAAAATCATACGAATATCCATTACTTTCTGCTTCATCACCAACTCTCAGAAGCAAATCTTTTAACCCCTTGCTTCGAGGTTTGTTCACAATTCTGCGGAGATACAAATCTTGCGTTATGTAAATTTCCCTGTTTTTGGCATATTCCGCCATCGCTTCTTGCCCATACCGCCAGTTACCTTCGATTGTTAGTTCTTGTGCTAATACGCCATCTATAATGATCAAATCGGATAGAAGCACAAGATTCATAGTAGTATCGGAAATAACCTCGCCACTTTTCATTGTAAAGTTTTTCTTGCGATATTTGCTTTGAATTCCTGCGGGAATAACACGCACATCTCGTCTGTTACTGGCATTTACGCAAGGGTATGTTTCTGTTTCGCTATTAGTTTCACCGACAAGACCATTGAAAAGTGATTTTTTCTTTGAATATACCAAAACATACTCTTTGATATTAGTTATACCGTTCGCCAAGTACGAACCTTTTTTCTTTTTTTCCCATACTAATTGCGAAACAAAGTTCTCCTCTCCGAACACATCATCACATATCAATTTCAAATTCCCCTGCTCATTATCATCAATGGAAATGAAGATAACTCCATCCTCGCTCAAAAGGTTGCGGGCGAGAAGTAAGCGCGGGTACATAAACATAAGCCATGCCGAATGGGATGCGGAGCCACGTTTTGTGAGGTCCAAAATTCTCTGTGTCTGTTCCTCATCAATAGACAGTCTTTCGGCAAGCCCCGCAGCCGTAAAGTCAAAACTATCATTGTATACGAAGCCGTCTGAGCCTGTATTGTACGGTGGGTCGATATATACGCACTTTACCTTACCAGCGTAGGATTTAAGTAGATGTTTCAAGCCGTCAAGATTATCGCCACTGATGTAGACATTATCGCTGTTTACGTTTTCGGGCAATACATTATGTGCCTCGTCTGGCATCACAACAGTCGTAGTTTCCAGCGATGCAAGGAAGCGGGCGTAGTTCTTGCCCAAAAAGCGCAGTTCGTACCCCTCGTGGGTCAAATTGATTTTATTGCCTAAATACTCCTTGAAACGCTCAATATCAAACGAACCATCATCCTTAAAGCAAGCTGGAAAATGCTCCCGCAAGGCGGCTATTTCACGATCGTTCGGAGTTATGGTTTCGTTCGCAATGGTAATATCTTTAATCATAATCGATTTTCCTCCTATTCATCTGCCGCTTCTGAGCACATCCATTCATCTATTTCTAATTATTTTGGACTTGTACTGTAACAATACTAAGATTTGAATGGTTCTTTACAAGGGCAATCCCTGCACTCTTATGAGCAATCACAAGGGCTTTTTTATTCCTTCTCACTCAGCGAATTACGAGAAGTCCCCACTAATTCACTGTAACACAGATTAATTTGAAATTCAAGATCATATGAAGAAAAAAGATGAAATTTTTGAAACGGATGCGTTCACCGTCCCAAATTTCCCCTCCTCAAAAATAAAAACGCAAAAACTCTATCGTCCCGATAAAATTAAGCAGAAGACCAAATACCATCGGGGCAGTGTTCAGATAAAGATTGGGTCTGATTGATTTTGCCATAAATAAGACACCCAAATATGCTATTGGCAAAATATCCACTGTGTAGCGTGAGCCGAACTGATGACCACCCAATGAGGTGTGCATGGAGAACGCTATTATATGTATCGCAATGAAAATCGGCAACGCAAATATCCACTCATTGCCCTCATATTGCCAATTTTTTACCCACATAACAAAATATACTGCAAATGTCAAAAATATCGGCGAAGCAATCCAAAAGGCAAAGCCGTGAAATAACGGAAAATCCGTTAAATTAAAGCCCAAAAACATTATCCTCAAATTACCCAAAATCCGCCCAACATAAAATTGACCATGTTCATCCATCAAAAATTCTTCCAAATAATTATGCCCAAACTCAAAAATCGAGCCGAAACGCATATAATTCAGCCACATGAAAAACACACCCAGCAAAATTGCAGGTATCGCATAGATAAAAGCCCGCCTCACAAGCTGAACAATCTCAGTCTCTTCTTTGCTTTCACGTATATAGATTAAATACAGCAAAATTGGCAAATATACAGCATTAAACGGTCGTGTACCCATTGCGGCGCACATAAAAAATAACGCCAACACGGAATGTTTGCGATTATCGGTCAAACCATAATAAAACGCCATTAAAGTTAGCAAAAATGCTATATTTTGGGCTAAATACCACACCGCTCCCCACAATGCTATATGCAGGTAATTTGTGCCAATAACTAAAAAAAGGCTCATAAATACGGCATGGCGGCTATTTTCCAAAATTCTCAATGCCAGTTTATAGGCATAAAGTAGTGCCAAAAGGCTAACAACCAGTGCAATAGCATGGTCGGGCGTATCCGTGCCGAGAACCGCCACAAAGGGCAACACCACAAATGTGGGAAATGGCGGAAAACTGACAAAATATCTCCCGCCAAATTCCGCAATCTCCAAATGTGTAACATTCTCTGGCAAATCCAACCGCCCATTCAGCCAACTTTCCGCCTGTCGAGAAAACGGATTATAATGATTTACCGCTCCCAGCTCAAAATCTCCCGAAAACAGATAAATCAACCCATAAACACTCAAAACGACCAAAACAGCAAAACTATACCCCTTAACCAAAACAGCCATTGCTAACACCTGACCTTTAACGGAATCTGGGGCAGAACCCCAGGGTCTTATATTGCCTCAACCAAAGAATTTTCTATGTACTTGTGCCCAAAAGTTTCGATGAAAGCCTTTCGAGCCTTGATGTTGTCGCCTAGGAGCGTCTCGAACATAGACTGTGTTTTTTCGATTTCATCAGGGATTACCTGTATTAAACGGCGCGTCTCGGGATTCATGGTCGTTTGCCACATCATCTCTGGCTCGTTTTCGCCTAAACCTTTGGAACGCTGTATCCTTACCTTGCTCGTTATGCGTTTCAAAATCCGCATCTTTTCAGTTTCGGAATAGGCAAAAAGCGTCTTCTGCCGACTCTTCTCGCCATATGTGATTTCATATAGCGGCGACTCCGCAATGAAAATTTTCCCCTCATCTATTAAGGTCGGCACGAGCCGATAAATCATCGTCAAAATCAACGTACGTATCTGAAAGCCATCGTAATCCGCATCCGTGCAGATGATGACACGATTCCATTTCAACTGCTCCAAATCGAAGGCGTTAAAATCCTTTGCCTTTAATTCCACGCCGCAACCCAGCACTTTCAGTAAATTTGTAATGATGTCGTTGTTAAAAATCTTGTCATAATCCGCCTTTAGGCAGTTTAAAATCTTGCCCCGCACGGGCATAATCGCTTGAAATTCCGCATCTCTACCCAGTTTGCAAGAGCCCAAAGCCGAATCGCCCTCCACAATGTAAAGTTCACGCCTCGACACGTCTTTGGAACGGCAGCCTACAAATTTTTCCACCCGATTATTCAAATCCAGCGTACCTGTCAGCTTTTTGCGTAAGGTTAGGCGTGTCTTTTCCGCTTGCTCTCGGCTGCGTTTGTTGACCAAAACCTGCCCCACAAGTGCCGTTGCTTCGCTCAAATTCTCGATAAAATACACTTCCAGCTGTTTTTTCAGGAAATCCGTCATCGCCTCTTGAATAAATCTGTTCGTAATCGCCTTTTTCGTCTGATTTTCGTAGCTCGTGATCGTCGAAAATGAGTTGGAGATAAAGACCAAACTGTCCTCAATGTCCGCAAAAATAATCTTTTTCTCGTCCTTTTTGTACTGTCCATTGTTTTTCAAAAAGCCGTCAACAGCCGATACAAACGCCGATTTTACAGCCTTTTCAGGTGCACCGCCATATTCCAAGTAGCTAGAATTATGATAGTATTCCAGCAGGTTCACAGTATTTGAAAAACAGAACGCCATCTCAAATTTCAGCTTATATTCTGGCTTGTCGGCACGATCGCGGCCTGACGTTTCGCAAGCTATCTTAAAGGGGGCGGTTATCGATTTTTCGCCCACCACCTCTTTTATATAATCCTCAAGCCCCAAATTATAGCAGAAAGTATACTCCTCGCCGCTCTCTTCGTCAAGTAGCACAAAGACAAGTCCTGCATTTACAATAGCCTGTCGTTTGAGCGTATCCAAAAAATAGTCTAGAGGTACATGAATATCGGTAAAAACGTCTGCATCGGGTCGCCAAGTAATCGTTGTTCCCGTCTCTTTGCCTTCCAATTTTGATTTAACGAGTCCTCCTACATTTTCGCCCTTTTCAAAGTGCAATTTATAGGCATATCCGCCATGTTTTATATCAACGTCCATATATTCGGAGCTATACTGTGTGGCACAGAGGCCAAGCCCATTAAGCCCCAGACTATACGAATAATATTCCTCATCATTATTTTCGAATTTCCCGCCCGCATACAGCTCGCAGAACAACAGTTCCCAATTATAGCGGTCTTCTTTCGCATTATAATCGACGGGGATACCTCTACCATAGTCTTTCACGGTAATAGCCCCTTGCATCCCTCTAACTATTTCAATCCTATCTCCAAACCCTTCTCTAGCTTCATCGATGGAATTGGAGATAATTTCAAACACAGCGTGCTGGCATCCCGTTATTCCGTCCGACCCAAAGATAACACTAGGTCTTTTCCTAACTCGATCAGCACCCTTAAGCGCCATTATACTCTCATTACCATAAACTTTCATAATCATTCCTCAAAAAAATAAAACCGTGGGGGCTCTGCCCCCACACCCCCGCTGGGGGCGCGCCCCCAGACCCGCTCGTTCG
>JGI24700J35501_10930355_pt1 | contig 13278 bp, 15 predicted proteins | sample TergutTh196P1_FD_35501 | JGI IMG/M metagenome (IMG submission 35501) | reverse complement strand
TGGCCCCAGCGGGGTGTGGGGCAGAGCCCCACGGTCTTAGGAGGTGTAAGGTTGCGAATTTTTAGTTCGTTTTATATAAAAATGATTGCCGTGATTACTATGCTAGTTGACCATGGTGCACATATATTTTTGTTTGGAGTGGTTTCTTTTGATGAATACCTGTTGCTTAGGGGAATTGGCAGAATAGCGTTTCCTCTCTTTGTCTATCTTATTGCACAGGGCTGTAAATATAGCAAGAAAATGGAATTGTATGTCTTTAGGCTGGGTCTGTTCGCTCTAATATCGGAAATACCGTTTGATTTGGCGTTTCGGGGCGGAAATATCAATTTTATCGATTTTCTAAATGACACCAATATCTTTTATACACTGTTTTTGGGCGTTCTAGCGGTTTATATATTCCAAAAAATGATGTTTGTGCAGTATGAAGACGAGCGAGTTTGGCGATTCAAAGGACTCGGAACTAGCGTTACTAAAGAAAATCTGCTTGGCTACGCTATGCTTCCGCTGTTCTTAGTGCCGCTTTTCGGTATCATGGCTTTGGCAGACTGGCTGGGAACAGATTACGGCGGGCTTGGCGTTCTGTTTATCGTTGGAATGGGCATTGTGGTGGAATTCAAACATTACTTTTTTGCACAACTGCTGATTATAATTGTGGTTATGACGGCTTTGTACGGTCTCCTGTCAGATTTTTGGCTATTTTCATTGATTTCGATAGTCGTCATCGTACTGGGCAATGGTAAGTTGGGCCCGAAAGCAAAATGGTTTTTCTATATAACATACCCCGCACATCTATTGCTGTTCTTTGCACTCGATTATACGGGCATTGTTTCATTTTAGAGATGGGGCATTATTTTTCAAAGGAAGAGCCGCTTGAATCCAACCCGCAAACATTTGAATACGATTTTTCGGGCAATCGATATATTTTTACCACCGATATTGGCGTTTTCTCAAGAGGTAAAATGGACGGAGCAACGGAAATTTTGCTTGAAAATTTGCCGCCATTGCAGGGCAGTTTGCTGGATTTGGGTTGCGGATATGGTGCGATAGGCATTATTTTGGCTAAACAGCACAATATTACAGTAACACAATCGGACATAAACCCCCGTGCCGTCTCTCTAGCTCGCCTAAATGCGGAGCAAAACGGCGTGGTTTGTGATACAATATTGTCCGACGGGTTTGAAAAAATAGCCGAAAAATTTGATAATATTATCATCAACCCGCCAATCCATGCGGGAAAAGAGATAATTTTCGCCCTGTACAAAGATTCACATTCGCATTTGAAAGCCATGGGAAAATTATTTGTAGTAATACAGAAAAAACACGGAGCCAACAGCAACATAGCCTTTTTGTCTAAACTCTTCGGCAACTGTAAAACCCTCCACAAACGAAAAGGCCTGTTCGTCCTAAAATGCCTAAACACCCACCCAACAATGTAAAAATAACAAAACGAGCGGGTCTGGGGGCGCGCCCCCAGCGGGGTCTGGGGCTTGGCCCCAGTGGGGTGTGGGGCAAAGCCCCACGGTTTTACAAACGGATAGTTTTGTGTTAGAATGAAATGGTGTTTTTGTTTGTGTGGTTTTTTTGAAGGGAGCTTTTATGAGCTATAGGGAAAGCAATATATTTGCACTGACAGATTATTTTGCATCGGGTTGCAAAAGAGAGCAATTTTTTGGTCTGGAACTCGAGCATTTTGTGATAAGTAAAACTACAGGTGTCTCCTGTGGTTATGCGGGGAAAACCCCGTCAGAGCCAGGAGTGGCTGCCGTCCTTAAAAAATTGGCAAAATTCTACGGTAATTCGGTCTTTTTGGGCGAAAATATAATAAGCGTGAGCGGGAAAAATATAGCAATAACCATAGAACCCGCCGCACAACTAGAGGTAAGCATAGGCCCGTTTGCAGAAATAGAGCAAATTTTACAGGTCTACAATGAATTTATTGCCGCAATAACACCTATTTTAGATGAAATGAACTGCAAACTCGTGTGCATGGGCTATCACCCAACGAGCAAAATAGACGAACTCGACATTATACCAAAATCACGCTATGAACTCATGTACAAATATTTTGAAACCGTAGGTAATTGCGGAAAATACATGATGAAAGGCACAGCGGCGGCACAGATAACCATAGACTATAGCAGCGAGGAGGATTTCAAAAAAAAATTCCGAGTGGCTAATGCTATAGGCCCGATATTGGCGATAATGTACCATAATACCCCGATTTTTGAGGGCAATCCCGCAAAAACCAAGATGCTTAGAACTGAAATTTGGAACGACGTAGATCCCGCCCGCTCGATGGTCGTTAAAGATGCCTTGGATATTGATTTTGGTTTTAGAGAATATGCAGAATATATCTACAGTACCCCGCCGATTTTTATAATGCAAGACGGAAAAGAGGTGGTTACTGCCCAAAAAACCGTGGCTGAACTCTTTGACGATAAACCCCTTACCCATGCGGAAATACTGCATATTACCTCTATAGTGTTCCCAGATGTACGCCTAAAAACGGATATTGAGATACGTATGGTTGACAGTATTCCCATAAAGGAAGCGGCAGCCTACATGAATTTGGTAAAAAATATTTTCTATAATCAGGCGAAACTAGATGAAATCTACAACAAAACCTTGAGCATAACCAACGCCGATGTTCAGCTTGCAAAAGAAAATCTGATAAAAGACGGCGAAAACGCTATTGTGTACGGCAAACCCGTTCAAAAATGGATAGAAAAGCTAGGTGATTATTATGGAAATTAGCAGCAGATATTTGCAGATTGTAAGGGACAATTATGAGTCGAATGTCGAAAGCGGCAATGCGGCGGTGCAATATATGCACAATTCCACCGCTATCTATAAGGGGTTGCCTGTGGATTGCCTTTATATGCCCAAGCTATTTTCCAAAGATGTGTGGGATTATCTTTGCGGAGCGGCGGACACCATTTGTAAAATACTGGACAAGGTAATCGAACGCTACTTAGATGATGCGGAATATCGCAAATTGTTCCCCTTTTCCGCCGAATTAGAGGAACTTATATTGACAGAGGCGGGCTACCCGAGGCTACTCCCCATTGCAAGGCTGGACATATTTTTCAACGAAGAGGATTTTTCGTTCAAATTTTGCGAATTTAATGCAGATGGAGCGAGTGCAATGAACGAAGACAGGGAGCTTAACATCGCCATCAGCAATAGCCACGCTATGCAGAGCATAAAGAACGAATACAGGATAACCTCTTTTGAATTTTTCGACTCGTGGGTGCGTGAATTTGCTGATATTTACGGCAAATATGATAATGCAGTATCGAATCCGCAGATAGTGATAGCGGATTTTATCGACAGCACCGTGCCGAATGAATTTATAGAGTTCAAAAAAGCCTTCGAAAAGGCGGGATTTAGGGCAGATATATGCGAAATACGACAGCTAACCTACAAAGGCGGTATTCTGCAAACCCCCGAGGGCAAGAAAATAGACGTTATCTACAGACGAGCTGTAACTCGGGATATAATGGAGAAACGGGACGAAGTGCAGGCGATAATAGCCGCCGCAAAGGATAATGCCGTATGTTTTATAGGACATTTTAGAACGCAGATAATACACCACAAAATGATTTTCCAAATACTTAGGCAGCACGAAACATTGTCGTTTTTAGACGAAAAAGAGAGAGAATACATATGGCGGCATATCCCCGCAACCATGCCGCTCTCCGAAGGTTTTTTTGATATGGATGCGGTAATTGAACGCAGAGAGGGCTGGATAATCAAGCCCTATGATTATTATGGGTCTAAAGGGGTCTATGCAGGGGCGGATTTCTCCGCCGAGGAGTGGAAACAGAGGATAGTAGACTGCATGGGCAAATCTTATTTGCTGCAGGAATACCATAAACCGTTCCAAAGTTTGAATTTGGATTTTAACAGCTCAAAACGCCCCAATTTTAAGCTCTACAACAATATAACGGGAATGTTTGTATACAATGGCAAATTGCAGGGCTTATACTCTCGGGCTGGCTTGCAACCCATAATATCGGGGCTTACGGGCGGCTTGACCTGTGCCTCGTTGCTAGCCACCCAGCTTGAAGAGTGAGTCGAATTTAGTAAGCAGAACAAAATTGCCCCGCACCTTAAGTCCGCCTATCATAAAGGCTTTTTGTGCTGTGTTTGTACCTTTTAGCACTTCTCGCCAGGTGGATGCATCGGATATTATCGTTATTTCTGGATTTTCTGCGAAACCGTCCCTATATTCACATTCGTTGCTTATAATGCTCAAATAGCCGTCAAAGCCCTCATCGCCAGTAATGGAAATTTGTATGACAGCGTTTAGTCCTGCCGATATTTGCGGTTGATAGTAGTGTGGTAGGTTCTGTGTTAGCTGCTTTATCGTTTTGAATTTCGGCTCGGGTGCGGGCAGTATGGCTTTTGGCTGTGTATACTGCGGTGCTTGATAGGGGGCTTGATTCGTTGGATATTGCGGCATTTGGTAGTTTGTCGGTGCATTTTTTTGCGAAAATAGGGCAGTGAGCTCTTGTATATCTTTCTCCTGCTGTTCGGTAAAGGATTCCAAATTCAGCTTGCTTGTTGGATTCGTGGGTTGGCTAGGAGCAGGGGATGGTTGGCTGTAAGCGGGTGTGCTGGCTGGTTGGTTAGGTTTTTGTGTCGGTTGACTGGGCTGTATAGGTTGTACATAGACAGGGCTTTGCATCGGCTGAACGAGTTGGTTGGGCTGGGCATAGACGGGATTCTGTGCTGGCTGGTTAGGTTGATTATAGACGGGCAAGTTTGGTTGCTCGTAGTAAGCAGGTTGTGCTGGCGGCATCGGGTTGTAGATTGCCACATTCTCCTGAACAGGGGCGGATATATCGGTTGGGACGATATAACGCCTGTTTTGCCTTACTGCACGATAAAAATCTTCTGCCGTCTTTTCAATAATATCTGTGATACTACCCGTTTCTGCGTTTTCCTGCATGGTTCTAATGCTGTTTTCCGTAAGCCCCAAACGCCCGCTTTCGAAGCCGCCATAATTAGCAATCACTCGGGAAAGACATTCTAATGCACTGCGTTCGCCGCCGTTTTGTGATGCGGCGACTAGCAGACAGTGTTTTTCATATAGCAACTTCTTATAGTCGTTACATTCAAAAAATTCCAAAAAAATTTGCATAATGGCAGAAGGGGAAAAAAGCTGGGTTGTGGTTGCGAACATGATGCCATTCGCCCTATTTATGCGATTCGCTATATCGTCCATTACTTTGGTGCGCATCCCGTCAAAATACGGTAATTGTGCAAAACCAAGGTTTATCTCTTCTAAACCAACCTCAAGCTCAGCAAGAGTGGCTGCGAGGGTGGAAATTATCTTACTTAGCCCATAATCAAAATGGGGTAAACTAGCGTTAATTATCAGTATATTCATAAAATCACCATGTAAAAGATTCAAGTCTGGGAAATCGTTCTACTTTTGCAAAGCAGATGTTGATTTGCCCTTTACTCTAGGATACACCATATTTTGACGATTGGCAAGAATTTTTGTGATTTGTCAAAATTGGATTGTCAAAAATTGCAGACCCGAATTTCAAGGTATAAATCGCAAACACCACATTAACAAACGAAACTAGTGCCATAAACCCATTAACAGGGCGAAAAACCGTACTCTCGGGCGTGGGGAACATGAAAATCCCATTATTCCCTAGCAAAATATCCAAACAGTTCAAGAATAGCGTAATTGAAAACACCGTGTACAGAACCGACATCACTTTCAGATGCCGCTCCTCTGCAAAAATCGCCGCCACTAGCAAAAATATCAACGCTGGGAACAAATACCTCTCATTCATTCGCACGGAGAAGACGAAAGTGATTATATACAACAATGCCGCTGAGAAAAACGCCGTAAACAACGTAAACCTACGGTGCAGAAACCAAAATACAAAAAATGTTATCCCTATAATCGCTGCCCAGCCGACCAGACCATAAAACGGCGTAATGGCGTGCCAATTTCCGCCCGTCAGGGCGTAGAAATTATACGCATTTATCGAGGCGAACGGTCTTGAACCTAGTGTCGTCAAATACTGCTCAAACACCATGTCAACCCCAAACGGCAACGACAGCAACACCAAAAACAGCATTGTCGCACAGAAATTCCCGAACATTGTCAAGATGGACTCTCTAGAAAATCCCCGTTCCTTGCAATAATAAAACGCCGAATACAGGAAAATCGGGGCGGCTATCAACGATTGCGGCTTAGTCAGCACCGCCACCGCATAGACCAAATAGGCGGGCAGGGTCTGATTTTTACACACCATATAAATCGCAATCACTAAAATCAAGGAATGTATCGCATCCACCTGACCCCAAACAGCCGAATTTATCAGCACTGCTGGATTTAACGAGTACATCAGTGCCGTCAAGAAAGCAAAACTTTCCCGAATATCAAGCTGCCGACAAAGCACATAAACAAGTCCTACCGTTACCGTATCTGCTATGACTGCTGGGAGAAACACCAAAAAGTTAAACGCAGGACTCAAAACGGTCAACCCTGCCGTGCTGGCAATCGCACCAATAATCCACAAAACATAGATATACATGGGCGGATAGTCTGCAAAGAAGTCTGCTCGATAAAAATTATAAAATCCGCCCTCAAAAACATTAATCGCCCAAAACTGAAACAGGTGCACATCCGAGGAAAACGGCATTTCCACAAACAACATCAACAAAACTCGAACCAACAAAGCAATCCCCGTCAAAACAACAACATTTCTCATACTCTTCCCCCCAAAAGATTAAAACCGTGGGGCTCTGCCCCACACCCCGCAAGGGAGCGCGCCCCCTTGACCCCGCTCATTTTTTATTGGTATTCCGTAGTTTGAAGACAGATTTTTTGCGTTGGTTTTACTGTAGCAGTTTTTTGCAGGTGTGTCAACTGTTTGTGGGTGTCTGTTGTAGGGGCGGATAGAATCCGCCCGAAATCGCTCTTTAGTGTTCTCTAGTGTCAAACGGCTAATTTCTCAACTCCAACCCGCAACCTACGCAAACTCTCGTCCCGTCCGAACAGTTCGCACAGCTCCGACGCACCGCAAAACGAGGTCGCCCGCCCTGACAAAGCCGTCCGAATCGGCCACAGCACCTGCGAATTTTTCAGCCCGTTCGCCTGTGCACACTCCACGGCGGCGGCGTACAAGGTCGCATTATCCCAATTTTCCGCCGTCAATCCCTCCAAAATGGGCAGAATCAACTCTAAACCCGTTTTCGCAATCGCCGCATCCGTCTTCATTTTTTTGTGCGTGAAGAGGGCGATGTCGTAGTCGGGCAAATTATCGACAAAATCCACCAATCCCGCAATGTCCGCCACGACATGAATCCTCGTCTGCACCATCTGCGAAATTTTCGACAAATCCACGTCCGATTTTATATTCTCACGCAAAATCGGCTCTGCCATTGGGAAAAATTCCTCGGGCGGCAGCTGTTTGATATGCTCGCCGTTCATCCACAGCAATTTTTCTCTGTCGAATTTTGACGGAGCTTTGCTAATATTGTCGATTGTGAACGCCTCCGTTAAATCTTGCAAATTAAAAAATTCTCGATTATCGGGCGAACTCCAACCCAAAAACGCAATATAATTGATAATCGCCGCTGGCAAAAATCCCTCCGCCAGCAAATCCTGGAAAGATGCCGAACCGTGGCGTTTTGATAACTTTTCGCCCGCCTCGTTCAGCATTAGCGGCAGATGTACGTAAGTCGGAATCTCCCAACCGAACGCCTTGTAAAGCAGGTTGTACTTCGGCGTGGACGTGAGATATTCGCTGCCGCGCACCACGTGGGTTATCTGCATTGCGTGGTCGTCCACGACATTGGCGAAATTATAAGTGGGCATTCCGTCCGATTTTATCAGAATTTGGTCTTCGATTTCGTCATGGCTGACGGTAATTTCGCCGAAAACCTTGTCGAAAAATGTCGTTTTCCCCTCGGGAATGAGCTGACGAATGACAAAGGGCTCGCCAGCCGCCAATTTAGCCGCCACATCCGCCGCCGCCAGCCCCGCACAACAGCGTTCCCGTTTCGCGAATTCCTCGTCTTTATCGGATTTGTCGTCCTTTTGGCAAAAGCAATAATATGCCTTGTTTTTTTCGACAAGTTCTTCGGCAAAAGTTAAATATTCTCGTTCGCTTTGGACATATGGGCCGAAATCGCCGCCCACGCCAGGGCCCTCGTCGAAGTGCAAGCCCGTCATTTTCAGCGTGTCGAAAATAACGTCCATCGAGCCTTCGACAAAGCGGTTTTGGTCGGTGTCCTCGATACGCAGGACGAACGTGCCGCCCGCATTTTTCGCTATTAAGTATTCGTACAGCGCCGTCCGCAGGTTGCCGATGTGCATATAGCCTGTCGGGCTGGGCGCGAATCTTGTTCTTATTTTGATGTCCTCTTCCAAATCCGCAAGTTGCTCTAAATATTCCGCCGACCTTTTGGGCGGGATTGTTCCGCCGCATTTGGTTGAAAATGGCTGTTCTACTGCATTTTCCTTGTTAAATTCTTCCATAACTACCCCTCCTGTGATTTATATGTTGATTCAAATTTGAAACCCAAATCTTTTTGTAATTTGAGGTCAATTAAAATTTTTTGTGTGTCTTTGACGTACATTTTTGCGGTTTCCAACTCCACAAATGCGTTTTTTTCTTTTGTACTCAGCGATTCATATTTAGCCAGTGTCATGTTCGGCACTTTGCCATTTTTTACGTTTTTCATTAAAACTGTATCGTAACCTAAGTTCATATATTTATCGTTTATCGGCTTAATTTTGTCGGCTAGGATTTTGGCGTTTTCAAAGCTAAAATCTTGGCTATATGTAATTTTATCAATTTGTCCATTTTTACTGACTATTTCGCCACTTTTCGCCCCCAAAAAACCGTCCGAACCAATATCCTCTGGCGTGAATACGGTCGGCAACATGGTAGGGTGGTTATGCAAAGTCGCTTTGTTCGTCGCTTTTTGCATAAATTCGGGCGTAATTTTAACGCTGTATTTGCCGCCGTCCACTCTCATTATTTCTGTGCCGTCATCGTCCAATAGCAATACGCTCTCGAAATCTTGGCTTGCTATGCTACATTGTGCGGTTGTTAGATGTTGCAAATTTTCGCTATTTATGACGTTTCCTCCGTCTTTTTAAATTTACTTCCCAAACAAATACGAAATATCGATTTCCAAGCCCGTGCAAGTCCGCAGTGGGCTGTCCAAAGCCGCATCGGGCAGCCGCTCCGTGCCGCACCATTTTTCGACAACTAAGCTGTCTTGCGCGATATACCAATGCTCCGTGTCGGCGGCGGACGAATATAGATTTTGCTTGAAAATCCGTTCTTCCGTGCTGTTCGACTCCGACCAAATTTCGACAACCAAGGTCGGAAAACCCGCAATTTTCGAGCCGTTTATGTTCGTTATGTATGTCGTGTTGTCGAATAATAATAAATCGGGTTCGACAGAATGGAGTTCGGGCAGAATTTCCGCCGAAAAGCGGGAAAAATCGGCAATCTCCGCAATATTCACGAGCCGTGCCTGTTCGCTCCATCTCGCACCGTAATGCACAAGTCGAGTAGTCCCCGCCGAGAAAAAGCCCAAATCTTGCGTTAGTAAATTTTTCAGGCGGTTGACGATTTCTGTTGTCAGATGGATTCCTAGTTTCGTATGTTGCTTGGAAGTCCATGACATTTTTAGTGTGTCTAGCATGGTTTACTGTTATCCTTTCTAGTGAATAAGTCCATTACAACAAATCACTATGAGTGCCGGTACGTATCAAATACAGGATTTTTTCTTCTTCTGCCACTCTGTAAATCAAGAGCCAGTCGGGTTCAACATGACATTCCCGATAGCCTTTATAATTGCCAATTAGGGCGTGGTCTGCAAATTTTCTAGGCAATTTTTGCCCCTTGATAAGTTGATTCACAACGTAACCTAGCAATTTAAGGTTTTTGCTGCGCCTTTTAATGAGTTTTAAATCTTTGTTGAATTTGGCAGTTTTCCTTATTCCGTACACTAGTCATCGTCCTCTTCCAATATTTCCCGAAACATCTCGTCAACGTCCGTGTAGGTCTTGTAGAGAGAAGGATTTTTCATCATAAACTCGCATTCTTCCATAGCCGCTAACGTCTCGGCGTTCGGCTTGGTGTACATCGAATAGGCATCGTGCGGCAATTCATCCCGACTCGCCGCCGATTTCGCAATGGCGTTGAACACGGAAACTATGCTCAATCCCGCATTCGTGCAGAGCCTTTCAAAATTTATTTTCAAATCCTCGTCCATTGGTATGTTTACTGTTACTTGTCCCATTTTTTCCTCCAATTCTCGAGCAGATAATATCCGCCCCTACAAAATCTCCGCAATCTGCACCGCATTCAGCGCCGCACCTTTCCGCAAATTATCCGCCACAACCCACATATGCAGGGCTGCCTCATCAGTAAGATCCCGCCGCAACCGCCCGATGTATACTTCGTCAGTCCCAACCACCTCTAACGGCGTAATATAGCGGCCGTCCCTACTGTCAAGCACGACAATCCCTTTTGCCCAACTAAGCACTCGGTGCAAATCATACCACCGAAAATTCCGAAGCAATGTAACATTTATCGCTATGCTGTGGCCTGTGATTACTGGCACTCGGACGGCGGTCGCTGTGATTTGCAGGTTCGGATTCCCGAAAATCTTGCGGGTCTCTCGTATCATTTTCGTCTCCTCAACCGTGTACGCAATGTCCTCAAATTCGCCGATATGCGGAATACAGTTTCCCGCTATTGTACGGGGAAAATGGGCGGCTGGCTCGCCCCGTGCCGTCCGTTCCAGATCGTCTATCCCAGCCCTGCCCGCCCCCGAAACCGCCTGAAAAGACGTGTAATTTGCCCGCACAATGCCATATTCCTTGTATATCGGCAAAAGTGCCACCACCGCCTGGATTGTCGTGCAGTTTGGATTGGCGATAATGCCGTCTCTCATGCCTTTCACCGTGTCGGGGTTGACCTCGGGGACACAGAGCGGCACGTTCCGATACATCCGCCAAGCGGAGCTGTTATCGATAACTACGGCATTTTCGGCGAAAATGGGTGCAAATTCATACGAAATCTCGCTACCTGCCGAAAATAGGGCAATATCCACGTCCGCCGCTTGTGCATTTTCGGCGGTCAATTCCTCGACTACGTACTCTTTTCCCTTGAAAGTCATGGTTGTCCCAGCCGATTTTGCGGAGGAAAACAGCCGCAAATCCGCCACGGGGAACTCCCGTTCAGCCAAAATGTCAAGCATTGTCCGCCCGACCATGCCCGTTGCACCGATTATCGCTACTTTTTTATCACTTTTCATGTTTTTCATGTACTTTTCCTTTCATATCACAAAATGCAAAACCGTGGGGCTCTGCCCCACACCCCGCCAGGGCGCGCCCTGGACTGCACATTTTTTGGATTTTATTGGGTTTTAATTTTTCAACTCCTCGCTTATGACACAGTCCAAAATGCTAGAAATATCCCGTTTGTGCGGGCCGTGTACAAAGAAACGGGTCGCCATATCCCGAAAAACTGCCAATTTATCGTCCGCAAGCGTGGAAATATCGAAGTTGGTTACGTCCAAGTAAATCTTGTTCAAGGGCTGCGAATCGTAGAATTTCGCCAGCATATAGCGGTATTCTAGCGGGGTGCAGTCCTGCGGAATCGCCTCCAACTCGTAAAATAATTTGCCCATTTGCCGCTCTCCCTACTTAAAAGCCAAATCCCTAATATCCACCCGCAGCCCCGTTTGTGTCTCTAAAATTTCGCTAATATCCAGGTCGGTTAATTGGTTTTTCCCAAGCCAACGCTCGATTTTATTATCGTTTTGCGATAAATACCAATGCTCGGTTGTGGGCGAAGAGGCGTACAAATTGCGTTTGAAAGCCCGTTCGTCCTGCGAATTCGAGGTTGACCATATTTCGACAACCAACGAGGGCAATCCCGCTATTAAATTTCCCGATTTATTCAACAGGAAATTGGGACGCTCGAACAGTAGCAAATCGGGTTCAACCGAGTGAAATTCATGGATTGTCGTCTGCGTAAATTCCTCCACATCTTCCACCGATGAAACATCTATCAAGCTGCATAGGCTGGAAAATTTTTCGCCATAATGCACCAGTCGAGTAGTGCCTTGCGACAAAAAACTGTGCTTAGATACGATTTTATCTCGTATATGCCGCAAAAATTCGCCCGACAAAAAAGTGTTCAAATTTGTGTGCCGTTCGGAAGTCCACGACATCGTTAAAATGTTCATAAAATCCTCCTAGTCTGCTATTGCCCCATATTCCCGCAACAACGCTGTGTAGCAGTCCAGCCCAGGAAATTCCCGCAGAAAATCGGCGGCGGTCGCTATTTTATAATGGCTGAAAATATCCCGCAAATCCTGCAAATCCTGGATTCTCGGGTTGCTCGCCGCCGTGTAGCCGCGCGCCGCTTGCTTTTCGAGGGCGTACAATTTGAGGGCGACAATGCTCTCGATTTTGGCGATAAACAGCTCGATTCGGCGGAATTTCAGCCGTGCAGGCACGAAAACAACTCGCTCCAAAATGCGGGCGGGCAAAGCCTGTTTTACGCTGTACGCATCGTCATTTAGCCAGTTGGAATCCTCGATTTGTTGTGCAAAATAGTACAATTTTGCGGACATTTCGTCAAAAAGGTCGATGTCGTTACTGGTAGGGCTGGTTACTCGCAAATCGTAGTACAACAGCGAAAACCCGCCGATAACCCGCAGTTGCACGACATAATCCCATTTTTCCGCAACCAACAAATCGTCCAATTTGTGCAGCAAAGCCGCCAACTCATCATAGGTTTTTAACATTTATAAATCAGTCCTCGTCAAACGCCACCACCAACAGCATTTTAAACCGCTCCACCGCAAAAACGGCGTGCGGAATGGCTTTCGGCATGATAATCGTCTCGCCCACGTTCAGCTGGCTTTCCACGCCGTCTATCGTGATTTTGCCCACGCCGTCCAGTGCGTACACCATCGCATCGCCTTTTGATTCGTGCGAACTTATTTCCTCGCCCTTGTCGAACGCAAACAGCGTAAGGCTTAGCAATTTGTTCTGTGCAAGGGTTTTGCTGACGATTTGTCCGTCTTGGTAGACGACTTCGTCCACCAACGGCAAAACCGTGCTGTGTTCGATGTTTTTAATTAGTTTCATATTATCCTCCATTTTTCTGGGACGGGCGGATATTATCCGCCCCTACAACCCAATCGCCAAATATCGCAAATCCAACTCCAAGCCGCCAGCCGTTATCAGCGGCTCGGCAAGGCTTAAAT
>JGI24700J35501_10930356_pt1 | contig 13287 bp, 5 predicted proteins | sample TergutTh196P1_FD_35501 | JGI IMG/M metagenome (IMG submission 35501) | reverse complement strand
TGTTATCCGAAAAGAAGAAAAGAAAGCGTAAAATGTGGAGTAAGAAGTGGTATTTGAAAAGAAATATATCATGCGATGCTCATCTGCTGAATGAATTACTAGAAACGGATGTACCTTGAGATGATTCCATCGTGGTGTCGGCAGGTAAACTAAGGGAACTGTGGGATTCCCTGAGTGAAATGTGCAGTTCTGTGTGTGAAAGACGACTGGAAAGGACAGTTCTGAGGCCTGCGCTATTGCCTGTCAAAACTGTGCAGTTTACTTAGTTTTCCGTCAGGTATAACGTCACATAGTAAAATCGCTCAGTTTAACTGCGTATGTATAGGGCGTTTTACAGTAAGTACCCACTGTTTCTCCTGAAGATCACTCATCAGTCGGTCTTCATATTGGAAGTCGACTTCATTTTGTTTGAGGTAGGAAATAATTTAGATCAAAGTTACTCTGCAAATAGTTAACCTTTAACGTAACATTTGTGACAGGGGTCATACAAGATCCTGCATTTATGTATTGGGTCGAATATTTATTGACTCGTTTTGATCAATGTACAGTACGTCTGTTTGTTTCTTTCCGTTTTCGGAGAGTGATATAGCAGGAATGCTTAGGCAATAGTATTCTACAGTTCTTAACTCGGCTTTGTGGGCCCAAATGCAGGGGGAATGTAGTGGAAACGTGTAAGAAAATTTTCATAAATAATACGTCTTATCGCTGCTGCGAGAACGAGTGGACTGGTTTGATATACAGTTTGAAAACAAAGGTGTAAAGCCGGTGTGAGAATACAGTAGTGACACAGCAGTGTGAACTGATAAGTGAATGTTTTCAATACTGCTAGTAGCGTGAACTATTCCCGTTGAAACAGGAGGCGTGTTTTGAGTGAACAATGCAGCGGCCGCGTACCTCGTGGAGTCGCACAGGTCAGTACTGGATTGTACTGCACATAATTTTTTAGGTTTTTGATTTGTCTAATTTCTTTTCAACCTTTTGCCACTAGTCCCAACTTTCTGGCATTCCGTTACCACATTTCAGTTTGCTATTGAAGTTCATATTTGTTTTTTTAATATATTTTTTGTTTCCAGACAAAATGTCGTTTTATTACTGTGCGTTTTAGTAACTCAAAGATTATTGTGAAAATTCTTTGACCTATTCGTACTTATTCAGTATCAAATGGTTGTGAAAATTACTGTGACATCTTGCAGTCTGGTAGATAAATACCGGCCGCTTTTTTTTTTTCGCCTCGCCATTCGAGTGTAGCCCCCTAAATTGAAGTGTTAGTTCCTCCCAAAATTATAAAAAGGATAAGCGATGAGGAATTAGTTTTTATTGCAATCTAGAAACTTTGCCCGAAGGATGATTTGTGACTGTGCAGTGGGCTGCAAGTATTGTGATTAGTTTTGGAATACTGGATTTGATTGTGTACCTGTACTACCGTAAACGAACATCGAGGCATACATTCTTATGCTCAAAGATGGCGTTTGTAAGATATGTTGGAATAGATCCTTACATTCTTGTAAGTCTTGAGGTTGTATGCTTCTGGGTTTTGATACTGTGTAGTTTCGCAAATTGATAATGGCGTTGAGGAGAAAAATGCTGCCTTCATCTTGAAGCACTGGGGGTCCAAATTGTCCCTTTAGCATGGAATTAATTCAACTTTCTGGTCTGGTTGTAAATATGCCTTAGCTGAGGAAGGTGGCAGCGAATTTCTCAACTCGAAGACCCTGCTTCATTTGCATGTGTGTGCTGGTGGACAAAGTGGAACTGAAGTGTATTTTGTACCCGTAAACAAAGGAGTTGAGAAGCGACTTTCAACTTGTCTTGTCTGCCCGTCCTTCTGTCCTCATGCAGCATCCCACCGGTTGGATTTGCGTGACGTTTCATATTTGGGGTTTATACTAAAAATTGTCGACATTTTCCGATATTCGTTAAAATGTGAAAGAGGACACTGTGTGTAACAACTGCGTACTGGCACCTACACTTTGTGTTAATAAAATATTTAGCTGTGATTAATCTTTAGACCTATAACGTGGACAAAACGTGTTTTCTGTAACGTACTAGCTGACAGTCTAAATTTAACATTCCAGGCGTATTTGAGATGAATGGCTGTGCCATGGCTCAAGCGGTTAGTTGTCGGTCTGTCCGCGGGGTACCGGATTCGATCGCAGGCCAGTAAATTTGAGATTTACTGTGAACAAAGTGACACTGGGACAAGCTTTTCTCCGAGTACTTCGATTTTTCCGTGTCATTATTATTCCACCAACGCCGTGTCTCCATCTACAAGCTGCTCTTACCAGAAGGACAAAGAAGCGAACCCCAGCAACCGTCCATAAAGCAATGCTGTTTAAAAAATTGGGGAGCATTGGATACAAAAAGACATTAACTTATTTACGGGTTGAGTATAGAAAATAAGGCATATCGCCTTTTACGACACATTGATTATGATGGTTTGTAAGTCTATTCCTAAGGTAGGGACGAAATTTGTGTAAATCCTGGATAGGTACATTTCAAATAATTAAACATTCAGTGAATTTAAAATCTAATGACAATAACCGAGGGAACGCTCTAGAAGTGTTACGCTCCGCGGTCATTTGCTAACTTATTTGTCCAATTTTCTCTCGCAGTTATGTTCCATCATACTTCCAGTGGCCCAGTAATCTCTCTCCATCTTTAAGCTTAATGTCTGACTTGACCCTTGATCAGACTCATGGTCCTTAAGGGTTTATTCCATGTCCTGAATTTACCATAGGATGACAGATATGTCACTGAAGACATCTATTTCAGGATTATTACACTGAATGCTTGCGTGATGAAAGGCGAATTCTTTGTGAATGACACCTCCCTTGGTTGCTGGTCATTTAATGACACCCTATCAGCTGCGCAGTTAATGTAACTTCATAAGGTGGGGTGTTATGAATGATGAATTATGTGATTAGGGAAGGAAGTAACCGTGGGTTGTGTGAAGGCACCACTTTTACATTTGCGGGATGGACTGATTACAGTCATAACAGTACCCAGGATGGTGTGCCGACGGATTGAGAACAGACACCGGGACGCCCTGAATAGGAAGGAATCTGATCGATTGTAGCGTCACAGTTCAAGAATCTTGATACTGGCATAAGTACTTGTCAGTGTACATCTTCACAGCCTCTCGTGTGAAACTCAAACAAAATGAATTTTAAGAAAGTAAGCCGATGAGAACACGAATCATTCATACCGCCATTAACTTCCCAGGTGAGATGATTCAGTTGGTTTTTATGGTGACCTCCACGTTGCAGCTGACATGGTTTTATCGTTGGAGGACAAGAAGACACACATTCGTAGCGTACATGTGTGCTGCATGGGAGAAGTAAATATGTCAGAAGGCAAGTGATAGACGGCAAACACTGACGAGTTGTCGCCGGTTGTTAAACAACTAAACGACGCGGTGCGCCTCTGTGAGAGATCCTACTTCTTTGACCACAATGTAAACGAGTTGTAGGCTTGCCACTCTGTTAATCACACATGTATCGCATTTACTTTACTGCGGTTCATCCATCTCTATATAACGTATAATTGTCTTCAGAGCTAGGTATGCGTGTATCCGTCCATCTTTCCAAAGTCATGTGTACAGTATATATCTCATATCATGTCTCGTTCTTACCATCTTTACTGATTTCTTCGTCTTTCTTCACTGAAGACAAGATAGATCAGCAAATGCAATGATGCGCAACGGGATTGATTATGACGTTTCTATTCCTGATAGGGAATTTAGTGTCAAACCAGCGTCCTCTTCCATGGGTGCCGAGAATTCTTTTCCTGCTCCATCGAGTAAAGTTGTCGCTGTCCATGTCATGAAGACATGTAGGAGGAGGAGTATAGCTCGACTTATTCTTATGCTCGTCACTAGTTAGAGGTCAGTGGTCAACTTCACGCTCCGGCCTCTTTACCCACGGGGAAGAAGCTGCAGTGCAACATGAACAGAATGATGTATGGGCCGTAGAGCTGCTCTGAACGTTTTGGAGGAGAGTAAAATCTCTTGCCCATGCCGGGATTCGAACACCGGGGTCGTCTAGGGTGTAGTCGCTAAGTCATTCTACCGACTGAAGTATCCCGGCTGGCCGTTTCATATAGTGCTGGATCCGTGGATTTTTGTTCTCTTGCATTCTCGAAGGGTGTGTCTGTGCGGAATTGTAGACTTACTTAGCCGATGATCCGAACCCCGGGTGACAGGTGAATGTATACTGACCTGAAAACCTAAGTGCCCGGGGACAAACCTGTCACAGTTCCATTTTATCCACTACAAATCGAACATAAGTTTTCGGGGCTCTTTTCTCGCTTGAATCTGACCATTCACCACTATCATTTACAGAGGACGAACAAAACTGGAGCGATACCTCCATTCCCCATTATGGTGTGCGGAGGTACAACTTCGGCTTTACCTCTTACTGCTGTGGGAGTGAACCACAGCCTCCGCGGTGAAAACGGACGATGGTCACGTGACGTATTGCGCGGTTCCCACACCCCACAAACTTCTGCAGGACACAGTCTTTTAAACTTAACACCTGTAAAACTGTCAGTGGATTTGCCTTCTCAGAATTAATTCCATCCGTGCACATAATTTGAAACTTGGCAGTAACTGTGGGACTGGAGATTGCCCATTACAAGGCCCCCACTTGCAGAGGACAACATCCATCCATCTTGCATGGAGTTAAAAGGCGCGTTTTTGATCAGCGCAAGATCGTTCACGTCATTGATCGTCCGGGGACAGTGATATTTTTCTTCCTTTATTTTCCATAATTTCATTCGGCGAGAGCGGTTTCTGTGTTTCTGCGTTGCTTTAATTGCTTTGGGAGCTTGATATAAATATAAATAAAATCACTTCCTACCTCAGAAAACGCTGTATGAACATCAGTCGATTGACGCCGTTTGGGTCAACAGTCGCTGCCTAATCTGAGAATCCCGTGAAACACATTTGTATACTCTGTACACAGTATGCGAATTTTTGATTATTAAAGCAAGTGGTATGTGTAGTAACCATTGTGCTGTAAAGAATTATTTCTTAAATCTTCTGTCAGCGCAGTGATACTGTCATGCCGTAGTAAACGGTAAATCAAAATTTGAATTATTCCCTGTTCTCCACGTTAGCCATATGCGGGAGTAGAGGTATAGCTCCGTTCTTTCTTAACTTCGGCACTAGGTGGAGGTTGGTATTCATTTTCAAGCCGTGGGTGCTTACCTCTGGCGAAAATGCCCGCGGTAGGCCGAAAGCATTGTATTGGAGCCTGGGTGGGACACCGAGACGGTGTAAATGCTTTGGAAACGAAATATCTTCCATCAAAATACGATTTCTCGTTCTCCAGCTCGTAGTCTAGTCACTATTGTAACAACTAATGTGCATTATTATAAACTTATCTTAAGTCAGAATATTTCGTCCAACGTTGGTCAGCATCAAGTTGCTGGACAAATAGTAATTCAAAATATGCCCACCACGTGATAGATAAGGGACACGCCATTCGACCTATGGAAGATATTATGGATGTCTTATATATAACAAATGAAGAAAAACACTCAGTACAATCGACAAACATTAATATGTTCGTAAAGAAACTAAAAATTTTACCCAAATTAATGTTAAAAATACAGTCATTGAAAACAAAATATTCAGTGCATTAGTACCCATAGAGTTTGCAACAAGATAGATGATATCGTGGTACCTAGGCAACATGTAAACATTATGATCCCAATTGACACTCAGTATTCTTTAATAGTGAAGAAGGATAGTGTGAGAACTGCGCTCGCCTGGGCTATGACGCGGTGAGTATTGATCCTTACCGACGTTTCGACCACGTATCAGTCCCATCTTCAAGGGTCGAGAATCAGGTCGGGAGGATTACGTAATCCAGACATGGACAATAAGGAATTTAACACTACTTGATGCATGATAGCCCAGACGAGCGCAGTTCTTGTCAACTTCGCGGCGGAAGCTTGAAATCGTGCAAGGATAATGCGTTTACATACCAGATCCAATATTTCACCGACAGCTACATAAGTTAATGTGGTTAAATACCGGATCTAAATAAGTGCGAAAACGTTGAACCAAATTAAAATAACATGAAACCCAAACAAGTGAATCCGAAATGTAAGAATAACAACGATAGTTACAGGAAATGACAGTGAAAAACGGATAGGAAAACTAAAATTATACCAACGTCTAAAAGGTTAAGCGATATATCTTTCTTTCACGAACTCTCTAAAGATTTTAATTTCGTAACCCTTAACAAAGAAACGCTAAATATTAACAAAACGTAGCAGAATTTGTAAGCATCCGCCTTATGATGCCCGACCAATGGTTACATTACCGCATATGCTTGTATGTCAGCATGAATCAATCCCAAGGAATATACGGAGGGATATAATACAACTTTGGTACACACCGTTATAAATTATATGATCGAACACGTGGTGCTTATTTTTTATCTTACGAAGTTATAGCAACACCCTGCTCAATTCGAATAAATCAGCTGCGCACATGGATAACGTACAGATCGACCAAGGTGAATGCTGTTTCGATGTGAACTGCACCGCTCCGTGTGTATTTCCTTACTCTTCGTGAAGCGAGAAACTACAGTGCCACGAATCCTGGCATGTCGCTTCCTTTGTCAAGGAAACACCTAGCCTGCAGGCAAGCCCAACCGAAAATATATTTTGGAACAACAGAAGCACTTACCTGGTTACAGCTACCTGTCACTATAAGAGGGAAGAGCTTTTAAGGGTTTAATGGAAATGAGGTGAGTTAGACCTCTACCCTTCCAAATGACCTACAAGGCTTAAATGCGGAGAACAATTGGAGGTTTGAGCTGTTAAACCTCCCTGCGCATTTCATACTTGGAATAGTGCAGTTTGGATTTAATTTAAACTGGCTAATAGCCGGACTTCTGGTTTATTGTCTCATAATCTTAAAGCCAACTCCGTGACTTGAACTGCGGTTTCTGGTCGGTTAAAATCGTTATATTAATTACAGTTTGTTTTAGTCTCCGTAATTAAGCAACAGGATGCCTTATAATTAATTAATAATAATAATAGACTACTCGTGTTGATGGTATTTAATCTTTCTAATTCTACATAACACAACGGGTTGTTTGATATTAAATTTCTAGTCACCATACTGATTACGCAGTCCCAAGTACAATCATTCCGTCGTTGGTTATATGAAGTGTGCAAATTAAAAAATGTTTTCAGGCAACTTACAAATTACTGTCTACTGTCTTTTCAATATCTTCCTTGTTTTTCTTATTTATAAAAGCATGTTACGGCCCGAGCATTTTTTAAAATAACTCTACAAAACATAAGAGTGTGGGCCTCTCAGTTGACACTTTCATAGTCCTAAATTATCAGAACTGAATGCAGAATGTCATTACTCTGATCGAACCACTCGCATTAAGATGGAGGAGAAATGTAACACGCATAAGAGGAATGCAAAGAAATGTTTGAAATAAATACGTGGTGGGATGTAGAAAGAGTGGGGTGTGAAGGTGTACACTGTATTCAACTGGGTCATTATAGGGTACATGAAGGTATCTTCTGGGGACGGCAGTGAGTCTCAAACTTTCCAGTCTTTTGAAAAAGCTCTCTCCCTCAATTCTTAGGGATTGTTGTCCACATGTCATAGGCCTGTCTGACTAATATGGCATAGGCAGTGTCCAGTAGGTTGCATATCCATTCCATGAAGATCGCTCGAGAGTTCAGTGTCGTAGAACTTGTTTGAATGGCTAGGTGTGTGCTGTTCTTGAAACACGTACAAGTCGGAGACTGAACATTCTTTCAATGTTTACAAGATTAGAAAACAAAATAAAGAAACTCGTTTATTTTCAAAAGCATAATGTTGGCCATCCTGGTCATAGTCATGTTTGCAGACATGGACAGGAAGGGTGCTGCTGCAAGCACATTTAGCTCGCTGAGAAATAACCTTGTTCTGTTTTCAGTGCGGTCAGCTTGCGGCTCCCACACAATAATGATGAAATGGCTGGAACACAAAGTCGATGTTTGGACTTATATAGGGGGTTAGCTCTGAAAATAGGTTTAAGGTACAGTCGTGACCTGTACGGTTACTTGTACGTGTATCACCACTACTACTGACTATGAAAATACTGCCTTCCTGCAGAATACCGTCTTCCAAGATGTGGTGTCGAATAACTGGGCGGAAATTTCGGAGAAAAGTACTGCCTGATTGTAGAGTAGAAAGCAGATCCCAGAAGTTTTCAAACGTCGCTGAATTTCCAACTAGACTACACGGCGTGGAACCTCGTCCGTCTTTTTTTCACATCATTATGCAGAGACACGTAAACATAGATAAGAAGTAAGCAGTTAATTTTACTTAATGCTCTAAGGAGGGAATATTGCGACAGCCTCTCCAGAAGGTTCAGTAACATAAAATTTGTTGAATAGTTGTCCGTTATTCACTATGAGTGAAGATGCTGAATGTAGTAAGGATATAGTAGTAACGACTGAAATATTGTACATGCAATATTGCAGTCTGAATCCCACAAAGAAAAAGACCTCTTGAAGACCTGGGTCCTTGTGAGAGGATAATGGATCTGAAAGAAACGGTGTTTATATGTGCAGCTAGATTCATCTGGCTGTATGTAGGTTCCGGTGGCGGGCTCTTGTAAACACTGTGATTAACTTTAGGGGTTCATAAAAAATGGGTAATTTCTTGACCTGCTGAACCTTTGCCGTTCTCCGAAGGACTGTGTGGCATTTAAAACCACCGTCTTTTGGCTGTCAACAAATTCGCGATACGGAAGGCAAATACGGTGAGGTATGCTACAACGAACGAATACTACAATGAGCAGTTTTTATCAAAATCAGGATGCTGCCAGGAACACGGAGGAAGAAACAAAAAGTGCACGGGTCGCGAAGGGGATCTCTAGGTTAGGTTTCACTAAGGAAAGATTGTTTATGCTTTTCATATTTACTTGCGCAGTGTATAAAAGTTAAATGAATTAATTTTATATTGTTTTTACACTTACATTTTTATTTTTGTATTATATTTTTCTTTTTTACATAGTTGAGATGGATGGTAACTTTGTTCTAGGCTTTGGGTCTGGAGCGGATTACCCCTAAATACATGTATTTCAATGTATGCTAGAACGAACGCGGTTCTAGAACCAATTATGTTCGTTCTAGCGTACCCCACTGTACATCGTTTGTCTTCTCGAGGAAATATTCTCCATCTGAAATCTGCTTATTCCCCATTCTGTAGTGACAGTCAGTCCATTCAGACTGTAATTTTCCTAAGGATGGAATGTAAATTTTACACCACCTGTTTTTGCGTTATAGGGTTGCAGATGACAGGGAGCCGCCGGGAGTAAGCAGGCCTTCCGTAACATGAGTAACTTAGCTCAATCCTAGGCAATCATGCAACGCAGTTATCGCGGCACCTTTGGAGAAATATTGCCAGTAATTTTCGTTTCTTTAAAGTGAGGCCTATCTATAAATCTCGCCGTGATTTATCTGTCCGTGTCTGTATATGTTCTGTGGGTAGTGAAACATCTCGGCTGGCTTGGTACTGAGCCATAGTTTCAAACTCCATAATTTTCTGAGCCTGAACAGAATGCATGAACAGTGAACTCGTCTAGTTGAATCCGTGTAAACAATTTGCATTTCCATAATGTGTATGTTGCATAAAACATGACTTGCATAGTCATTCCAGACCAGGAGCCAGGAATTGATGCGGAAAATACAATGGTTATCGGGTTCACAGGAAACGTTTTGTAGGTAGTTAACAGAATTTGAATGGAATTGTCGTTATGCGAATTCGCAAACAACTGTCTGATGTAACCGTGGCCTGTTCGTCCGTCTGTCAGCTATAATAACCGATCTGATTGCATTGTACTTTGTGTGTTCAGTATTCAAAACGTTCACAAGATTCATTATCGTAATTGCACCTTTGGGTAATTTGTGTCGTTACAGACTTTTACGTTTTAAAAAGTGTCGTATAGGCTACCTCTTACGAATGTTGTGAAAATAAAGAAAATTTCAGGAAAGATTTTATCTCGCACTGGCTAGATTTCTTATCTATCATTGTTTTTTGCATTCCTTTATGAGCCCCAGGCAGTCGTCGCGCGGTTGAAGGCTCGTGGCTGTTTCTGTCATTCGACTACTGGTATCGTGGGTTCACATTCAACTCTGGGCATGGATATATTTCTGTTTTATTGTGTGTTTATATTATATTGTGCACTTAGCGAGCACATGACAGTCCGATTCGTCGCCTCAACATTTCCGCCAAGCGTCTTTCGCCGTTTCGTAATAGGTTCTGAAGAGGTATAAAGACCAAAGATCTGACTCCTAAAGGATGAGGAATTGCGAGTTTCTTTTATTTTAAGTATTTTTTGTCGGTGTGAATATATTACTAGATTGCGGGGATTTTACGCAACCCTGCTACTACTTCTAACTACGTCGCCCTTTCCTGTCTTTCAGAAACTTTATATACTGAAGAGTACAGTCTTTTGACATGTGTAACCTTGTAATCTGGTATTCTAGCAAGTTTTCCACGTTTTGGGGGAATGCACTGCCCCCATCTTCCTGGTAGGAAAGGGAGCCGGGCGGGGAGGGCCGGGTGCATATTGTTACAATGACAGGAGGAAAGGACTTCACAGCATGAGAGCCAATAGGGACGGTGGTGTAGAGAGACGAGTTTCATTTAAAGACGGTGCCTGTTGCTAAGTTTATATGGTGTCGTCGGTGGTCAATGAATGAAATGTTAGAATATAGCTTTGGTGGAATGACACGGATAGGTCAAAACAAAAGTACTTGGAGAAAAACCTGTCCCAGTGGTACTTTATTCATCACAGGTTTTACATAGACAGCCGTGGGAATGAACCTGGGACTTCGCAGTGAGAGGTCGGCGACTAACCGACTTCCACAACCAGTGGCAGACGATGGTACCAAAAATGCGAGTGAGCAAAAACGTCTTGGGGAGAAGGTGAAAACTTTAGTTTGAGGAAGAGAAGAAAAATGGAAGAAAAATAGTTTTCATGCACTGTGGCGGAGGTGGATGTTCTTTTCTTAACTCTTTTCATCCTTAAATTTTTCTCAGCCACATCCGTAGGGGTTCGGGCTCTCGCTTTCTCAATTTTACCCTTTCCCATTGGCTCCTCACAGGCATGCCATATCTTCTCGGCACTGTGTCTATAAGTTCTTCCATCCTGTGCTGAAACAGGGGAGACGGGGGCCCGTTTTAAAACTTTTTTGAAATCTTGGTTTGCAAGTGAAATAAAAGGAATAGACGATTGCAACAACAATCGATGTACACTATTTCATTTCCTTTGGTGTAAAGTAGTACGAGAACACTCCACGTCTGCTCGTTTTACATACGAACCCCATTTTATTTACCCCTGTATTTTGTTAAAAGCTGCCAGACCAGGGGGCACCTTTGAACCAGTAAGGGGCACCTTTGAACATTCACAGTTTTCAACAGACACGTCAACGCTTTCACACAATAAAATTTATAGTCTCAAGAAGAAACATTGTATTAAGGGGAAATATGTGACAAGCAAATGTAAAATTACGTCAGTATAAAGTACTGAATTCCATAAACATCATCTTTAGTTAATATTGTAATCTGACAGGTTCGTGCAAAAAATTATAGTGACTATTCTACGGGCGCTTCCTGAAAAAACTGGATGTGGCAACTTCAAAACATCGGCACTGGTATATATTAGGGCAGTGTCTTCATTCTCTGGGAAACAAAATGCCCAACGTGTGAGTCGCTTCCTGAGAAGTGTGGTGTTATAAACGATCAGGCCCCATTTCTTGGGTCAGCGCAACAAAATATTGCAACGTTTTATTCGTTACTAATTTTAGCAGTACAAAGTCGTTTGGCTGAAGTGGCTGGGTAAGGCATTCCACACTATTCTCGCAGCCATCTTCCTCTGTAAATTCCTTGGTTTCAAGGTGGTAAAATCTGAATCAGACATGCCGGAATCTATAAATTCACTAATGTAACACATGCTTTGACTCTCTTCCTGAGTTTGGGACTGGGAGTCCCACTTGATCTTCAGTAGGCAGCAAGATCCTGAATACGTTCATTCACAGTCAGAATCTTGATTTTATTTTCGGCCGTCCAACATTTCTGCGTATGCTGGGTGTCTCTTCTGGAGTCACTTTCTTTTTCAAGAGCTGCCTACGTGTGCCATTGATAATGACGTCAGCCCCACTGACCGTTCTGTTAGAACAGAGGCTTTGTTTCTCGCACCACATACAACAGATGCCGCTTTAAAATCTCCATCAATAAAAGTGTTTCTTGAAAATGACCAGACGCCAAACTTTTAAAACCCAGCCAAATTATTCCTCATGGTAAATGAAACTGGATGTGTAGAGGCAATTACACTTTCGAGATCAAGGACACCTTCCCCCCCCCAAGGATTGGCCGTTGTTTGCAACAGCGTATTTTGCATGAAAAGGCCTCATGAAAGTAACATCAAGAGGCTGTAGGTAATGTGTTCAGAGCGGTGCAAAAGTGGCACGGAATATATTGCTAAAATGATGAATACAGGCTCACCGCTTCAACTCTGTATGAGAAGTGTTCGCAAAGTGCCTCGAGAAAATACTGCGGGCTCCAGCGTGAGAGTAACAAAATTAATATTTATAACACAAAATAAAAAACAACAACATCGGAGCCAGACAAATGACGCGACTGAACTGCACTAAATGTGACATTAAAGGCTTATGGTTCTCACACTTCGCAACAGCGGTGGTTTTCGGAAAAGTTTCAAAATAACCATATGATTTGAAAAGTTCAAACTTGCCCGTACCCTGCTTTCCCACGAAATGTTGGTAAATTTCTGCCAGACTTCACGGCTTCATTTCCGAGATCACATCTTCTCAGTTACAGACTCGAAAAATTTGCAGCTAACGGTCGTTTGTACTCGTGTACGAGTATGTATATACGAGTAGTCTTGATTATATTTATTATTGTTGTGTGAAGTTGGTACATTATGTAATAATATGCTACTGAATACTTAAAATTTACGTATTGTAATTTTGTCTTAAAATTAAGTGTTCTGTGAAGTCTGAGATGTGACACTGTATCGCTGGGCGAGCAGTTTCAGGTGTTTCGAAGGGTCGTAGTGCCTTAATCTTCAGCGTCAATTAGTCCAAAAGTAATAGGTCTATCTTAAGTGAGATGTTTTTCCAATCAGCGTAGTTTCAAAACAAGTAACTTAAAATTAAAAGCGTAGGTTTATTAATGAAGAATTGTAATTTAAAAAATAAAATATCAGAGGCAACGAGGTTTCGGAAAACACAAACCCATAT
>JGI24700J35501_10930357_pt1 | contig 13305 bp, 7 predicted proteins | sample TergutTh196P1_FD_35501 | JGI IMG/M metagenome (IMG submission 35501) | reverse complement strand
TATATATACACACACACACACATACATACATACACACACACACACACACACACACACACACTTATGTGCGCGGAGTAGCTTTGCATTTATCTTGTACTCTTTTGATTGAATTACATTCATTCATCCTGCTATAGCCACATTGACTTAAACGTTCATGGAGCAGAGTTAGTTACTTTTAAAATGTACTGAAATATTCAATTTGGAATCATTCCTGCCTCTTCTCAGGCAAAGGAATTAGGGGCACCTGCTCAGAAGAAAAGCCATTAAAGACCTCTGGGCAATTTCCAAAGTTTTACAATTACAGTAAGTCAGCTACTACTTTGAATCTCTTCTGCGCACCGCGGTGACATCGTATCTCACACTTATTCTACGTACCGTGATGGCAGTACGTTTCACCTTTGTTCTACGCACCGTGGTGACAGCGTATCTCACGTTCATTCTACGGAGCGTGTTGGCGGCACATCTAACCGTAGTACAACCGAACGAGAGCATAGGTTACATTCGTTCTACCGAGAGACGGCATAGCTCACGTCGTTCTATCGAAAGATAGCGTATCTTACGTTCGTTTTACTGAGCGATAGCATAGCTTACATTCTTTCTACCGAACGATAGCATAGCTCACATTCGTTCTTCCGGGCGAAAGCATAGCTCACATTCGTTCTTCCGAGTGAAAGCGTAGCTCACGTTCGTTCTACCGAGCAATAGCATAGCTCACATTCGTTCTATGAACTGAGGTTTCAACGCGTCACACCGCTGTTCCTAGGACATTAAAGAAAGCATATCTCACGTGGTTCTAAGGTAACCTCCACAGCACAGACTCGTCCTCTGTATAATCCATTCTTACCATATTTTCGAGAAAAGTCCTGTTACTCTTGAACCAAAAATTCTTATCAGGAGGAAAATTAGACACTTTTGTCTCTTTAGAGCTACTTATATCTTGTTCACTTCCTATTTTCTGAACACGGTTTTAATTTTTCTTCTAAATAAACCGTTATCTTTACGCTTTTTTTTCAAAGATGTTGTTTACCTGTATCTCGCCTGGCACTCTATTCGCCATATAATCACTTTGATTAGGTTTCTGTGCATACAAATCAAAATCACGTAGGTAATTGTATTGAGTGTTATTCTTTTGTTATCTGATTAATCATTATTTATTATAAAAGAACTTGCAATGTTACGCTATCAGAGTTTTTAGTTTTCAATTTTATTCGGTTTTTTGTTTTCATGTTGTGCTCACAAACTCATGCGTGTATTTGAGAGTCACACACCCTGCAGGACTGACCTCCATGAACTCTTGCTGCTCCCTGTGGCACACATAAGTTGTACTTTATTCTATAAAAAAATAATATTCCATAATTGTATGGAATGTGAAGCGTCCATTCTTGCACTAAGTGAATCTCGTGCTGAACGCATATAATTCTTTTGCGTTAATTAGTTAGATATCACTTACATTGCATTATCACGTGTCGTGCCTTGACGGCCTGGGTGTGACCTTCCAGAGTTCCAACAAATGACTGCTGGTCTTCTGGCAAAGGTTATGCATATTTAAATAAGGCAGTAACAACTCGCATCTCGATCATGCAAAATTGACCCTTATAGAAGCTGAATAGCATACGCAAAACTTGTTATTATGACAAAATATCTCTACTTTTATTCCCCGCACAGAGTCGATGGTTTGGCTCCGGCCTTATTGCGGGAAGGTCTAGCCCAGTTTCAAAAAAAAAAAACTGCAAATTAAGATCTATGAAAATTGCCTCTTCATTGTTAATGATTGCTTATTCCGATCAAAACACTGTTCTTCACTGAATTACCGACACTGCATACTACATATCAATAAAGGGTTATTCAACTGTGGAATCACACGGCTCGGTATAGGACCAGTAGTGGAATACCTTGAACCGCTGTGAACCTTAGGCTTCCAGACTAGACAGGATATCTCTTGTAGCTCAAGCGAACATTAACTTATCAAGATGCACTCTCCTCCATCCAGTTATTTGTTAATTAGCGGGCAGCAGATTTAATTAAAATTCACTTAGGGCTATAAAATTTCACTTTTATTTCGTTAAAAGCTTGGTACTTTGAGGCATTTTTTAAAAATACGTTTATAGGCTTCTATATGTCATGGGAATTACCCTTGTCTATGTGACCGTTGGTCCTGGGAAAGCATCAACTGTGAATTTTTTTCCCTTTATCTGAAATGTACACAACTTCGTGACATACCGCATTTTATTGTGTAACACCTCTCGCACCTGTGGATGAGTACCTGCCTAATTTTATGGCGAATTCATTTGTTTTACCAGGAACTCGAACAGTTTTGTCTCATTTGTTTAATTTTAATACAAAGCGTTCTGTTATTTTTAGCCGATTAGTAATTGTATAATTGTCTGTTATTTTCTCGGTGGTGTAAAGCCCCGACTGAGAATATTCTTAGTATTCACTTATGACAAAATATTTTTATTGTGTAAAAAGCAAGGAAGATGATTTGGGCGGGACATGAGAGAGCAGAGGAATATATGAAGTTTTTTTTTAAATAACTGAGGAAAGAAACCTTTTGAAGGGCCTAGGAGTAGATACAAACTTAATATCAACACAGATTTGTTTTAGAAATAGGAGGCAAAATTGTGCACTGGTTTTACTTCTCCAAGAATATAACCTAATGGAGGGGTGTTGTGGATAAGGTGATGAACTTAGATTTCTGTAAAATGCGCGGTTATTAGTGGCTAGCTTAACAAGTGCGTTGTTTACACAAAGTACTGTTGGCTTCGTCTGAATAACACATGTAGTTCTATTGTTTTGACAAATGTCATAGATCGAAAAGAGAAGATGGTCTGCTATTGACCTACTGTGTTACAAGGGAACCACTATTCATTATACTGTTCTCGGCCATGCAAATCTCGGGCAGCAGTTTAGGGGTTGACGTAGTTAATTAAGCAATTCTCTATCAATACCACGAACATGTTACTTTATAATATACCATCATAGTACAAACAGCCAATATTTATGCTTTGTTACTCTACGTGAAACAACTAAACAGTACACAGCTTTTATTAAGGTGTGACAAAGAATACAATGGAATCGCGTTTTAGAATAAAACTTGAGCCTTAACTCAGTGTAAAAGGCTTTCACAATTTATCCTATAACAAAATACACTCAGCCCTTTTAATACGCCCAAGTTGCGTTCCTGAAAGAGTGGGCGTACATAAAAGGGGGTAAATAAAAATGACGTTCCAATCAGAAATAAGGGGTTAACGTAATAGTGTGCAGCCAGCTAGAGGGTGTTAAACCGAAAATGAGAAAGCGAACATTAAGAAGTGGAGTAAATTGGCAAGGAGAGTTAAATAAAAAAGGCGTAAACAACGGGCTTAAAAAGGGCTGGGTTTATTAGAAGAAATTTTGTAACATCGAACAGGGACACAGTAATTTATTAAATATATTAATGATCTGCATCACACTCACAGTAAAATATACTCCGCCTCTCTTCCTTTCCCATAGAGCGAAAATAAAGCGAGGTTCAATGTTAAATAATTCTGATGAGGCTGTGGCTTGTGTTAGAGGGATGAATAAAGAGGGTTTTCTGGCCCGGCTGCGAGAATTCGTGAAGCATGTTCCCCTATCGCCGATATGCTCTTCTGGTTCTAGATAACCACAGCAATCATGTAGATATTCAAGTCAACTACTTTGCTCGGATTAGTAATTTGCATTTGCTGTGCAGTGTCACATACAGCTCATAAATTATAAACTTTTAAAGTATGTTCATGGGCACCACCCGAAGTTTCTCGTGGATGAAAGCAATCTCAGATATCAGTATAAGGGAGTGTGACAGGGCAGACCTTATGAGTGAAGCATTCAATAAGGCATGAAGACTGGAGTTTGCAGTAAAGTGCTTATCTTTCAGAGTACACAGTTTTGAACAGTAAATTTTTAAGGAATTGGTTTTTATGACCGTGGGTGCAAAGACTTCTAAGATCACTGGCTTCCATATCTAGTCAATGAACAGTCACAATCAAAGGCAGAAATCCGAAAAGATATAGTAATTTTCGGATGGCAGACAAAATAAACGTCCGCTACCCTTATGGAAAGGCACAGCGTTGAAAACAAAACTACCTACCTCAACTCCTTTCATGAAGGATTTGGAGAAGAAACAAGCCAGTCAAGGCGACAGAATACAGCAAGACTGGCAAACGGACAGTCCAACTGTAGACAAAGAAAAGCCATTAAAAACTTGTTGGAAGCGGAAACAGCGACAAAGGCTGAAGGGAAAATAATTAGCATTTTTCGTGGAATGGGAACTGAATTCAGAGTCTCGGTGTAAGAATTTGTATTTTGCTGAACTTGAAGACCTAGCCGATAACGTGTCCGTGATTTTCTTAAATGCGATGTGCAAACTTGTGCTGATTGTAAGTAATCAGAACATACCACTTGGTATGTCCGAGGTCTAAGAGACAAGTTTAAAAAATCGTAAAAAAGAGGCAGCTTACGTTTTTGTTTGTATTATTTAGCCTACTCTAACTGTTTACTTTTGTTATTAATGTTGTTTCTGAATAAAGCAGTCTGGTATTTACGCTTATAAATACACGACTTATATAAAGGTAAAATCACAGTCTGATTATGTACAAACGTCGGTTACTTCCATGTCTTTCCATGCTGCATATATATATTGAAATATTTTGTTTTTCTGTCCTTTTTTGCGCAGAATTTTCGCCACAAAAGAGTATTTTTCTGTAGATTCCGTTGCGATTTACACCTCTCTCCGTTTTCCTGATACATACTTTTTGTGCCATAATTAAAACATTTATTTTACTTTCGCTGCACTTTGTGTAGGTTTAGATTTAACGACTCACAGGTTGTTAATACGCATCCAATTTTAGAGTGCAGGGCCAAGACTGGAAAATCCAAAATATTCTGGAATGATCTAGATTCTTCCACTGCTAGCGCTAGGTTCGCGGATTATATATAATCGGCAACCGTGCTTAGTTTTCGGTTGCAAACCATTGTAATGTGTTGATTCAGCAGTTTTATTTGTTTATTAATATTCATTGTACCTTTGAACTATGTCCTGTAAATATGTAAAAACTTGTAGAGAAAAGCGAAGGAGAGGAAGGGTGTTAAATTGCTGAGAAAATTGTTATTGTTGAGAAAGGAGACAGAGGTGTAAATCCCAATATGTTGATATGTGTGCATATAATACTGGTTCATTAAACATCTATAATCTGAGTTCTAAAAAATTGCTGAATTTTGCTGCTAGTTCTGACGGCAGCATTAAAACGTGGAAATCACAGCGAGCCTAAGCTGTTGCTTGATGAATTTTGTGTTGCAACACAATGAAGAATTGTCACATCAGGGAGGCGGGTTGGTTGGCAAAGCAAAGAACTGTAAGGAACAAATTGGAATTATGTAAGAATATCCTTTTGATGAAAGCTGGCTTTAATCTTCCGCATAGAATGTGAATCTCACTTGTTATGGTGACTGGCTTAAATGCTTTACATTTCGAATTGGAATGAGAAATTTGAGGATTTCTGAAGACAAGAAAGCCGCTGGTGAGATTGATGCTAGTAAATATTGTAAACTATTTTAAAAGCCGATTAAGTGTAATGTTCTGACTGCTGATCAAACGTAAAATTCAGAAGAAACAGGACTGTTTGGGAGATAGTCTACCAACCCCAACACATGCTGTTGAAAGTGAAAATTCATCGAGCATCTTTAAACAAAGTACGGATAGTTTAAATGTTCTTATATGTTTACCTGCTACAGGAAAACATAAAGGTAAGCTTTTAGTAACTGGTAAATATAATCTAATAGAAAATAGAAATAGTTTCTCATGTACTTGTTAATTATTAGTTTCAGAGAAACTGTTGTGGGGATAACGAATTTTTGTGGATTGGTTTACGTCCGTGTTTGTTCAGAAATTCAGCAGGAACTTAAATACTTGGCCACTCTGCAAACCGTGAGGCCTTTACCCTGCTCCAAAATCATAGAACAGACCCACATGAATCCAAATAGGTGTCTGATTGTGGAAATACTTTGCTCACTATTCACCATCCATTGTAACCTGCCTCGTTCAAAGATGGATCAGGATGTAATTCAGAATCGAATTTGTAATTTTTTGCATGCTGTACGAAAAGAATTTCTCTTTGTGAATTTCAGAGCAGCTTTATATGACGGATGCTACAAGTCATTTGCGGTATCTTGGAAAACAGATGGGGCGTCTAAATCTTAACACAGGATGGAGAAAATGTTGACAGCTGGAGGTGACGCGGTAGACTTCGGTGTAAGACCTATGTCGCCTGTAAAGCATATTATTGAGAGTGTAAAAGTGTCATCTGCAGAAAATAGAGTCATGACGCTTTAAAAGACCGAAAATTATAATGAATTTAAGGTAATAGAAACCACTACAGACGAAAAAATCAAGGATCTTGTTTATCTCTTAATATACCAAGGGGGGTCCTCTGAGGACTCCCCTTGGTATGTTACTGGCTAACTTCTGTTGAAATAAATAAACATAAAATATTTGATACTAACAACGCTTGAATCACTGAATTATAGTTTCAGAAACCAAAAAAACATAATTTGAGTAATCTAGCGCATCAAACAGTTGAGAAATTACAAAAAAACCATGGGGTCCTCCGAGGACCCCAGCTTGGTAAACAACGTTTACGACCTAGGCTTGGTATATTAAGGGTTAAAGATCCAGAAATTTCGGAAGCAGACAAGGAGTTTGCAGCAAAGAATGTGATTTTAAAGGAGGCAACTGTTTACTGGATTACTGCTGAAAAAATCTATTTAAATATTAACGAAAGGTATGAAGCAAACCCCGGGCTTCGGTGCAGCACAGAAAGTTATGAAGGACCATGCCCTCCAGAATATATCGATCAGAAAAAGGCAGACTTGTTTCAAGCAAGCTGACATTCGAACACTTTTCTAGAGAGCATAAGAGAAGAAGGCAAGAATCTTAGAATGAAAGTTTGCACCTTTGCCGGATAAACTAACTTTTCCAGTCTGTCTGTACTTTTATTATATTCATGTAGAATATTGTTATTTTTGTCACGGTTTAGGATAAAACTTTATTAATGTTCCTCTAAGTGGGATACAACATAATTTTCCTGATGATATTTCTAAGGTCCAAATAAGTCAGGCTGAGGGGGGATTGGTTTATACAAGCTAAGAGAGGATATGTATTGATTTTGATATTACTAGTTACATTTACATAGTTAGTGCGCGGTTTGTTATGGAGTTAAAGAATTTGACAAAGTGTCTGCGTCTTGGAACGACATATTTTGAATGGGATATAGATGCCTTGTTTCCGACGGTTTCAAATCAAGTTGTTTCTACATTGTGCTGTAATTTAAAAAGGATTGTAGTACATTTGTTTGTCCTGCATTTCCCTTGACGCAAGTCCAGCTTGCTAACCCATGACCCTAATTGAATGCTTTGTTGGGTTGTAAATTTTCATTATCTAAATATGGCATTAGCTGAGCGACCAGAGATAAGCTGGAGGTAGGCAGCAGTACTGCACACAGGCTGTTGGGACCAGGATCTTCAAAATATAATAGGCGATACAACATTACTACAATTTGATTAGTTTTAAAAGCAAGAGAAGTTCAGAAACACGGAGAATAATTATTGACTAATCGTCTCTCTGGTAATGGGAACCGCACATTTACCCTTAAAAAGGACGCAGAAGCTTCCCCAGAAATGTTGATACCAACCTACAAGACTACACAGCGCCATTAACCATAAAACCGCAATATAACCTTCACTACCGTGAATAAGTTGAATGTATTTTTTATAAAAATTATTTGTATTTTATTTATTTATGGTTAATTTAGTGACACTTATTAACTTAATAAGAGTGTTTAGTATCGAATACTAGGAAGATTAGTAACTAATGGATTCGAAATAATCTGGAAAGAATAGGTAGAAAATTAATTTTCAGATATTATCCCTGAATTTGCCTAATGGAACTGAGAAAACCACGAAAAATCTGTACTATTTCCAGGTTCTGAACCTGAACCTACTGAATTTGAAGCAGAAGTTCCAACCACTCGAGAGAAACTTAAAGATCTGAATAGAGTTTTATATTCATGAAGGGGATGGAACACGTTTCTGTCACTTATAAAAATAAAAAAGAAATTATGGAAAGGAATTGCACGTAACTGCAGTATAGGAAGGATTACTGTGTCTAAGCTTGTTATGTTTATAGACTTTGTATGTCATCTAATGTTTCAAAAGTTACACAATTAAGAAATGATAAGTTCCTTGGGCAGGATCTGCCCCCGTCTTCAGGTTTGCTTCTGTAACATGTTGTTCTATTGGTTATATTAATTTTAATACATTAGACGACTGGAAAAGTCCATGAAGTTAATGAGTTGAGTTTTTGCATGCCATCTCAAGAACCTTATAAAGTAATATTAAAATTACTGTCGTTAAGATGGATTGCAGGATGTTGTGACTCTTAGGGGTACAGTAAAAATATTGTTTCACAGTGAGTAGCTAGGAACAATGGACTCCTAATCTACAATAGGTACACTACCTAATTACAAGAAACGAGAGGCCTATAGTGGCTAAGGCAGTCAAGAAGCTCTCCGACTTTTACAGCACCTGGTTTTCGTTGTCTTTCCATAAGATCCCTCCACTGTCCCGTACCCAATTAACGAACAGAATGAAATTAAGCCTACTGCATTCAGCAACCTTTGATTTGTTGTTCCTTAGGCTATTTTAATGTCATTGTTTTAAGTGTTGATATACAGCGTGAGAACATTTCAGTATTGAGAAATGAGCTGCCTGGAACGCGACAGTTTATAGCTTTTGTGCTGTACAGTGAAGGGCTACTCGCCGCACCATGTTGTCCCAGCAGTCACACTCGACTGTGGCATGCTGCAACTATGCGGGTGAACGTGTAGGAAGGGAGTGCAATTATTAATGTCATATATTCGCTCATTCAAACTGAAAAATTCGCCTGGGAAACGGCAGATGCTAGACAACAGAATATACTGTCTCTAAGACGGTAAATAGGATAAGGTAATCGATGGTTTCGGCCACTCATAAAATGCAATAACTACCAAAGTTTGAACTGGCTGAAGTAACTAATAACTAAGTTACTTTGTAATCTGAGTTATGTGACTTTAAACGGCCATTGCATTATTCTGGATTGCAGTACGTTTTCAGAGTAATAATTGAACACATGATGGCCACGCCCACTGAAGCACTATGAACGGCGGAAAACGCCTTCCTTGGGATTATTTTGTATTCAGTGATAATTTTGTCCTTGCAGCTCAGCTCCACGTGTGACGCTTTTACTGGTATTATGTACGACTTCTATTTCCTGCCTGAGAGGATATTATGTTCATTCATATCAAGCTACACCGAATTAATGTTTATTATACATAAATACTGGGGTCTGGGGTGGCGTAGTGGTTAAGGAGCTGCGCTACTAGTCGCACGGTCCCGGGATCGATTTTTCCAGTGACATATTTCCTTCCGACCACACCATAGCCCTGGGGTCGACTCAGCCCCTAGTGAAAATGAGTACCAGAAACATTCCTGGGGGTAAAGGCGGTCGGTGCGTGAGGCTGACGACCTCACCACCTTCGTGTGCCAAATGTCATGAAAATCTGGGAGTCTAAACCTCCTGGAACCTTCTGAGCCACACCGGGCCTGTAACGGGACGACATACCTACACGTAAATACTGAATCTGTTCATGCTGTCTCTCACTTTTTGGCCAAACGCTCCGGCGTAAGATACGCAAATGTAAGACTTGGAGAGCGCACAGATTTTTCGCCACTGTCCATACTTCTTTCACAGCAGATAGTTTTCTGTTCATTACTACTCAGGTCTGCGACCGTTGCGTTAGGTTGTCCAGATATTAACATCAGTAACCGCCACCTTGATGCGAATCTGTCCGAATTGGAACCGTTGCATAGTCCTATTGTGCACGTACTGTAGACTCTAGCAACATCCTTAACTATCTTTCAAGTACTACGGGATCTTTGGAAATATTTCAGGCATGGATTTGGAAGTGAGCGCAGGTAGGGCTCTCAAGGTTTAGCTGAATCAGAAACAATTCTAGACTGGCGGAATTTGACATTCGCGAACAATATTGCCTATTCCTTCTTTATTCATTGTGTCTGCCGTATACATTACATTACTTACGTTACATTAAAGTTGAACTCAGGCTACCTCGTTGGTGTATCTGGTACAAGTAGATGATTTACCTCTCGCAGTTCTTGGCATGGGGCCTCGTAGTTTTTCCCAGAATGTTATCAATAATATCTTACATTACGGCGACGAGTGTCTTAGCCTCCTTTTACACCAGGTTTTGGTAAAAGAACGCTTACGCCCTTCTAAGTTGTAAAACAGGTAAGCCGAGTCTTCAGAAATTACGCTTCTTTCTTCTTGACGTCAGTTTACTGCCTCATTCCCGTACTATATACAGGACGGATGGCAATATTTCTTGCGGCTAACGAAGCATTTACACTATGGCTGGCTGGAATATGTGTCATTTCCTGTTCCGGCTGGAGGAACGGAACTAAAACAATTTTTATTATCTACGACGGCTCACAAATTCGGTCTTTCGTCCATTTCATATCATTGTATTCATCTCTGTTGTTGTAGAAGTTAATTTTAATTCGTAAGTGTTTCGGTACTCCTACTCCGTCAAAACCACGCCCTGTGCTAATCTACTTCCCCAACCTACCAACGTATTCTGGGACAAAACACGTCGGGAATACAATATAGCTAGCCGATAACGTGTCGGGAATACAATACCGGGAGCTTTACGGGCCCTGAGCACTTGTTTTTGTCTTCGTCCTCCATTTGGAATATTCTCGGGATCGGATCTCGGACCCACGATATTATTGATATTTGCCATGTTTTTCGGCAGTCACTCGATGAAAGGGTTGAGCAGTACATTAATCACTAGAAAATACAGTCCACACCATCGCAACACACAAACGTCGTCTTCGTGTGTTGTGTTTGAGTGGACTGTATTTGCTAGTGACTGACCAGCACAATAGGATGATGATGCCAAAATTCAGTACATGAAACTTGCCACATTCTTAATCAAAATAATCGGCAGTGTTCAACTTATGCAGTTGATAGTGGATCTTAAAAGTAAAGAATATACATATTAAAACTACTTCCGTTGTGGTTTCTCCTTCACTCATTTCTCTGTTTCCATTGTTCGTCTTTGTTAAAACTCTCACTCTTAGGTTCGTCCGAATAATGATTACAATGCAGTTTTTACTGTGCGAAAGACGCAGTTTGTGCCCATACAAACAATCCCAACCGTCTGATGATGTGTAGGGAGATAATAGCTGTTTATTACAAGATATGCGAGACACTCAAATGCACCGTGTGAATAGAACGAGAGTTTTTGAATGTTGAATGCTCTGGTGTTTATCGGAACCAATTTGTCTGAAAACGTTAATTTATTTGGTCGTTTCGGCAAAAGTAAACAGGTGACCTTTGGTTGCTGTGTTAGAATTGGCACGCTTAATATCTGTGTTGTCAGAACGTCCGCTTGACGATGCTATCTCGACCAGTAAATAGCCTGCGAGTTTCCATGGCTACAGTGAAAACTACATACCTCGACAATCGTAAATTTAGAGTGGGTCATGCACGAAGACACCGTTCGTGGTCCTGGCTCGTAATTGTCCTTTTACCTTGTATTCCTTTGTTATTTGAATATTTTCTTTGTTCGATCTTTATTAAATAATTAATTTGCTGTGTTGAATCAAGTTACAGTCACCAATTCAATGAAAGGCTAAGGGTCATGCGACCGGAGTTTGGTACTGGAAGCGACAGGAAAATATATTTCCACTGTTTCTTGAACACGACCTTCTCAGCGAAACCCTGTGCGTTCTACTCTGGGTAGGCATTAATGTAATGCGGTACTTGAAGCTGAATACTCACTGCATAATTTAATAATGCCTGGAATTGGCTACTCACTGCAGAATTCAGCATTGCCTGGAGATAAACACTGAATGCAGAATTGAATATTGCCTGGATCGTTCCTTTCACGAAAAAAGTTGCTTGGTGTTCCGATTGGAGAAGTTAACAGTTCGAGTCTCAGGCACGGCACACTATATCTTGACAGAGTTTTTGTTTTTTAGTTTTTCTCATTTCTGCTATGCAGCTACTGGGATATTATCTTGAGTGATACACAATCGCTTTTTTACACGTTCGTTTCATTTCGTCCTTCACTTGTTGTGCTAAACATTCGATATTGTAGTGTGAAGCATTGACACACTAACTCCATAGACAAAATTGTTCGCCAGCTACTCAAAAAATCCCCTGTATTTTACGTGACCCGAAGTTTTATTACCGCATTCACAAGGGTGGGTCCGTCATTTGTCCTTATACAGAGCTAGATTAATCAATCTTTGAAGTGGTCTCTTTCCCCCGTCTTACCGCACCAAAACCCTGTACACACCTTTCCTTTCCCATCACAGACAGTACTTACTTATTTACTCCAAGGAGCAGAATCCTACTTGAAAAGCCAACCGGTTCTCAGCTACTCAAGAAATTCCCAGCATTTTGTGGAAACCGAAGGTTCGTTACCGCATTCACAAATGCCCGCCACCAGTCCCTGTCGTGAGACAGATCAGTCCAATCCATGCTTCTCCATCCCACTTCCTGAAGATCCATCTTCATATTATCCTCTCATCTACGCCTGGGTCTTCCAAATGGATTCTTTCCATCCGGTTTCCCCACCAGAACCATGTATACACCTCCCCTTCCAATACGTGCTACATGCCTCGCCCATATTCTTCTCGATTTGATCATCCGCATAATATTTGATGAGGAGTAAAGATCATTAAGCTCCTCGTTGTGTAGTCTTCTCCACTCCCTTGCTACCTCGCACCTCTTAGGCCCAAATATTCTCCTCAACACCCTATTCTCAACACCCTCAACCTACGTTCCTCCCTCAATGTGAGCGACCTTGTTTCACACCTATTCAAAACAGCATTGAAAAACTGTACGAAGGGGTGCTGATAAGTCCTTAGCCCAACCAGGAATGAACCAAGCTACAGCGAACAAACTCGGGATTTATTCAACATACTCCCCACGAAGCTCAATATGCTTCTTAGCCCATTGCTCTAACTTTTGCAAGCCACTCAAAAAAATTCAGAATCTTGTCCTTCCAACCAGGTCTCCGCGGCAGCAATGACCTCTGCGTCGGACGAAAAATGGCGAACTTTCAATTGTTTTTTTCGGTCCAGGGAACAGGTGGTAGTCCGACGGGACCAGATCCGGAGAATAGGGTGGGTGATCAAGACACTGGAAGCCCAGGTAGGCCAGTTTCT
>JGI24700J35501_10930358_pt1 | contig 13312 bp, 11 predicted proteins | sample TergutTh196P1_FD_35501 | JGI IMG/M metagenome (IMG submission 35501) | reverse complement strand
CGTGAAATAGCAACGGATATAGACACAGCGATTTTTTCTCAAGCAAAAAAACATAAGGAGTATCTCATGAAAAAAACAGCAAAACTGTTCGCGGCGGCCGCAATTTTGGCGGCAATCGCATTTGGCATGGCCGGCTGCAACCTAGCAACGTCGGGCTTTGGAACCATTACCATACCCGGTCTGCCGGAACCGCCGGAGCCGCCGCCGCCCCTGCCACCCCCGCCGCCCAGCTTTAGCCTTGAAAACCAGCAGTACAATGACTACTGGGAATGGGTCGTTACCGATGACGACACGGTGATCATTGTCGGCTACCGGGGCAACGCTGCCCATGTGGACATACCCGCCAGCTTGGACGGCCTGCCCGTCGCCGCCATCGCAAGGCCGTCGGCTATGTCGGGGGATGTGGAGATTCCTATGCTTCCGCCCGTGTTCCGTAACAGCAACCTGTCCAGCGTTAGCATACCCCACGGCGTGGTCGTTATCGGCGCGGCCGCATTTACGGGAAGACAACTAACTCGTGTTGACATACCCGACAGCGTAACTTCCATTGGCGTTTCCGCGTTTGAGCGGAACCAACTGACTAGAGTTGACATACCCGGCAGCGTAACCTCCATTGGCCAATTTGCGTTTTCTCAGAACCATCTGGCCGAAGTTGTCATACCCTACGGCGTAATCTCCATTGGCCGGAGCGCGTTTAGTACCCAGGGAGGGCACGGCGGCGAAAACCTCCCGTTGCGCTCTGTTACAATAGCCGAAAGCGTTACTTCCATTGGAAGGGGCGCTTTCGGGATGAATAATTCCCCCGGCGGCGGCACTGCGGCGGAAAACACGAACGGAGAGCTTGTCTCTGTTACTTTTTTAGGCACTATTCCCACGGAAAATATTGGCGAGGCGGCTTTTAACGTTGGCGTGCATTGGTGGGCTTGCGCTTTTAACGGAAACTTGCGGGAGCAGTTCGCGCTAGGCGGCCCGGGAACTTATACCCGTGCCCCCAGGGGCGCGCATTGGACGCGGCAGAATTAACCCCAAGCACAAACAAGGAGACATTTATGGTAAAAAAACTTTTCCTGTTATTTTTCGCGGCGGCTCTGCCGGCGGCCGGCGCATTCGCACAAACGGGTGCGCAGTTGCCCCTTAGCTTCGGCGTTAGCGCTTCGATAAGCGGCGATTTAGGAGGCGGGGTCTCCGGCAGAATAACCGAGCCGCCGGACGGAATCCCCGCCGTCGCCGACCGCTTGGGCGAGGCGACTTACTCCCACGGCCCTTATTCCGGGCGGGGTAGCTCAATTTTTCTGGATGCCCGCTTTGTCCAGTTTTCCGTCGGCTATTTTCAAGGCACGTCATCTGAACGTATGACAGGGCCTGCCAGTCCTGCGACTAGTCGCCGGGGCCCCAGTCTGACATGGCTGGAAATAGGGCTTTTGGGCAAGTTCCCTGTAGAGCTTTCCGACAGAGTAACGGTCTTTCCCCTTGGCGGCCTTGCCTACCGCTTAATGCTTACCAACAGTGTCCCCTTGAACCCGCTTTCGGAGAGTCTTATTGATCCATTTAACCCCCTGCACGCAAGCGCCTTGTGGTTCCGCATTGGCGGCGGCATGGACTTTAACCTTAGCCAAGCCGTATTCCTGCGCAGAAGTTTTACCTACGGCCTGCGTTTGCGAAGCCGCTGGGAAAACAACATGGTAAACGACAGCCCCCATGACTATTTTACCCCCGGAAGCGACTTACAATGGGGGATAACTTACGACAACGCCTCCTTGGGGCACGGCTTTGACGTAACGGTGGGCGTGGGCTTCCGTCTGCGCTAGCCGACGCCGCCTGCGGTAGCCGGCGCCGACTACGCTAGCCGACGCCGACTGCGCTAGGGGGCGGGGGGAACGCCCCGGCGAGGCGGGCACGGGGTTTTGCTTTGCGACCGCTCGGTTATTCCAAGCTCTATGTACTTCGCGGGGCTTTAACCCCGTGAATGCCATGACATAAAAGCTGTGTGGCAAAGACAGTTATATCATCTTGCGGAATTCTTTTTTGGTCGGCGACCCATTGCCTTAAAATTTCCAAAATGGCGGCCGAAAAAAAAGCGTCAATAATGTTTTGCCTGTATTGACTTTCTTCAATCCTCTCGTTTATCGCCTCTTGATTTTTGATTTTTCTGATCAGCTTGGCGCAGATATAATGACAGCCTTCATCGCATATAATATGCTGCATAAGGGCGTTATCATCTGTGGCAAAGAGGAAAAAATCTTTTATAAGACCCTCCAAATCCAGCTTTCCATTGGGAGCATTGCGCCTGGCAAACTCGTCCGCCATTTTTTGCAGCAATTCTTCCAGCAAATCATCCAAAGAATTATAGTGCAGGTAAAATGTTTTCCTGTTTATGTTTGCAAGTTTTGCCAAACTTTTAATGGTTATCTTTTCATAGTCCATTTTCAGCAACATTTCAGTAAAGGTCTTGCATATCGCATCATGAGTTCGCTGTACACGCAAATCACCCTTGCCTTCTTCTTTCATGGCTTTCTCCTCCTTGTTCTTCGCACCGAGAGGCCGAATAACTCTACAAATTTTCATCATTTGTGGCGTATGCCTCAATGTAAAGAAATTTGTTGTTTTACGCCTTGTTCTATTTTAATACACTTGTGTAGAATATGCAACACGCGGGCATATCAAAAACGGCTACAGGGGGTTTATTATGGAAAAGAAAAAGTGTCAATGTTTTTTTATTGTTTGCAGCCGGCACGGCAATTGCAAAGCCTGTGAGGAATATCATAAAAAATCAGGCTCATTGACAGCTTGCGAAAAGAAGGCAAAGAAAGCGGCAAAAAAAGCTGAAAAAAACCGCCAAGAGGGGGCTTTATGAAAAAATCAGGAAAAAAAACTGTTTTGTTGAAGGCGTTGGTTTCTCTTGTCGCCGTAAGCGCGGCAATGGTAATAACCGCGCAGACGGTAACAAGCGCCAACCCGGCTTTGCAATACGCGGGGTTACAAGCGAACTTTCCCACGACTGGAAACGAGTCGCTTCAACCCGGCCAAGCCCCGTCGGGCATGGTTTCCACGGTTTTTGTCGAAAGCTCTACTGGCGTAGATGACGGGGTTGCCCGGCTCTTAAGCTCGATGTCGGCTAACGGGCTTAATTTTTATCAAAGCCCGGCTTCCCCGGCCGGGCTTATCGGTTCTGACTCTGTCGTGCTGCTGAAAATAAACGCCCAGTGGAACGAGAGGGGCGGCACTAACACCGACCTTATTCGCTCTGTCATTCAGGCGGTGTTGGATCACCCAAGCGGCTTTACCGGCGAAGTTATCGTTGCGGATAACGGGCAGGCGCAGGCCGGCCCCTTCGGGCAGGGCGGCAGTTTGGAGTGGGTGTTGAACAATGCCGTTGATACAAGCCAGTCTGTCATGCACGTTGTCAATTCTTTCCAGGCCGCCGGGCATCGCGTAACGGGCGTTCTGTGGGACGATTTTACCACTGTGCAGGTGCAGGATTTTAACACGGGTGATATGCGAAACGGCTTTGTCGTGGAAAGCGACATACGCCCCACCGGGCTTCAGATTTCGTTCCCCAAGTTTACTACCGAGTTCGGCACTCATGTAAGTTTTAGGGAAGGCATCTGGAGCGCGAGCGCCGGGGCTTTCGACAGCGAAAGGCTCAAGGTGATTAATATGCCGGTGCTTAAATCGCATATGCTTTTTCAGGTAACGGCCGCTGTAAAAAATTATATGGGGGTTCCCTCCGACAGGCTGACCGACATGGGCGCGGCTAATCGTCCGCACCATAGCGTAGGCAGGGGGGGGATGGGGACGCTCATGGTGGAAACGCGGATGCCGATCTTGAACATTCTGGACATGATTTGGATTGGGCCTGACATGGGGCCGCTAAACACTTTTGCCAACGCGATGCAGGTGAACAAAATTGCGGCCTCCACGGACGCTTTCGCTCTGGACTGGTGGGCGGCCAGATACGTCCTTATTCCGGCTGCCGCGACAAGGCCGGGAGGACGGCACGTCGCGATGAATCCGGACGGCACTGAGCCGGGGACTTTCGGCCACTGGATGCGTCTTTCCATTGCGGAGCTTCATAGGGCGGGTATCCACGCGACAATGAACCCGGCGGAGATTCTGGTTGTAGACAGAAGCAGCTAAGGAAGTTATGATAAAATCCGAGGATGCGGATTTAAGTTCGCGGACGGTAAAAGGAGATAGCGGATGAAGAGTAAGAAAAAGAGAGGGCTGTTAGCTGCAATTACGCTGACCCTGATTTTGGGAATGACTAGCCTTGCTTGCAACAATGTGCAAGAGCCGCCGGCCGGGGAGGAGGCAATTTCGCCTAACGGGATAAGGCAGGTGTGGGTTCCTTCGGGAACTTTCACAATGGGCAGTCCGGCGGATGAAATTGGCAGATCGACAGGAGAGGAGCAACGCCAAGTAACATTGAGCGACGGATTTTGGATGGGCGTGTATCCCGTAACGCAAGAGCAGTGGGAGGCGGTAATGGGGAGCAATCCCAGTTATTTTAACGCGAACCCTGCCGCCGGGGAAACGCAGGGGAGGCGGCCTGTGGAGTCCGTTAGGTGGTTTGACGCAATTGTGTTCGCCAATCGCTTGAGCGAGAGGGAAGGTCTTAGCCCGGCATACCGTATAAACGGCAGCACGAATCCCGACGACTGGGGGGCTGTGCCGGCTTGGTGGGCTAGCCCGAATATGGCCGTTTGGAACGCGGTTGAAATTGTTGCCGGCTCTAACGGGTGGCGGCTTCCGACTGAGGCGCAGTGGGAACGGGCGGCGAGAGCGGGAACGGCAAGCGCGTTTTACAACGGGGCGCAGGACTGGCAGGTTGAGTCTGACATCGACAGCGTAGGCTGGTTTGATTTTAACTCAGGCGGCATGACGCGGGAGGTTGGGTTGAAGTATGCCAACGCATGGGGTTTATACGATATGCACGGGAATGTGTTTGAGTGGGTGTTCGACAGTCCGCCCCAAACCGATCTTACTGCCGCTTCTTCTGTGTCTGAGCGACTGTTTCGTGGCGGCGGCTGGATCGATTCGGCTCTGTTTGCCCGCTCGGGTGCCAGTTTTTTCATTGCGCCGTTTTTTAACTTCAACTATATTGGCTTCCGTCTTGTTCGCCCACAGTAAAATGTTGCAGCCAAACCGGCAGGGATTGGAACAGATCAGGTGTCTTGAACGGTGATATTCACGTGGTTGCGTCTTGCCACGCTCCAGTCGCAACCCCCAAACAGGGCGACCGCTCGCTGGATTTTCCCGTAAAGCATTCAAACATGGCTGTTACCCGCAAAGGATTCCTCGCTAGGCAGCATTTTCAAGCATAGACGATCAAATATTTTTCTTTGCAAAGGAGTTTTATTGTTGTCCTTGTTCCGGACAACAATAAAACTTCACAGACGGTCTCTGGCAGAATTAGGGAAACACTGATTAACTCGAAGCTAATCAGTGTTTCCCTCTGCATTTGCTCATTTCATTGCGCAAAATGCGGGTAAGAACGATGATTCGGATTTTAATCCGCATCCTCGATGGGATTTAATCATCGTTTCCTTAGGCTACATCATTGCGGTTGCAAGCAGAGTGTTAATCTAGCTCTTGTGTTATTTCACAGTCGAGGTTTATATCTGCGGATACTTCTCCGATCGTGAATTGTTTCTTTTACTGTCATGGCAATTAGCCATCCCATTCGATGGAATTGCTGATATGCGCCCATTTTTTGGTTTCTTCCAGCCTTTTTTTATCGATGGCGTTGGCATATTCAACTGCATCTTTACCGAATAACAACCGCAGGGGGACTTCCTCGCTTTGCGTTATTTTCACAATGGCTCTTGCGATTTTGTCCGTGTCGCCTGTTTCGTTGCCGGAGATTCCCCTTACCATATCAATAATGCCTGCTATATGGGCGTATTCCGGATGCTCGGGCTTGATTGTTGTCATGGAAGAACCCGCCCAATCGGTACGCATCCCGCTTGGTTCTAAAATCGTTACTTTAATACCAACGGGGGCTGTCTCAGCATTAAGAACTTCACCGAAACCCTCAACCGCCCATTTTGCGGATTGGTATGCCGACAAACCGGGAGTGCCCATTCTGCCGCCAACAGAAGACACGATTAAAATGTGTCCGCTTTTTTGCTTGCGTAGATAAGGCAAAGCGGCTTTAACAGTATGCACAACGCCAAAGAGTAGCACGTCAAACTGAGCGCGGAAATCTTCCATTGTGGTGTCTTCCACGCTTGCCATGTTGCCGTAGCCTGCGTTGCAAACCACATTGTCAATCCTGCCGAACTTTTTGATGCCTTCTTCAACAGCGGTGATGTTGGACTTCGCATCAGTTACGTCAAGCGTATAGGGAAAAATGTTTTCGCCATACTCTTTTTTTAGGTCCTCCAGCGCTTCCGGTTTTCTAGCCGTGGCGATTACCTTATCGCCGTTTTTCAAAGCCGCTATGACCAATGCCCGTCCCAGCCCTCTGGAACTTCCTGTGATGAGCCACACTTTACTCATGGTTGTCTCCTATTTTGATTAACGAATGTTCGTTAATCTTATAAATAATATAAAAAGAGGCATACGCCTCTTGTTCGCAAAGCTGTTAATATATCACGCTTTTATAGCATCCCAGCACATTTCAAAAACTTTTTCGTAGTCCAAACCCTCAAAGGAATTTTGGCTTTTGCATTGCTCTTTTCGTATTTGCATGATGGGGAAGTAACAAAAGCCCATCAAAAGGGCGGCTGGCAACCTCTTTAGAATTTTTTCCTTTACGCCTTTTTCAAAAACCGCAAGCAAAGGCCTAAATAATTGACTTATTTCTTCATCATGCATAGCAGCTATAAGAGGTGAATTTGAGGACTGTTCAAGGAACAAAAGATAGTTCTCATGCTGCCCAATAAAATTCAGCAAATTCCGGCAGATTTTAAACACTGATTTCTTTACGGGCGCGTCCGCCGCCAATCCTTCCTTCATGGCTTCCCCCATTTTTTTCTTTACATCCAGATACACCTTTTTGAACATATCCTCCTTGTTTTCAAAATAGATATATATGGTAGAAGCTGAAACCCCTGCGGCTTTTGCGATTTTGGATATGGAAATATTGGCAAAGCCTATTTCATTCAGTAAGTCTATGGTTGCCGTAAAAATAGCTTCTTTTTTGCCGTCATCTCTTGGCCTCATAATAACTATAATAAACGAACGTTCTTTTTATGTCAAGTGTTTTTCAAAAAATCTCTTTTTTTTATTTTTTCCCTAGTCGCTTGCAAAACTTCAGTTTTGAAAGCGCAAGCTCCTAAAAACAGCACTTTTTAGGGAAGCAATGATTAAATCCCATCGAGGATGCGGATTGAAATCCGAATCATTGCTTCTTACCCGTATTTTGCGCAATGAAATGAGCAAATACATCGGACTTTAGTCCGCGGGAAACACTGATTAGCTTCGAGTTAATCAGTGTTTCCTTAGGGCTTCAGCCCTAAAAGGCAAGGCTTGTTCGGTAATTAATCCGAACCAAAGGTTCGCTGTTGCCGAACAAGTCCAATTTCCCATTGAGTAGCAAGCATCCCCGTAAGCATTAGGGCAAAACCCAGGAGTGCACTTCATGGCTCTTCCCAACGGCTGTGCATCCCCAGGGGCAAAATCGGCGTGGGCTGGCCGCCACGCTCCAGTCGCAAGCCCCAAACAGGGCTTTTACTCGCTAGGGTTGCATGGCGTATCCACAGGATTTATTCACCCCAATACTCTAGCTTTCCATTTTTAACCTTAAACAATTTATCAAAATCACAACTGTCGAAAAACCTTTCCACAAAGTCATCCGAATCGTAGCCCTCGTCAATGTCGTGCCAATTTTCGTAGTTTAAGCATTCCGCAGTTTCAAGAAAATGCAAAAGCACTTGTTCTGCTTGCGCCTCGCCGACAAAGCAACAAAGCGGAATCAGCAGCGGCATTCCTCCGCCGTCGTCCAATACCGCAAACAAATCTTTCTCTTGCCTTTCGCCCAGCACTGCTTTTCGCGCATCCATATTCATGACAACAAAGCCATGTTTTTTATCGCGGAAAACCAACAGCACGATTTCACTGTCTTCTACTTTACCTTTACTCAATGAAATTTGACCGCAACCGTCCAGCCAATATTCACTGTCCTTTTTTAATACCTCTCGAATATTATCCGATGTTGGATTAAAAATGTCTTTACCTGTCGGTGTAACTAAAATCATTTTTCCCTCCGTATTTGCCAACTGCTTACTTCCATTGTACCCCTTCCCGGCGAAGCGTGTCAAGGCTTTTTTGAAAAAACCCGCAGCTCCAAACCGCTGGGCTGGCCGCCACGCTCCAGCCCTTACATTGTTTAGTGGCTTATGTTTTTTGAAAAAACATTCATTATTACTATACCTACAATTATAAAGCCAATACCAATAATCGCCGGGGTATCAAGTATTTGCTTGTGATAAATCCAACTAACTAATGCTATCAATATAATCCCAACCCCAGACCATATTGCATACGCCACACCTACGGGTATACTTCTTAACGAAAGGGACAGAAAAAATAAAACGCTAATATATCCAGCGATTGCAATTATTGATGGAACAAGTCTTGTAAATCCAATTGATGCCTTTAATGAGTTTGTCGCTATGCTTTCAGATATAATGGCTATTGCCAAAAACAACCAATTCATTTTTCCCTCCGTATTTGCCAACTGCTTGCTTCCATTGTACCCCTTCCCGGCGAAGCGTGTCAAGCGTTTTTTGAAAAAAGCTCGCAGATCCAAACCGCTGGGTTGGCCGTCGCGTTCAAAGTGAAAAACGCAAAGTCCTACCTTGCGGCAGTGCAGATCGCCTGCGTGGCAACTTGGGGAAAGCTTATTGTCGATACACCCTAATCAATAGCTTTTTTCAACAGAGAAAAGATGGGTTTTACAGCTATTCAGGTTAATGAATGAATAAAACTTTTCAGCTAATTCATTCGGGCCGCTTGGGGTCGATGCATTTTTAGCGTCATCCATTGTTTCAAAAGTCAGCAAGTCAACCCACATATCGCCTTCAAGAAGCTGTTTCCAAGAAATATAACCTTTTTGCTTGGACATATATTCATTGTTCAATTTTTCAGCAGCGAGAAGAAAATCAGGTGCAGACGCTCCTTTTTTAAGTTTATACGATACAAAATAAACGGCATTGGACATAATAAATCACCTCAAAATAATTTTCCGCACAGTTCATACGAAATGTGCAATAATTCCGTTGGTAAATCCCTGAAAATTACCCCCTATACTTCAATCATACCATATCCCGGAGAACCGCGCCAAGGGGCTTTTCCCGCAGGACTTTACCCCAATACCCCCCTCCCGCCAGTGCCACAACGGGAGGGTTGGAGCCAGCGGCTTCCCTCAAAGGCTGTGCATTCCCAGGGGTAGAATCGGCATGGGTTGGCCGTTGCGTTCAAGGCGGAAGCGCAAGTCTTCGAGCATTGGAGCCGGTAACAGGAAATGCTCCAAAGCGGCGGCCGCGGCAAGACCGCCCGTGCCAGCGCCGCCGAAACTGCCTGCGACGCTGGCGGCGGCAAAGGCAAGCTGGCGCAAGACGCGATCCCGGAAGGAGGGGCGGGGGTACTCGCTTAGGATGATTCTTTTGCCGGGGGGAATACCGGCCAAGTTACGCGCAATGTCGATAGCGTCCCACAAGCCGCCAATGCTGTCAACAAGGCCGGCCTCCAAAGCCCGCTGGCCGGAAAAGACACGGCCGGCGGCAACAGCTTCCACCGCTTCGATTTCCATAGACCTGCCCTCGGCAACCTTTTCGATAAACACACGGTACATATCCAAGATCATGTTTTGGAAACGTTCTTCTTCATCGTCGCGTAAATCACGGTTGGGCAGGAGAAAGCCGGTTAAAAGATCGGCGGAATCGCCCCTTTGCATAAGGCCTTGCGTAACACCCAGCCTGCCCGTTGCTCCGTCATCGAAAAACCAACTGCCGATAACACCGATAGAGCCGGTCAAGGTGAAAGGAGTTGCGACAATGTGGTTTGCGTGAACGGCCGCCCAGTACCCCCCGGAGGCCGCCGCCCGTCCCATCGAAACAACCACGGGCTTTTTCTGTCTTGCAAAACGCACAGCCTCGGCCAAGTAGTCGGCGGCCTCGGCGCTGCCGCCGGGGGAGTTTATTCGCAGCACAATCGCCTTGACGCGCCTTCTTTCCGCAAGCTCGCGGACAGTTCTGGCAAGGCTCCTTGCCGCGATGCCAAGCTCCATGTCGGTTGCGCCGGTAGCGTAAACCACGGCAATCGCCGGCGGCCTTGCGAACAAAGCGATACGCGCCCTTGTCCTGTAAGCCGAGCGAGTTTGCATAACGCTAGTCGCCGGGTCTCCGTGCAGGACAAAGTTTTTCACCTTGTCGGCTCCAAGTTCTTTTAGCGCGTCGACAATCGCATCTTTTCTACCAATGCGATCGACAACGCCGCGCTGGAGTGCGCTTTGCGCCGAAAAAAGAAAGTCCCGGTTTATAATCTCGTCGAAGTCTTCGGCAGTCCATGAACGCGCGGCCATGAGTGTCGCCCTTGTATAGGAAAAAATATCGTCCAAGTATTCGCCGTATTGCCTAATGTCCGCCTCTGAAAGCGTGTCCCTTGTAAAGGTTTCCGCCGCGGATTTGTATTCAAAATAGCGAAGCTCCCGCACGCCAATTCCCAGCCGCTCCAAGCTGTGCTGGAAAAAACTCCTGCCCCAGACATAACCTAGCAATTGAAGCGAACCCTGCCCGTCCATGACGATTTTGTCGGCGACTGTCGCAAGCGTGTAAAGATCAAGATCGGCGTGGCTTACAAAGGCGACCACCTTTTTCCCGGCGGCTCGGAAACGTTCAAGCGCAGCCCTAAGCTCCCACAGGTTTTCGCGCGAGCTGTTAAAGCCGGAAAGGTTAAGGACAATGCCGCGAATGTTGTTGTCCCTTGTCGCCCTGTCAATTGCGGCCAAGACCCCAAGATACGGTTTTGAACGAGGCGGAGCCAAAAGACCAAACTGATAGCTTTGCGTCAGGTTTAGCTCCAGAAAAACGTTTTGCGAAAACAGCGGTAAAGCGATCAAAAGGAACACCCCCGAAAAAAAATATTTTAGACCGAGCCTCATTACTTGCCCCCCGGGGGGGTGTCTGGCTGGCTGTCCGCAACCGAGAGGTCGCCGGCCAGAATGTCGATCAAAGCGTTCAACCGCCAGCCGGATTTTTCCCCGGCAAAGACAAGCGCCTGATAAGTTTTGTCCAATGTGTCCACTCTTCTCTTATCTTTGCTTCTATCAACTTCAGGCATACCCTTTGTCCACCAAGACCCGCTGAGTAAAGGAGGGAGAACTTCCGCGCTTTCTGCGACAAGATAGAGACTGCCGAAAAACAGCAGGTTTTCAAAGCTCTCTTTGTTAAACCAAGTGATGTCCTCGAAAACATTCACGCCTAAAACGCGCCGCAAATCTTCGTCGGCATAGTTGTTTTCGATTACCTTTGCCGCCCACCAGCCCCCTCGGTTAATTTTTTCAAGGTTGGCTATGCTCTTGCTGAAGTTGCCGCCAAAGGCCTTATCCATTTCCCTAAGCTCGCGGTCAATTGCGGCGATATGAGTGCCCCGCCAGCCGCCCGTGCGGCTTAAAACGAAGTGTGCAAAATCCGCCGCCCGCCGGGCATCATCTTCGCTTGCCCCGAAGTTTTTGCATTGTTCAGCCAGCTTGCGGCCAAAGCCCCAGTGTTCAAAGGCAAGGTTTGCGGCCTGCCTGCCTGTGGCAGTGATTCTGTATTCGGTTTCCCAGCCGATTACGCCGCGCAAAAGGGCAAACAGGGCATAGCCAAGATAGGCGGCGCACAAAAAGGGTTTTTCCTTTATTTCACCGGCCAAAACCTCCGCAAGAGTCAGGTTTTTTATACGTTTTACGGTTTTTTCCGGTGCGGCCTTGGCCGGCACGTCCTCGGCGATTTTTACAAATTCGCGGAGCGCGTTTTCAAAGTCGCGCCGCATTATGTTTAACGCGCCTTTTGGATTTTTACCCATAGGGGTAAAAACAATTTCCCGGCCGTCTTCGTCTGTAGCTTTCCATGCGTCAAAAGACCCCTCCCCCCCCTTGATGAACTTTTCCGCCTCGTCCATGTAGGCTTCCAGCGGGGCGGCAAGAGACGCGATAAAGGCCTCGAAGTGTTCCTCGGTTTTGGGAGTTTCACCGGTAAAGTATCCGTGCAGTGTGGCAATGTTTTCCGGTTTGAAAAGTTCGGCAAAACGATAGTAAAGCTCGCCCAGGAAAATATCCATGATTGCCGCTTGAGGGTCGGGCGTGCCCCTCCCCCCCAGATCGTTGTGAAGCCTTGCCCAGTGGCCCCGGCTGTCGTCCTCTCTCTCGTAAATGTCGATATAGACTTGGGTTTCGTAGCCGTTAAGCGACACGAAAAAACCGTTTTCGCAAATTCCTTTGGAAGATCGGACAAACCACAGGCCGGATTTCTGCTCTCTCAGTAAGGTGAAATAGTTGGCATCCCCGTGAATGGCAAGCGCCTCGCTTAGGCTGTCCCGTTTGACTCCGCCATCTTTTTCGGGGATTTCCGGGTCGGAATGTTTTATCCAGCCCGCCGTTTGGTGATACGAATTGTTGAAAAAAACGAGCGCCTTCTCTTCGCCAGCTCCTGTGAAGACTCGGTTCGTGTATGCGAAAACATTTTCGTTCACATTGTCGCTGTCGATGTACAGGTCGAAGATGCGGAACTTTTCGCTGCCGGAAAAAAGCGCGCGCCTTTTCATTAGGGGAAATATTTCCCGCTCGTGCCGCCACACAAGGTGGGCATCCTCGCTTTCGTTTTTGTAGGAGCGGCTGTACTCCATGCCGTACTTTTCCTCGAAGCCTTCGATTTGCCCGTGGCCGAACATGGGAAGCCCCGGCATCGTTACAAGCAGGGTGCAGATGCCGAAGTATTTGTCGCCCTTGCCGAACTGTTCAACTGCGGTGTCTTCGTCGGGGTTGTTCATAAAATTCACAAAACGCTTTAGGACTTCCGGGTCGAAGGAGAGGGTGTTTTTTATGGTTGCCCTGTATTTGTCGTTTTCCTCATTCTTTAGCATATTCATAAATGCAGAGTTGTACACCCGGTGCATTCCCAGTGTCCGCACGAAGTAGCCTTCCATCATCCAGAAGGCTTCAGCTAACAGCAGGGTGTGGGGGGCTTCGTGGGCGCAACGGTCTACAACTTCGCGCCAAAACTCGTTGGGGATTCTTGCGTTAAACTCGTCGGTGGTAATGGAATGTTCGGCACGGCTTGCAATCGCCCCGCCGCTGCCGGGGGGGGGGGACCAGAGCCGCTGT
>JGI24700J35501_10930359_pt1 | contig 13318 bp, 10 predicted proteins | sample TergutTh196P1_FD_35501 | JGI IMG/M metagenome (IMG submission 35501) | reverse complement strand
GATGTAATTCTTCTAAGCCATTGATAATTGGAAAATGAAACTGTGTGATATTGTCATCTATTGCTTGTTTAATCGCCCCTTGTAATGCTTCACTGTCGAGCACACTTTGGAATGCTGCTCTAAGTCTGTTTATTTCACTTCGAATCGTCCGACTTCTACTTTGGACGCGCGATACAAATTGTCTTAGCTCTGATAGATTGATTCTAACGACTGACACCTCATTCACCACTTTCAGTTTCATCTTCAAAGGCTACCCCAAGCAAAACATCTACCGCTTTATCTGTTAAAAATGCCATGGATCTTTGATCTTCTGCGATTAATCGCTCTCGTAACTTCTTTACATATTCCGCTTCTACTTCATCAATCATTCCCTGATGAATCACACGCTTGATCATCATCTTACTTATAAATAATGGCGCTAGCTCATCACTTGCTCCATAGGGCCATAAGCTTGCCATATACTCAGTAAAATGATTTTCACTTTCACCAATTGGAATAAAACGACCTGTTATGGTTGCCATCAATGGCTTTTCACTTGGTTTGATTCTCATTGCTTTCGCATAGCTTTCTGTCAAGGTTTCACCATCTAACTCAACAACACTTCCCATTGGATAGACTTCTCCAAAACAGATATTAAGCATATTCAAATAGCTTAAAAAGGTCTCACTGTTAAGCTTAAATGTTGTTTCAACACGTTTGATCATGATTTCATCTGTTTCTCTCATGAAATCCACTTCAATCTTGGCACCCAACATTGGCTTATTTTCATACCTAGCTCCATTTTTTAAATAAGCTTGATACAGCTCCTTGAACACAACGGGGTTATTGCCAATCGCTACACCGATTGAAAACAAATCTTCTTCGTTATATGACGAAAATATTTCTTGTGATAGTGCTTGTCTAAATAGTTCATTTTTTTCCATCTATCTACGACCTCCTACCATGCCACCTAGATCACGGTCTCTTGCCACCATCACCGTCTCTACCGCTTTCATTCGGTTCACATCTTGACTGACAACGCCTCGGTATCTGTTAACTGCTCCTTCTAATCGTCCCATCAGTTCCACCACACGATTTAAGTTTCTAAAGCTATTTTCACTCATTTCTATGGTGATCTTTGGTGTTATTTCATCACTGCTTGTTGACACACGATTAACGGTGCTATTCCATCCTGCTGCTTTAATTCCGATCTGTCCTGCTCTTCTACTCATCACCGCTGCCTCCTTCCCTTAAATAAAGATCCCTGCTTGGTTGAGTTCCCATGTTAATTGCGAAATTTCTCCTTGATCACGTGAAATGGCGCCACTTAGGTTGTCTCTGGTCGTTGTTAAACTTGAGATTTTACTATTAAGCGCTGTCATGTTACTGTTGTGGATCTTTCTTTGGCTGCTGATTGCTTGTCTTAACTCTGATAATCTATTTGACATATTTGTCCGGTTATTCCCTTGAAATCTGGTCGCAGGCACCACTTGTCCCGGACTGTTTCGGATATGATTAGGAACATCGCTTGTGTTGTTTAATAGATTTTTTAAATTATCTCTACCCGTTGTTAATGTGTCAAGATTTCTGTTCGTCCTGTCTCTTTCTGTTGTGTTATTTGCCACTCGGGTTCTAAGTTCTGGTAATCTAACTTGCCTGATCCAGTTGATTCTCTGTTGGTTGATCGCCATGCTTACCTTCCTTCCTTACCATTAAAATTGCGCCTAACGTATCCCTAGGCTTATGTGCTCACTAATCTTATTTTATCAATCTGACGTCCTTCAAAATAATGATGTTCATCGTGAAGCAAGTAAGCCTCGCCCATGCTACGACTGACATTAATCAATTTTTGTTCAGAGATCCTTGTTCCTACCAGTCCGGCTTGGAGTTTGGCTTTGATTGTTTTACTTGTCATATCACTGGCATAGTCCATATTTCCACCATGGAACATGAAGTGAATACCATGGCTTGTACCTTCTGTAAAAATCTTTTTAAGGGTTGCTTCTGTTACAGCACTATAAGTTGAAAAATCGGAAATACTTGGCACATACACTAACATTGGTAAGCCATCACCAGGTGGATTTTGAATCCGTTCTTCAAATATGCTCAACAGTTCACTCATAAATGACGCAAATTGATCGCTTGGTACGATAAAATCAAAGGCATCTGTCATCTCTGTGTAACTACCTGCATAATCAAATACAACGCGTTGGTACTGTGCTTTAAATGACTTGAATGCCTCTAAGATTGTTCTTTCAAGATATTCTGTTTGACTTCCTTCATAATCTGAGATCAAGAAATAAGGATCTTCCTTCGGTCGATACCCACGTACTTCGGTCGTTTCCATACTAAATCCAAGTGGGATATTCCCAGTTTCAAGCCATGCTTGTACCTCATCGTTTTCTAAGAACCAGTCCATTGAAATTTCTTTCGGAAGCATGGGAATTTGACGTGGTCGCTTTCCTGTCCAACTGTTTGCCATGTCTTGTACTTCCTCATTTAACGCATTAAGTCGCTCAAGTTCATCCTCACCTGCAGCTGGTAAATAAACCTGCATCGCTAACACTTTGTCCAATTTAATCTGGGCGCGTCCCATGATTTCTTCGCTCGGTAGTTTTTCTCTCCCGATAAGCTCTGATAAATCATTCTCATCGGTTAAATACAGGCCGATTTTTGTCGGTATATTACCCGAGATATTCACGCGTAAGCTTGATGCTTTTAAGGCCGTGATGATCACGTACATGCCCACATTGGCACCATCTCGGAGTAGTTGGGTTACCACACTCCCGATCATTTCTTCTAATGGATTTTCTTTTAATGAATCCCATGCGTCAAATACATGGACAATCACTGGTAATGTCTCACCCGTTTTCGCTTCATATTGAGATAGACTTGCCACACTTGCATCAAGAAATAATGCTTTTCTTCTCGCCACTTCTGCGGTGACAACACTTAAAAACTTCGCCAATTTCTCCTCATCTTCTAAACGGGCTAAATCTGCTGTATGGGGTAAATCCTTTAGGGAAAGTAAGCCATTTGTTCCGAGATCAAAGAGATTAAAATGGACGTGTTCCGCTGTGTTCTTTCTTGCCAAGCTCATCACGATGGTTTGTAGGGCTGTTGATTTTCCAAACCCAGCACTTCCGTAAATCGCTGTATGGCTCACCTCTTCAAGATCAAATATAAATGGACGTTGATCTTGTTCATCTGGGATATCCATCATGGCCAACTCTATCGCTAAATCTCGTTCACCATTCCAGATGCGCGCATTGTTTGAAATAATTTCCGTATCAAGCGGTGCTAACCATGGTTTATCTGGTATCACTGCACCCGTAGCTTTCGCAACTTGGGCAATGTGGTCCACTGTCGCATGAAGTTGTGTGGGTAGGCTATCATCTTTTTTCAATGTCTCGTCTTCTATATCACTATCATCTTGCGTCAACAACTCATATTGACCCAAATCATTGATCAACCAAACTCTGTCATCAACCTTCTCCTCCACCGTTTTGTCAGGGTCATAATCGGGACCTGACCATGCACTTTGGAAAAGTTCGTATATTTCGTTATTACCAACTTGTAAGTACGCCCGCCCGGGCTCTGTGATTTTTGCCGCATCTGGCGTTTTGATGATTTCGTTAGAATCTGACTCATCCGCCACTTTTAATGCCAGTTTGAAGCGTGAGTTACTCCAGATTTGATCATCGACAACACCACTTGGTTTTTGTGTCGCAAGGATCAAGTGAACACCTAAGCTTCGCCCAATACGTGCCACAGACACGAGTTCTGCCATAAATTCAGGTTCATTTGCTTTTAATTCGGCAAACTCATCTGAGATTAAAAAGAGGTGGGGGATTGGCTTTTCTGGTAACTTCGCTTTCTCATTTTCATCTGTCTCCGCTTTACCTCGCTTATACAACTTCGTATACCCGTTGATGTGGTTCACTTCATACTTGGCAAACATGGCTTGTCTTTTGCGCAGTTCTGCTTTGATACTCGCCAGGGCTCTTGCGGAAGCCGCACCATCTAAGTTGGTGATCGCGCCCATCAAATGCGGGAGGTTTTTAAATTCGTTGGCCATCCCGCCACCTTTGAAGTCAATGGGTAAAAATCCGACATCCTCTGGTGAAAAGTTGACCGCAAGGGACAGGACATAACTTTGGACAATCTCGGATTTACCTGACCCTGTTGTCCCTGCGACAAGTCCATGGGGCCCATGGGCGCGTTCGTGAAGATTTAATTCTACTATATCATCTTTTCCTCGTAATCCCAATGGCACTGCCAATGTTTTGGCAGTATTGGCTACTTCCCAACGTTTTGTTATGTTTAATGCTTCAACCTTTTTCACGTGATACAGATCCAAAAATGTCACCATTTTTGGAATGGCATTTTTTTCAACTTCCACATGTTTTAGATTGGAAAGTCTTGATATCGCGAGCGCTGTTACTTCTTTTTCTGGCATCTGATAAGGGGTAAACTGCTTTGCTTGATAGACATTTGCTTCATTGACCAGTTCACCTGATGCACTGGAAAAATAAGACACAAGCGTCGTAACGGTCTCAGGCAACATCGCCCGTGACTCTTTACACCAAATAACCGTCACACCGTACTGACTCATGTCCTCAGCTAAATACTCGTTAATGCCGTGCCCCTGTAAGTAACGGTCATCTAAGATGGTCAACACGTAGTGAGGTGAAAATCTCACTTCACCTTGATTCCCTTTATCGCTCAATGCCTGTTTCCGTTTCGTGATCAACTGGTAAAAGCTGTTTAACACCATATCTCGGCTTCGTTCATGATGCACGAGTCCCCTTAAATTAAGGGCATTGATCTTAAAGTGTGGTAACCAACGCCAATCTTTAAAGTCAGTCTCATAATGTTCTTCTGGCACCAAGGCAATAAATTCTACATCTTTATACGAATGAAAAAAGGCGAGCTGGAACAGTAAGGTTTGGACTGCCGTCTTGAGCACGGGATAGATCCCTTCAAATCCAAGTGTCGCCTGCTTAATTTTAATCGTGTGCTGAATATTCGTCAGGCGCTGGTAACGACGGACCAAATCACCCGCGAAGATCAATAACTCATCTTTAGCATCATCAAACTTGAAATCTATGTCATAACTTGGCGCAGACTCCCCGAGTCCCAACGATACTTCTAAGAAATCTTCATTTGCGGCGGACTTCTCGTAAATGCGCGGATTAAACTGTGTCATCATCTTCGCAATGTGTTCAAGGCTTGGATAATGGTAATTGAGCGCCTCTTTAAACGCGGCGGACAATCGATTCAACGCTGCTTGCTTGTTTACCAAATAAATGTCGTAATCTTCTATCCGCTTCGCATTTTTGCTTGCGACATCTTTTTTGTTTGTTAAATAAGACGAGACACTAATTGAGGCAGTCATGACACTCATCCCCACAGTTCCGATCATCATGATGAGATTCCCACCCATAAAGATACTCGTCATCACACCCATACTCGCCATCATCAATGGGGGCAATATCGTTTTAAGCAGGGCATTCTTGCTTGCTTCTGCGATTTTCTCTGGGTGATTAATCGTCACTTTCTCAACGGGTGGCACCTTCAATATCCTTGGACTTCTTCGATATTCTGGAAAGTCTAATGGGTATTCAGCCTTGTATGCTTGTTTAATCAGTTGTTGATGGTTCAATTGAATCGATGAGGCAAAAGGCGTGATTTTTAATTGTTCGGGTCGATATTCAATACTCACCCCACCGATGACAAAGCGATTTCCGACTGTGAGATCAATATCAAGCGCATCAACTTGATGTTCATTAAAATAGGTTTTTTCGCCATTTGACCTTAAAAAGAGTTGATAATGGGTGAGTTCATTCATCTCATCAAATTGCGGCGTTAATAATGCCGTTGACTTTGAGTTGATTTGAATGGCAGCTTTTTTGATATTCCCAATCAACACCTTCTTTTTGGGCAGGTTCGTCGTTATGATTTCAAGCGCATCACGTCGCTTAATCGTCATATTCGGTATTTCGGTTGTTTCATCATGTCTTTTTCCATCTACAAATAGTTGGTTATTTTTTAACAGCAATTCATGACCTAAAGCGAGTGTCTTATGCATGCGATGATACAACAAGATGTAATCAAAGCTGTCATTTTGAATAAAAATATGATAATCAAATGGCTCAAGTTGGATCGTTCTGTTGTCGAAATTGGCAACATTTGGATAGATTTTATTCTTCTGAATCTTCATCTGTTTCATCAATTTCAACCTCCTGCGCATCTGTTTCGATCTGAGTTGGTGTTTGTGTCACATTAACAGGTTCTCGCCCTTCAAGCGTCGCAACTAAATTTTCAATTTCTTGACGATAATGTGCCAAATAACGTTGTTTAACATCCCCCGGCATTTCCATATCTGCATCAATCATGTCATAAATCAGTGTGTACGCATGGATTCTAAGCGGCAGATCACCGATCACATAGGCAATATCAAGGGCCTCGCGGAATCGCCCACGACCAATAAAAATCCAGTATGTTAACTCTTGTTCACTACTGTTGGGTGACAAGTTATTTAAGATGACTTGACGTTGGTCATTCGTTAAAATGGCCAAGTTAACATAGCTTGATGCCAACATGTATCGCACGGATGACGGCAGTGTCTGTGGTTCATCTTCTCGCATCAGTGCGACTGCTTCTGAGAAGTTATTCACCATATAGGCTGCATGGGCCTCAATGATTCGCTCATGTCTTGGAATGGTGTTGTCGAGTAAGATGCCAAGCCACACCCCTGTCATTAATAGGACAAGGCCAAATGACAGGCTGAGGATTTTAAATAAATTGAACTGACTTTTTTTAACAAGTTTTTGTCCGCTCTCTTGTTGTCTGACTAACAGGTTGTGTTGTTCATCAATGAGGGCTTCAACCTCAGTGATCTGTGTGGCTTCCATTATTTTCTTTAAAAATCCTGTTCTAACCGTTATATGACCTGTGACCAATCGCTCATAGTCATATTTGGGATTTAACAGGTAGACAACAAGTGCCTTGTACATCGTAAAAAACGAGGTGACATCAAGCGCATTCGGATGAACAACACCGACCATCCCACGATGCGCGATGACCATCGAATGACTGATCAGAAACATATTTTCTGGATGTATAAATGGAATGCTAACAGCATCGACACTGTCTTTTAAAACACTTAATTTTCTTGCGGCTTCTAATCGTTTGATCATCTCTGCCTTTTGACTCAAAATGGCCAAGCTTTTCGCAAATGCTGGTATGTCATACGTGAGCACAAGTGCTTCTTCACTACTTTGGGTGATCACGCCACGAACAAACAAACCATCTGGCGCTAAGAATGATTCATATTGTGGGAGTTCATGATATTGATATTGTGAAGCATCTAATGTTACCTTTAATTTGTTGTCCGTTTGTTCGCACACGATCTGGTGTGTACCATCTGTTCTTTTCATTTTCAAAGCTCCTCTACGATTACAATTTGATCACCATCCCCTAAGGCAAATTCGTCGTACATTAAAATACCAGCTGTTCCAAAATTTTTACTTTTAATCTCGATCCGAAAGCTAATGGGCAAGGTAATGCCAAGTTGTTCAAGCGCCTCAGTTAACACTTTTCGTAACTGCCATCTACTCACCAGTCGTGGAATTCGAAGATCAACCGTGTCTTTTTTGATTAAAACCATCACATTAATCGCCTCATACTTATTCACTTAACGTCACCTTCTTTCGCTAAAATCTCATGCTTATGGATCAGATGTGAGACCTTTTGTCCAACAAGCATCCCGATGTACCCCAGCAATATCGCCAAAACAATCGAAGCGATGACCCATAACCAGATGGGCATTTCGAAATACAAGGCATATGTTGTCTCAAACTGTCGTGTGCCACTTAGTTCTTCCGTCTCTTGAAATAACATGGCGACGATGTCAGATGTATTCAAGCGATCATCCACATGATCAGTCGTGAAAACGATCCTCCTTGCGTGATCGAGTCGCACCTGATGGGTCTGGACACGCAAGGCTTCCATTTCAGTCATCTGATCTAAAAATAAGAACGGTGCGACTTCAAAACCAATCGATGCATGTTGGATGATTTCTTCACGCGTGTCACTAATGACATGGCTGTTAATTCTCAAGTTCCCACGCTCATGTTCATCTTCTTCTATGGCATCAACAGTGATGCTGCTTATCAAAAGGTTGATTAAACAGAGGACGCATACGAGAAACACTTTGGCTTTCTTTTTTCTATTAACTGGCATTCCTTTTCTCCTTTTGTCGTTTCACATGTAAGTTAAGCACAATACCTACGATACTCGTTAATAACACCATTGGCAAGATGATGATTCTCATTTGCGTGCCAGTTGTTAAACTTTGGGCGAGGCCCTCAAATAATTGGAGCGGTGAATGCGTGAATAAAAATGCAACGAACGTATGAGGCTCAATTTGAACACCTAAAAATGGCGTTAATAATAAATAACTGACAATCAATCCTGCTGATACGAGTAGTGTTAAGCGTGGAAATTGTCTTGAAAAATACGTCGCAATTAAGATGCCTGTTGTCATCAAGCCCGTCATCCAAATGATCCATGCCATGCTCGTCACACCTGCGAGGTTTTGTGTGATCACCCCAAATAGTAAACCGATTAAAATGGACGTGATGAGCAGTTGATAGACGGCTGTTTTATTCACTGTCGGTAAACTTAACGCCATTAATTCATCCGCTTTAAAAAGGTGTTTTCTTGATTCAAACGTTCTAAAACCATAGCTTGCAACGAGTGTGACCATGCTTGCAATGATCGTTAAATATAGGGGGACAATGGATGTTGTCACCTCAGACCACTCAAACTCGCCACGTAACTGAATAGGATTGGCTAAAAATCCTAAAACATCTGGATTGTCTGCACCCCCAATACGGGCATGTCCCATGACTTGCGAGAAGTTGTTTGAAAAGACTTCATTGGCGTTTATATCAGTGTTAAATCTCGTGTTAAGCATCTCAAAATGAGTTGATAGCTGGTCCATGTGCGTTGATACATCCTCTGCTTGATCAACAAGTGATGTGAACCGCTCACTTAAATCTTCACTTTCAGCGATGTTGGCATCAATGAATGCCAAATGATCTTGTAAACCTGTTGTTGTCGCATGAACATTTCCAATCATTGTTGCGCCAGTCGTCACGTCAAAATTGATGGTCGGTGCCGTGTCGCCTAAATGACCACTTAAATATTCACTAAATCCCAGCTCTAACCTGTCTGATTGTTGCCAACTATCGTACACAGCTTGTAAGTCAGCACGGGTGTTTTGTTGCCAAGTGTGAAGTAACTCCACAACTGATGACAATGCGTCACCCGGTGCCATTCTGCTATGTAGTAAGTCAAATGCCGAAACCGATTGGCTCGTGTAGAATGTATGCATCCTTTCTGTTAATGCCTCATACCGATCATCCAGTTCATTCAACATCACAATTCCTTGTTCTCTAAAGAATGAGACTAAGCTGTCTAAAATAAATGTTTCAAGCTCCTCATTTGTCAGTGTCCCATAACGTCTATAAATCGAATCGTACGGCGCATGTTCCCGGATTGTGAATTGTTCATCATTGATATCAGCCATAAATCCAAAAATGGTTTGTGAGGTCGCATTTGGCGCACCAAATAAGGTGATGATTTGCCGACTCGCATGATCAAGGAACGATAATTGACTTAATAAGACCGATAAATCATCAACTAAGGCTAAACTTCGATCATACTGAGAAACAAATTTACTTAACTGACCAGAAAAAATAAGCGCATTATCCAGTAGCCATTCAAACGCTGTCGTTGTAAAACTCGTTTCGAGTTCTTCTTCGGTGAAATACCAAATTAACGTCATTGGAACAGTCACACTAAAAGGACGTCTCGGACAGTTCTCACATTCAGGACATGCTTCACATTCAGGACATGCTTCACATTCAGGACAGTCTTCATCATCATCGTCATCTTCTTCATCATCTTCTTCATCTTCTTCTTCATCTTCTTCATCATCTTCTTCATCATCGTCTTCTTCATCGTCATCTTCTTCATCATCATCTTCTTCATCGTCATCTTCTTCATCGTCATCTTCTTCATCGTCATCTTCTTCATCATCTTCTTCATCATCATCTTCTTCATCATCTTCTTCATCATCTTCTTCATCATCATCATCTTCTTCATCGTCTTCTTCTTCATCGTCTTCTTCATCATCATCATCATCTAGACATTCCCCATTTTCTAGACAGTCATCGAATGCCGTAAAAAATGAAACCCTCGGCATCATTGCTCCAGTTATTTCTATTTCAAATAGATCAACACTTATCGTTTGATCATCAAGTACTGTAACTGCTACATCTAATGCGTCACCTTCCCTATCAATGCGCTGTCTGATATCAGCTTCAATTAATGCGCGCACACGTTCAATATCAGCAATGCGTACATCTGAACTAGAACTTAAATGAATCGTTTGTCGTTCACCTATCGTTGGATCAATCATAAAAGTTGCAACATGTGGGAAACTTACACTGTGTTCGCTTTGCACATCTTCGATTTCAACAAAAGCAAAATCTACATGTTGGGATAACGCAATCCCCTCCTCATCTGCAAACCGACGAATCACTGCTAACCTCGCTTGATACGTGTCATACTGTTCTGTCGTTATCATGTTTTGTTCATATAATGCACGAAGCATCTTGCTCAAATCATCAGGTGCAATGCGTTCTAAATAATCATTGATTAACGCTAGATAGACTGGATTCAGGTCATTTCCAGTCTCTTCACTCATTGTCATCATGTTCAAAATTGAATGCCTGATGTTTTCATCACTCACAGTTTCTGGTGTTAAGGTTGCATCTCCAAAATAAACATGGGCAATCTGATTTCTAAGTGTTTCCAATGCTTGCGCTTCATGTCTCAACGCTTCAACATGGGCGATTTCTCGGATTTCAAGCTCCCGATTCTCGTTTCCAAGATCTGTTATCAAGAGGTTTTGACTTTTTTGGAACGCTTCTTTCGTATGTGTAACGCTTCTAATGACAGTTTCATTGTGACAAATCGACGTTTCCACATCACATTCCTCATCAAACAAATGAAAACCTGCTAAAACCGACTGATTCAAGTCAGAAAATTGTTCACGATAGAAAAATTCATCCGTTCGAAATTGTTCATTCAATGCAAATTGTGCATTTTGATGATTTTGCTCTGTAAGTGCTTGTTGAAATTCAACAAAATGTTCTAAATCAGCAAGTTGACGCGCAAAACCCTCTGCTGCCGATGTTAACATGCCATGTGCTTGTTCGTTAAAGATATTTTGACTATTCACCCACAAACCACTTGCACCATTTAAAAAATGGGCATCACTAATAACACTCCCAAATTGAAAGGGCAGTTGCGAAAAAGGGGCGTCAATATCCGATATTAAAAGCTGATGACGGGCACGCTCATCACTCACAACTTGCGAAACATTGAGTTGGGCATCAAAAAGGCTACCTAAAATGGTTGAAAAATACATTTGAATGATGCGTTGATTAAAATCGTCAAGTACGGCCGAAACCTGCTCATGAACCAATGCATTTGTCACGTCATTTTGACCTAAGCGCACCGAATAATCTATTTGTGCCACTTCTGGATTAAAACTTTCAAGTGCTAGTAATCGTTCTGTAAAATTCTGTGGTAAAACAATCATCACATCGAAATTACCAACTGCAAAACCTGCCTCTGCCACCCCCCTTGAAGAAGTTTGCCAATCATTTGCCACATCCTGATTAACCAATGAGACAAACTCAGCACCAAAATTATAAGTCACCCCGTTAAACGAACCACCCAAATCTTCATTAACGAGTACATACCGAATACCAGTCCGTGTATCCACAGCTGCACTCCGCGTTGAATTCGTTTCGAACGCCAAATAGACTAAAAATAGTAAAGTTACAGAAATTCCGATTAAAAAACTGACAATCGGAAATAACTTTTTAACATATTCAAATTTTTTCATGATGTCATCACCCAGCATATTTATTTTGTTTCTTGTTACGCGTCATTACCATATTAGACTTTCTTTAGCAATAAGTGGCTTACTGTTAAAGAAAAACTAATAGAGAAAAGAGAGCCTTCTGGCACCTTTGTGCATGCAAGAAAGCTCTCGATCACCTTTATTAATTCAAACCAAAACTTTTCGCATCTTGACGATCGCGCTCTTCAATCGTATTTGCATACTTAATGAGTTGAGCATTAATGCTTTCCAGTAGTTCTTTAAACTGTGTAATATGACCCGCTAATTGGTTATACTGTTCCAGATACGACCTGAATGCCTCTCCACGCCATTGTTGTTCAATTTGACGGTTCATCGCATCTACGCGTCCTTTTGCATCATCAACCATGTTTCTTGCGTCAACATAGACACGTGATTGATCACGCAATTCCTGTGGTGTTACCGATATAATTCCTGCCATTTTTACCAACTCCTGTTGTTTTAGATTATTTCCAAAAGGCTGATCATGTCACAACCTCTGGGAAATCGTGCTAGATCTAGTTTGTGTAAACTCTTTAACTATCTCTATGTGAAATTTTACCACATACGATGTGGTTTAGTAAATGCTTTTATTAAAAAATTTGAAAGAATTTGAAATAAAATGTTGTATTTTGGCATGTTCGTCACTTAAAAATAATATGTGTCGTAAAGTGCAGCAAAACGTAAGTAACAGCCCATACGTATATCATCCTCACATACAAGGAAACGAGGACGAGTTGACGCAGGAGGTGGAAATGAAACTAACATTAAAAACCATCAAATGACGACGCTAAATTCATAAAATAGAAGTAGCGCTTTGATGGTTTTTAATTTTTATTAGTGATGAAATGCACTTTCCTGTGGTATAACCCAGATAAATAAAATTTATCGTGCAAATTGTCAAAACGTGTGAATTTGGAATATAGTGTTGAAGATGAAGATATTGAAAATTAAGATCAATCCTATTAGTTCATTGCTTTACCTTTAATAATTAATGGGTACTAAAAGCGAAAGTGTAGATGCCAATTTATGAGAAGCACAACGCATCCTTTACTCAACAACAACCTCTTTTCCAGTATTCTCGACTATCTCTTCAGCAACTTCTTTATTCACAAATCTTAACATTCCATTATCCGATCATGTGATTTCTCTTAGGCAGTGGCGTGAGATTAATTGAAATTTATTGAAGCACGTTATAGGCGTGTTTTTTCTTCTGGCTTTAAAAATTATCGTGCAATTTGTCGCCATATGTGTTATAATTTTAAATTAGAGTTACAAAAGACGTGAAGGTAAGTTCATCTAATCTTTCCCTATTAAAGGGGAAGGAGGTGAACC
>JGI24700J35501_10930360_pt1 | contig 13329 bp, 7 predicted proteins | sample TergutTh196P1_FD_35501 | JGI IMG/M metagenome (IMG submission 35501) | reverse complement strand
AGTTTACACGGTCAAATGCCGTCCTTCAGTCTATGAAACAAATACACAGTTCTTCATCTATCTCCAAATTTCGTTCTGCTATTATTCTCATCATCCCCATTGCAACACTAGTTCCTTTTCATCTTCTAAATCCAAACTGCTCTTCTCAAAGTATATCCTCAATTTTCCTTTCAATCCTTCTTCTAAGTATCTTTGTTATTATCTTTGCTGTATGTGCAATAAGGATGATTGTGCGATGGTAGCTGAATTTTGTAGCTTGTGTTTTCTTCTTTAAGTCAATCATTGTAACATTATGAAAGTTAAAATATAAAACCTTTCCTGTCACTCTGCATATCTTGAAGGACAAATAAGTGATATGAAGGTATGAGCCCCTTGAGATTTAGACCTCATAATAAAGTGGAGGTGAGTCAGTGGTCATTGTCATGCTTCGGATCTATGTTTGGGTAGTTACAGTAGAGGAATGTTCTTTGTGGCAAGGTTTAGAATGGCTTACAGGGGTTGCATTAAATTTTTTTATTCTGTATATGGACTGAAGTATTGAATAAACAATTAAATAATTATTTAATAAATATAAGGAAAGCTGATTACAGAGAAAAAAGGTCAACCCATTTGAACAAAAGGAACAATTTAGGAATCCTAAAATTTGCACTTAAAAGCCAAATTGAATTGAGAGATGTATGGAGAACATTAAAAGAAATCAAGACAAAACACTTCAGCCAAAGTTGTGGAGACTAACAGAACAAAACACACAGGATTTCACACTCTTCTTTTGGTCACTGTAAGTGAGTAGTTACCAAACTTCTTCAGTTAAAGGAACACTATGAATAATTGATTTCTATTCTATCATTCCAACTAGGAATGGTATTACTGGTGGATTATACACTGTAACTGACCCAGTCAGATGAGTGGCTTTTATGCAAGTATGAGAGATTATGAGTAACATGTAGGATGGAGAAGATAATAGCCACTAACCCTAATATTTATTTTAATTGATAAGTGACCGCCATCACTTGATTTCAGTCCAACTTACAGAACACTGGGAGATCACACTCATGTTTCACAGCTGCATAACTTTGCAAACATTGTATGAAATAATGTAATTTTAAGCAAGAATTTTTTGATTTTGTTCATATAGCCAATCCTCTATTATGTGTTCCAAACTTCTGCATTTGTTGTAGCACATTCTTTTCTTATCTTTCTCTCATGCAGGCCAGTTTGTGTTTGGAGCCAAAGCTGTGGATGCTGATGAAGGCATCAACAGTCGGGTGGCTTTTTCTCTTGGTGGAGAGGATGCAGCTTTGTTTTCTGTAGACCATGACACTGGGGTCGTGAAAGCTTCTCAAGAGCTATCAGGGGCGAGTGGACGAGGACGCGAATTCAGGATGCAACTCCGGGCCCGAGATGGTGGCAGAGAAGCCAAAACAGCAACTGCTGAACTTACAGTTCAGCTCCATCCTTCAGGACTCTTCCCAAGCCTCACAGCACCTAAGGAAACCAAGTTCTCTCTCCCTGAAAATGTTGCAGCAGGCGAGGTCATCACACAACTTGGTGCAACTTCTCCTAAACCGCGACCAGCTGGAAAGATTCGTTTTGCTATTGCAGGTGGTAATGTTGGAGATGCCTTGAGAATTGATCCAACTACTGGTGAAGTACTTGTTGCAGGTGGAGGTCTGGATTTTGAAACAGCACCACAGTACATCGTTTGGGTTGAAGCAAGGGACTCTGATGTCCCACCTCTTCGTAGTGTCCTGCAACTTGTTATCAATGTTACAGATGCGAATGACAATGCTCCTATAATGGAAAACACCATGTACAATGCCAGTATAACTGAGGAAGAACCCCCTCCACAGACAGTGCTACAAGTTCAGGCCACAGATGCTGATTCTGGAACTAATGGACAACTCACATATCGTCTTGTAAATAATGAGAATGGTGCCTTTGAGATGAATTCTGAAACTGGAGATATATACACCAATGTACGCCTGGACAGGGAGAGTGTATCAAGTTACCAGCTCACTGTAGAAGCAGTGGATCAAGGTCATCCTCAACTCACAGGCAGTGCTACTGTTGTAGTCACAGTCCTGGACAAGAATGACAACCCTCCACGCTTTACACGGCTCTTCAGTGTCAATGTTACAGAAAATGCAGAACCAGGTACTTGTGTAATTAAGGTTACAAGTTCTGATTTGGATATCGGAGAAAATTCAAATGCGACATATAGTTTCACTGAGAATCCTGGGGAGAAATTCTCCATTGACCCCACTACAGGTAATGTGACTGTTGCTGGCGCACTGGATAGAGAAGTCCAGGATGAGTATCTGCTCAAGGTGGCAGCAGTTGATGGAGCTTGGCGGGCTGAGACACCTTTGACTATCACTATCCAAGATCAGAATGACAATGCTCCTGAATTTGAGCACTCCTACTATAGTTTTAACTTCCCTGAACTTCAGCGCAGTGTTGTATTTGTGGGACAAGTGTCGGCCACTGATAGAGACAAACAGGGTCCAAACTCCGTCATCTCATATTCACTCCAACATCCATCTGATCTGTTCACTGTTGATCCTGCCAGTGGTGAACTGTTCTCAAAGAGAACTCTCCATTACAAGCATACAGCACTGGAGCCTTCACCAGAGAACCAGTATGTCTTAACTGTGATGGCTATAGACAATGGGAAGCCACCCATGTCTTCAGAATGTTTGGTGACTGTCAATGTTGTGGATGCAAACAACAATGCTCCTAACTTTGAGCAGGCAGAATACTTTACTCCTGTTCCAGAAAGTGCCATAACAGGGCAGCAGGTAACTATATTTACCACATCCCCTTTTGTTAGTATATTTTTATTCTTTTATGTCCTTTCTCTTTTCTGGTAACTTCAGTAGAATGATGTTGAAGTAAAAGTAACAGAGGTGGTAACTGAGAGAGAGTTGCACAGATTTGGCCAAGGCTCAGCTGCTGCTCTTACACTGCAGAGGCCTGTGTTCAATCTCAGAGCATTCCATTTAGGACTCTGAGGAACAAACTGACCATGGGACAGGTTTTCCTCCAAGTAATTTTTTCTCTTTTTTACTCTTATCATTCCTTCAATTCTTCATATTCATAATTTGTCCATCCATAATAGACACTGTACAATCTTAGCAATTAACAGCATTACTATGTAAGGAACCTAAAAGAAATTATGAAAAAGTGTTATCTTCGTACATGCTCTAATGACAGTATTCTTTGTTAGGACAGAACTGCACTTCTCATTGAAGTATCATCCAACTGTGGGCTGCAACATAGGGCAGCTTTAAGTTGCTTCTGGTTTAGAAGTCTTAAAGGTCACCTGTTATAAATGTAGAATGTAAGCAAAATGATTCCAGGCAATACAGTCTTTCTTTAGGAGCTTGCAGTCACTCAGCTAATCCATAAATTCCCTTACTTTTATGCAATCCACAGGGCCAGTACCAGGTTTACAAGGGTTTACCACAGGTTCCTATCCTGAACCAAATGAATGCAACCTGCACCCTCACAATCTATTTCATAAGATTAATTTTAATGTTAGCATTCTGTGTCTGCATAGGTCGTCCAAGTAGACCATTCCTTTACAGTTTTCTACCCAAAATTTTGTAGGCATGTTTCATCTTTTTGTACCATGCTGCTTAGTTCTGATACAGGTATTTTCCTATAATAAGGAATATGGTTTGTGCATTTTCTGATTTTCTGGAGTTATAGACCAAAAACTAGGCAGGCATTTTGGCAGTAAATAGCCCTGTGTTTGGCAGTCCCTATCAGTTTTCAATTACGTTGATTGTATTTTGTGTTGTGCCTCAAAAATGTTCTAATTTAGATTCCTCCTGGAGCAGTTGATGCATGTTCAGATGACCCCACCACTTGCTCCTGATCCAATTCAATTCAATATTCTCACTCACTGTATTCATGTGGCTTCATAATAATATTATTTACATATGACCATATAAATCTTCCAACACACTTCGTCCCTGAGTATTTTTTAAAAAGTTATTTCCCATTTTGTCTTTACGTGCCACATGTTCTGCTGATTACAGTCTTCTTGAATTATTTACTTTGTCCTCATTAAATTAGTTTGTGAGTACAAATTGATGCTTATGAAATAATTTTCTTGCTTTCCATTTTAATTCCTCTCTTTAAGCCACATATCCTCCTTAGCAAGTTGTTGTACCCTCTGTTCAACAAAAATCAAGCGGCCTGAAATTTTCTATGTCCCATAATGAAAGTCATGTGACGTACAGTTGCCATCATGATTGGAATTGTTTTACTTTCCCCATATTTGTGCATTCATGGCCTTTCTCTGTTTTCCATTCTTTATAATCAATCATGCCATGTGCATATTAACCAAAGACACCAATACATTCACTTAATTTGAAGTTAAAACGTGAATTAAATTTCATTAATTTTCCGAGGCATGTGGCTCGCTACCACTGCTTCCACGGATGGATGTGCGAAAGGGCGGTTGTTTGCCACACCCAGAGGTAGGCGAGCGCGTTAACGCGTGATTGCAATATTCTTCAGAAACAAACTACATTGGTTCAAGTCCCAGTGAGAGCACATAATTTTTCTTTTTGAATATGTTTTATACTCACAAACACTCAATTAAATTATGCAGTAACACATCCATTATTTAATTGTATGTTTCAAAAGTTATCTTTGTTCCATTGGTAGGTTAGAAATGTGAGTGATGCAGATATTTCTGTTATTTTTCTGTAATTCTTTCTTCTTTGTTTACCGACATTCTGATTTAGAGGGTTTGTGTTCGAATGGGACTAAAACTAGGCATGTGAATCTCGTTGTTGCTTGTGAGCCGTAGCAGGTCGCGAGATCTGATATTGGACCGCACAATTTGAAACATTTACAGAAAGAAATTGTTGAGCATATGATGATGTGTGCACTGGGGAACCTGGACCTAGGGTGGTTTCATTCTCGCCTTGTTTCAGGGGTGGGGTGAGGAGAATGAAGTACTGTTGGAACAGGTGCAGCTTAGTTTTAGCTTTCGAAACAAGTTCATAATTCTTCATCCATGTGGCCTTCTAGCAGACAATAACACACTTTCAAAAATGTGCGTTTTTAAAAGTCTTACTGGCTACACTGATTATGGTGGTTATGTCGTGAAGAGGGATTCGACCTACATTCATATAAGGGTTAATGAATTTGTTTTGAAAGCAAAAATTGAGCTGCCCCTGTTCCAACGGTACTTCACTCCCCTCACCCCACCCCTGAAACAAGGCGAGAATGAAACCAACCTCGGTCCACACCTCCCCAGCACATGCATCTTATGCTCAACAATTCCTTCCTGTAAATGTTTCAAATCGTGTGGCCCAATGTCAGATCTCGTGACCCGCTATATATAGCCTGCAAGCAACAACAAGATTCACATCTGTAGTTTTAGTCCCATTTGAACACGAACCCTCTAAATCAGAATGCCGGTAAACAAAGAAAAAAGAATTAAGGAAAAATAACAGAAATATCTGCATCACTCGCATTTCTAACTCTGCCAATGGAGCAAAAATAACGTTTAAAACATACAATTAAATAATGGATGTGTTACTGCATAATTTAATTGAGTGTTTGTGAGTATAAAACATATTTAAAAAAAAGTGTGTGCTCTCACTGGGACTCGAACCAATGTAGTTTGTTTCTGAAGAGTATTGCCATCATGCGTTAACGCGCTCGTCTACCTCCGGGGGCAGCAAACAACCACCCTTTTGCACATCTATCTGTGGAAGCAGAGCTAGCAAGCCACACACCTCGGAAAATTAATGACCTTTAATTCAAGTTTTAACTTGAAATTAAGCAAATGTATTGGTTGTCTTTGGTTAATATTTATACATGGCATGATTGATTGTAATGAATGGAAGACAGAGAAACGCCATGAATGCACAAATATGGGGAAAGTAAAATGACTTGAATTATGATGGCAACTGTACGTCACGTCACTGCCTGTGTGGGACGTACTAAATTTCAGGCTGTTTGATTTTTGTTGAACAGAGTGTACATTGCCATCAATCTAATAAGGGATTGTCCTGTGGTATGGGTCTAATAAACACCATGTGAAACTATGATATTGTCAGTTCTATAACAATAACTTTGCCTTAACCTTTAGACATTTGTGTACAGTAGCCTTCACTCTGTGAATACAATCTGCCCGTCTGTGTTACATACAAGCAGATAATACACTGCCTGATATCACACCTGTTCCTTCCCACAAAATTGCTTTTCTGTTGGTGTTTTACACAGGCCAGTTCTTTTGATAACATATTTTCAACTTTTATCCCTGTGTTCACTGAATCAACATATTTTATTATGCATAGAAATGCTGTGCTTTTGCTGGCACATAGTGCTCCTTCCATACTCATGCATCAACTAGGATATGTCAGTTAATATAACAACTATGCCATGGGCTGGACAACTGAGGAAATTTGGATCGATTCCTGGCAGGAGAGATTTTTTTTTCTAAATCATCCAAACTGTTTCTGGGGCCCATCTACCTCATGTTTAGTGGGTACCAGGGCCCTTACCCAGGGTATAAATTTGCCAGTGATTACAACTGACAACTTACCACCTCCATTTAGTGCTGATGGTAAGTATGCATGGAGCTGTACCTCCATGCCTCTATATGCGCACGAGACAACCGTAGTTTTCCGTTTCATACACATATTTAACTCAGAGAATCTCACACATTTGCTTCCTTTCACGCTTTCCGTTAATGTAATGAGGTGTTGAAGTTTTGGTCACATGTTAGTGGTATAACAAGAGTTCTGTTTAGTACTGTTGTCAGAATTCCATGACACCATTTTAGTCATGGTGTTGCTGTCAGATATATATATATATACAGGTGAATTTTCTACAGATTATCCAAGTGATAGCAAAGGATGAGGCAGACTTTGGTGTGAACGCAGAGGTCGAGTATGTGAAGATTGGTGGGAATGGTTCCGAACTCTTCGGTGTGGGGAAGACAACTGGCTGGGTGTCAGTGATCACTTCTTCCCTTGCTGGCAGGCTGTTGGAATCATACAACTTAGTGGTGCAGGCAGTAGACAAGGGTGTTCCACCTCAACGCGACCAGGTTATCATCACACTTGTAATAACTGGAGAGAATCAACACAGCCCTGTGTTTACAGCCCTTAGCTACCAGGTGAATACAAACAATTGTGTATGTGAAAGTGTTTGTGTGAAGTATATTTATCGTCAGAAACTTTGAATAAAAAACAATAATCCTTATATTCTGTCCATATATGACACAGTGGACAGTGATTTATGATCTACAAAGCATCTGAAATGAAGTCATGACTTTTTTATTTGTATGAATTACACAGCTTCTCATAATAAAACAATAATTGAGTAGGTTAGCTCAGCACTTACTCACTTGACTTCTATTTAGTGTATACAGACTTCAGTTGTCAGCTGGAGCAGAGACTGGTCTTTTCCACGGTCCTTCCTGATGATTATGATGTAGGCAACACACTTCCTTCACCATTATTTATGTTTCTGTGTAAATAATTCTGACATTTCATGGGACGCTAAATAATGTGTGCAGCTGATACCTTTTAAACTTATTTTTTTATTTTATCCAACAGAATCGTCATTTTTTACTTCACCCTAGTTATTTTTAGGGTGAGGAAGGTTGAAAATTCTGATAAGCTTACTGTCAGACAAGATGGATGTATGGACAGACAGACTTAATGCACAGTTATTTTATTTTTTTCAGGTAATTGTTCCAGAAAATGAACCAATTGGAGCCACCATTGTTACCATGACTGCTGCAGATGGTGATGACGGTCCAAATGGTATTGTGCGTTACTCCATCTCAAGTGGCAATGAACGAGAAGAATTCCTTGTGGATCCTGCCACAGGTGCCATCACAATTCATCAACCACTGGACTATGACAGGGTGCCGGAATATCGCCTCAATATCACTGCTTCTGACCTAGGCTTTGAACCACATCATGCAACAGCTATGCTCACTGTTACCCTCACAGATATCAATGATAATGCCCCTGTCTTCAACCAGACGTCATATGAGGCATTCTTACCAGAAAACAGCCCACCACACTCAACAGTTTATTGTGTGCAAGCACATGACATTGATTCAGCCAAGAACGCTATAATTCAGTATTCCATCGTTGGTGGAAGTGGCAAAGATGTCTTCAGTATTGAGACAAAAACAGGCATAATATTTTCCAAGACAAATTTTGATTATGAGGAGCTAAACACCTACATTGTTGATATATTGGCTGCTAATCCAGATTCACCCATGTATGGATCAACCAAGGTTGTTGTCCATATCACTGGGAAAAATGAATTCTACCCCAGATTCATGCAACCAGTGTTTCATTTTGATGTATCTGAGTCTGCTGAGGTTGGTACAAGTGTTGGTATGATTCAGGCTACAGATCAGGATGCAGGGGATGATGGTGTAGTGTTTTACTTGTTTGTTGGATCCAGCAATGATCGTGGATTCAGTATAGGGTCAGAAACAGGCATGATCAAAGTTTCAAGAAGACTGGATAGAGAAACTCAAAATCGTGTTGTGTTGACTGTAATGGCAAAAAATGCCGGTGGTATAAGAGGTAATGACACGGATGAAGCTCAAGTAATAGTGTCAATCCAGGATGGAAATGATCCACCAGATTTCCAACAGGCTGTGTACGATGCTGTGATATCTGAAGGCGCTTCACCAGGCACAAAAGTCATCACTGTGAAGGCTGTTGACAAGGACGTGAGACCGCAAAACAACCATTTCTCTTACTCCATAATTGGCGGAAACCAGGGACACGCATTCAAGGTTGATCCTACAAATGGTGATGTTGAAACAACATCACAACTAGACCGTGAGACTGTGCCTACCTACACTCTGACCCTGGGTGCCATAGACACAGGTTCACCTCCACAGACTGGAACAACTACCATCAGGATTGCTGTGCAGGATGTGAATGATAATGGGCCTTTGTTTGACCCTCCTGAAGTCATAGGCTATGTGATGGAGAATGAGCCTCCCAACACCAGCGTAATGACACTGAGAGCAATGGACCCTGATCTACCACCAAATGGGGCACCCTTCACATATCGGCTTGTTGGAGGGCGTCAGAAAGATCTGGTGACTGTGGAGAGAGAAAGTGGTGTTGTCAAGACTACCAGAAGCATAGACCGAGAGATGACACCCCAGCTTGATATACTGGTGAGTATGCATTTATTGCTCCCAGTTGTTGATCACACTGGCACTTCTGAGTAATACCTCTTATCTTATATTCCTACAAGTCTTAAATATTAAATCTTTAATTCCCAGTGCTTATTGTATTTACTGCCAGGTTTAAAATTAGAAAACTATAAACTTTTGACCACATAGTGCCTGTATGTGTCATATAAATCTCACTACTAGGAGCAATTATTTTCCTATACAGAAATAACAGATTGATTTATATAATGTTGACAGAGAGTGTACAAACTAAACCTTGAAATATAAATCAGGTTAGTTATATTCATCAGAGGGTTAAAGAAATTTAGATTGTGTTAAATGTAAGCAATAAATTATAAATAACCATATGCAAGAGACATTTTCTTCATTCAAACTTATGTGTGTGTATACAGACATTAACTGTTTCCATGTGGCCAAATCTCTGGAAGGCTTTGCTAATACAATATGATTTGCAGTCTTGTTTTATCAGTACTGTCAAAATGGAATTCCTCCCCTGGGGCTAATTTTTGGAAACAGCATCCGTGATGATTACCTACACATAATATAGACATGGGTGGACTTATTCTACTTCTTTATATTGTCAATGTTAGCAATACCAGTTTCCTTCTCACTTGGTGGCATGTATAATCTTGCTAAAAATATTAATTTGTGTTGTACGAGAGAAATATATAACAATGCTTTAAACAGGGGTGTTCCATTTGTTAGTGAACATTACTAAAATTGAATAAAATATTTGTTTTTGCAGGTTGAAGTAGAGGATAGTGGAGAACCTCGAATGAAATCACAGCATCCAGTCACTGTCTTGGTGCTGGACCAGAATGACAGCCCCTCCACGCCTCGAGCAGTCCATGTTCTAGTCCACACTTTCAGTGATGCTTTTCCACTAGGGAAGATTGCTGATGTTCGTCCAAATGATGCTGACACTTCAGGCGAATATCATTGCAATATCCTGTCCAGCACTCCACCGTCTCGAAGCATCCTGACAATTCCCACCAGCTGTGACCTACACACTTCCAAGATAACACCAGGATCTGGGTATTCACTGAGTGTATCTGGCAATGATAGCAGGCATCCAGACATCATTTCTACCGTCACTGTTGAGTTTATTTCATTTGACAACTCTACAGTAGAACACAGCGTGACTCTACGTCTAGAAAACATGACTGCTTCCAAGTTCCTGACACATTTCTACAAGGGCCTTCTTGATGTGTTGAAATCAACATTTGGTGCTGGTGACATTGTTTACTTATACAGTCTACATGAGGACAATGGTGGACTGGAAGTATCAGTAGCTTCACGAAGCCCTACAGGTTATCGTGCAAAGGCTCAGATCCTGGATATGCTTGGTAGGAAAAGGGCCACCATCCAGCAACTTCTCCAATCTGCAGCTATCATGGTAGGTTATTCGCCTTGTCAGAAACTAACTTGTGAGAATGGGGGCCAGTGTAGTGATGGAATTCGTGTACACAGTGAAGCCAGGATCACTGACAGCCAAACAGTTGTGTTCACATCTCCCCTAGTGAGCCATGATTTTATGTGCCGTTGTACAGATGGTTTTACTGGGAAACATTGTGACAGAAGGCAAGACCCATGCTCTCCAAATCCATGCCAAGCTGGTGGAACTTGCAGACGTCAAGGATTTGACTTCCAGTGTGTTTGCCCACCTCTCCGAGAAGGCAAGCTTTGTGAGTTCGAGCGTGGTGATGTGTGTGATGGGAATCCGTGCTTGAATGGTGGTTCTTGCCGTGAGAGCCCTGATGGTTCAAGCTTCTTCTGCCTCTGCCGTCCTGGATATCGAGGGAACCAATGTGAAGCGTCAGCTGATTCCTGCAGACCCAACCCATGTTTGCATGGTGGTTTGTGCATCAGCTTGAAGCCTGGGTACCGTTGCAGCTGTCCTGAGGCCAGATATGGACGTCACTGTGAAGGGTCAACCTTTGGTTTCAACGAACTGTCATTCATGACATTTCCATCCCTGGATGGTAGTACAAATGACATTTCTGTGGTGTTTGCAACAACAAAACTGGATGCATTACTGGTGTACAACTTTGGAGTCCAGACAGGTGGGAGGTCAGACTTTGTGGCTCTGGAGCTTGTGGCTGGTCGTGCAGTGTTCTCATATGGTGGGGCTCGCACTGCAATCACTTCTGTGAGAGTGGACAGTGACTCACTGGCCGATGGGGAATGGCATAAGGTAACTGCAACCCGCAATGGACGGGTTGTGTCACTGAGTGTGTCATCCTGCACTGAGCACGGAGATGTCTGCACAGACTGTCGGCCTGGAGATGCTTCATGTTATGCTGATGAAATTGGACCAGCAGGGTGAGTAAGGATTTCAGAACAGGGATATATTTAGGTGCTGGTGTAATATACATTGGCAATTAAATGAAGTATATCATGATTTTGTACATTAACTGTATATGTATCTATTGCCATGCAAAATACAATCCATACAGTGGTGAAGTTTGAGTATAATATTGGGATATACTGCTGCATTATTTTGAAACCACACCTGAGAAATATTAGCTTTCTTATTAGAATGTGCAAGTTACATTCATAAATGTTCGTGTGTATATTTTTATGGTTTAATTTAAAAAGACCAAGATATGTCTTCCTTGTCATGATGCCATAGTTCTGCCAGAGATTCAATCTTGTGTAACCAGATCCATGGAGGAGAATCTGTGTTGAGAATGTTTACTCAGCTAGTCAAGAAATTCCTCCACCTTTTGCAACGGAACCACAGTTTTCTTACTGCATTCACAGGAGTTCATCATTTTTTTATAATGTTTATTGCAGCCTGTCAGTTGGAAAAAGTCCTAATGAATTCATTCAGAAGGATTTTACATTCATCATGTGTTTTATATTGATGTTTTACAGCTATATTACCATTTCTTTCAGGACTCTCAATTTCAACAACCAGCCAATGTGGGTGGGAGGCCTGGCTTCTGCAGATGCAATCCTTGAGCGACCTGGGCAGATTCATTCTGATGACTTGGTAGGCTGTGTGCACAGTGTCTCAGTGAATGGTAGAGCCCTGAATTTGAGCAATCCTCTGCGTTCCTGGGAAGTCGACCCAACTTGTGGCAGATCTGGTCACAACCCGTGTTCTGCACCTGAAAACACAGTGTCAGACATGGCTCCATGCGGGCCCATGGGTTCCTGTCTGGATCGCTGGAAGACTGTTGCCTGTGTCTGCCATAGAAGTGGAATACGTACGTGAAAAACTTGTGCCAGTATAACTTAAATGCCAACATCTGTATGACACGAATAATGCCTGAGGAACATGGGTCAATCAGTAACACTTCTGACTTACATTTAGGAAGTGCCAAATTTGAATCTTGACTGGAATAGAGACTAACAACCTGACTGAGAATTTTCATGATTTTCTCATTCCCTTCAGATAAAGGTAGAATATTACCTTCAGTTCACATCCTTTCCTTTCATTGTGCACTGTAATCCAGTCATTAAACTCTGTTTAGTGTGAATGACTAAGAGTATCATTAAAGACATTACAAATAAAAGACACAAATAGGTGATGGTGGTTTTGAAAGGGGCACCTGCGTGCCAACTGCAGTTTAGGTTACAGTTATTCTAGACTTAAATTTAGTTAGTTGAGGAAAAATATACAAATTTTTAATTTTATACATTTACTCTTGTAGACTGCATAGAAGAATTGCTATTGTCACTTTGAAGTTTATTTTTCCTGTACAACTCTTCTGTTCACCAGCATTGTACGCTCATTTTGTGGTGGTATTTCTCTTATATCCACGTTTTGATAGCGCAGTGTGTCACTCTACCCTTAATACATCAGCCATAACCACCTTCCAGTTGAGCCTGACATTGCTACTTTTAATAACTGCAAAATGTCACTGAACAAAAGTCAAAACAGTTTTCCTACAGGATAGTAGATGTTGGCTGTAGCACACACATTGGATATTTTTGTGAGGAGTTTGAGAAATATGTTTTGAAAGTATTAAATTAACCCTTTAAAGGCCAAGTTAAATCAATCTGTAAGGCCCAGCTTGCCGAATTATTCTGCGGGTTATTTAAATTTTGCGCATGCTTTTCGAAAAACCTGAATATTTCGAGAACTAAGCGAGATAAATTTGTGAAATGAAAAG
>JGI24700J35501_10930361_pt1 | contig 13330 bp, 11 predicted proteins | sample TergutTh196P1_FD_35501 | JGI IMG/M metagenome (IMG submission 35501) | reverse complement strand
CGAGGCACTAGGAGAAGGAAAGAGCTGGGGTGAAGTTAAGCAGCTGGCCAGAAATAGGATCAGATGGCGATGTTTTGTTGATGCCCTATGTCCCTAAAGGGACAACAGGATATGATGATGATGAAACCACAAAGTCATCTAGGGGGAGCAGAGTTATCTCTGCCCTAGTGGTCATAATCATGTCATGTTTTACCCGCAAGCAAGAACCCATTGGACAGGAGAAAGGGTGAATCCTAGAGCCAGTCTCAGCATTTTGGAAAGAACCTTCTTGACCCTACAAGGATGGACAAGCACATACGTTGGCTTATACTGTATGTTTACTGCTGATGATATCATTTTGGGAAAGAGATTTTTCTATTCTCCAAATATCCAGTCTGGCTCTTTGGCCCAGACAGACTCCTATTCAATGGGTATAGGGGCTGCTTCCCAAGGGACAAATGGTAAGGACATACAGCTGACCCCTCACCCCCATCCAGAAAGGTGAAGTTATGAATGAATGAAGCTGTACCTCTACTCCATGTATATGCCCTCATGGCATGCACAAGGACAATTTTATCTTTACTTTTACAACACTGATAGGCATACTGTCATACAGTGTCTGTAAATGGACCATACAATAATATACAAATATTTATTTATTTTTATTTATAGTTGTATCAGTTACTTCAGCTTGTATGGGAAATCCAAGTTTTGCACTTTCATTGTGCCATGTTCTACAACCTCTGGCACAGACCGAAGAACGATCTGTGGAACGTAAATTCTATCCTATTTTATTCAAGAGTCTGTTTGTTGCAAAAGGGAGTGCATCACAGATGCTTATAGTTTTACCAGCATTTGTACGTACTGTACATGCACAGGTTAAACTGCTGTGTACGAACTTCATGACCTGAACACTGACACCAAAACAAGAAGCAATGTCTATGAAGATACGTAAAAGAGTAAAAATCGAGGCCACCTGCAAATTATGGACATAAAAGTATTGACTGGTAGCAAAATACAGTACTGAAGTGCAGTATTAGATGCGTAACGATACGAATACTAGAACTGATCCATTTATAATAATAATTACAGCGGCCTTCACTGAGGGATATTATCGTATGGCCACAGTGATTCAGTACAGAACAGTCTCAATAGAAACTCGTAACTGCACTATATGCAGTTCAACATAGCTCAGTTACTTGTTTTAGCATATAAAGCAATCGGAAAACAACACAGACGGAAATAATAATAAACTCCTTCGATTCAAAATAACAAACTTCCGGCTCATAATACCAACCACATATCCACCATATACTATATGATCTGTGTATCCACCAGTGTAGATACCAACTATTCGTAAAATAACACGCTACGAACTACAATACACATCCTCATGTAACCAATACAATATCGTTGGATTTTCACTTCCCTCCTGCGGCAGGACGTTTGAAATATATCTATGTATCCGATCCACGTTATCAGTCTCGTCTAGTAATGTCCCATCGAAAGCAAGTTTGCGGAAGTTTATGCTGTACCCAGTTATATCGAAGATGAATTCCTTACAGTTACGAAATGCATGTCGATTGTGTTTATTTACCGACTCAAACAATGTTGACATACTAGGTGAGGAAGGTAAAAGGCAAAGGTATCAGCAAAAAATCTGGAAACATTTATCACTATGGGTAAGAGTCACAGTAGCTTCCCTTCACTCGTAGGATCGTGATTCGTGCTCGTGTTTATAGGTTAAATTTCCAAAATATTCCTGATAAACAATTGAAAACCGCAGCTGTGCTGTCTGCGTGTTAAGATACAATATGATCAATACGACATATTCACCCTCCTTGACTAGGTCCAATCAAGGATCTGTCGAATAGAATGAATTCTATTCGACGACTGAAGGTACGTTGCTGTTACGTACTTGGTAGAATGGGTAATAATGGCAGGTTGTCTTTGGGAGAGGATGTGGGAGTACATATTTAAAACTGCAAACTGCTGTGATGGCATGTATAGCTAAATCAAAGATGATTTAGTCAGCGGACGGCATGTGGGGCCTTTACAATTGCAATTACACCTCTCAGTGAAACACCACTGGGAACGCCTGTGCAATAAGACATGTTTGTAAACATTTATGAACTCAAGTTCTGATAAAATTTACTAGGGCTAACGTAATTATTTGACATATTTGATCGCTCCAGTTTGTCCTGTGTGTACCGTTTACACCGACTTAACTAACACTTATAAACCCAACTTCTGCACAAGAGCAGAATAAGATTGTGATTTATTTGGTTTCTTGAACATAAGTTGCAATCTTCTTTCACTGCCACTTTGAAATGTTATTATTTCTGTTCCCTAAGTGTTAGGCTTTAATGAAAGTGATGCAGTATGATTTTCCCTCACAATATATTCATACAAAGTCTAGTGACAGTACTCAAGATACATAAAAAAATTCTCTCTCGCTTTGGGATTCATTGTGGTGACAAAAACTTCAGGTCCTAACATACATTTAAAACATAAACTGTGTTCCAGCAGTGCGTGCCTTCCATACTACTTCCACAGTTAGGGTTTACATTTCATTTTAGTGACTGGTAGCTAGGATATGTGAGAGAAAAAATCCCTCCAGGTTCAGATTTGAGCATTCATTTTTGTAACAGGAAGTTATTTAATGCTTTCCAACATACATTTCAAACACAAATTGTGTTTCAGCATGGCTGGCTTTTTATATCAACACAAAGGTTATGCTTGTAGCATTTGTTTGATCTACAGAAACAGAAGTCACGTCTTTACTGTCTGTACTATGTTTCATTTCACTGAATGGCTGAGCAGCATGTTGCAATGAAATTCAATTGAACATTAGGCAAGAGAAATATGTTAGTATTTGCTCTGACAGGCAGGCGGCTCTGAAAGCTCTTCAGGCTGCCAAAACAACATCTCCATTGGTATGATAGTGCCAAAAAGCATTGAATGCTACCTCTACCTGGCACACTGTGAGGCTGTATTAGGTCCATGGACATGCTGGGGTACGAGGAAATGAAATTGCTGACAAGCTCACAAGAAACGGTTCTATTCAAAAGTTTGTTGGACCTGAGCCATCCTTGCGGGTCTCCAGGCAGAATATAAGAAGAAAGATAAAATGCTGGTTGGATAACCAGCATTTGGCAAGGTGGTGAGGTCTTAGTAGTACTCAGAGACAGCCTCGAGAATTGATTACGTTCCATAGTCCGGCTGCAAAGACCAGTCTTTCATCCTTCAATAGGACACAGTTCAGGGTTGTTACTGGCCTTTTGCTAGACGTGATACCCTGAGAAGACATCTTCACTTAATGGGGCTAACCATTAATCCCTTATGTAGGAGTTGTGGAGCAGAGGATAAAACCTTGGCCCACAGTCTTTGTGAGTGTGAAGCTTTGGCTTCACTCAGACATGTACATCTGGGCTCTTTTTCCTTGGACCCAGAGGACATTAAGAGTTTGAGTCTGGGGGCCATCTGGAACTTTAGCAAAGGAATAGGGCTCCCCTGAACTGGTATCAGATTATGGGGTAAAAAGGACCCGTTTTTAAGGCCTAGGTGCATCAGGACCATAAGGGTTCAAACCAAATTGCTAATCAATCAACCAATCATGCTGCAAGTTTGCAGGATGGAGTCACCAAGAGAGAGAAAGAGACATAGGAAACAAGTTTACTGGGCATAAACTTGCTGGGTAGTTCATTTAATTATCTTGTTAAGCATCACATCTTACTTATTTGCTTGACAAACGTAATGTACACTACATTAAGTATCAGTTTTAACAACCTCTCTTCAATATAGTTTCCATCTTATCCATCACCGCTTACAGCCAGGCCATAAATTAAGGCGCATATATTGTCATTATGTTAACATTTCCAGACATAAATGTTGTTTCAGTTATGCTACATTCTTTGAAGTATTGGTTGTTTTAAAAATGTAAACACATGATGCTAGGAAAGTAGATCTAGCTCCTGTCTGGTATGATATATCTTTATGTAGGTTCTCTGATACATAATTTAAAGCTTTCATGGCGACTAAATTTCAGTAAAATGTTCTCAGGCTTACAACCACGTCGAGGAGGTTGAATGGCAAGTAAACCAACATTTCAAGGACCATCTGAATCAGCTCCCTGATGATGAAGACAGAGATGGTCCTTGAAAAAGATGGTTTACTCGCTGTTTAGCCACCTGGTGTGGCTGCTAGCCTGAGAATATTATACTGAATGTAGGTTTTCATTACAGTTCCTATACTCGTACAAAGAGAATCTTTATTGCACACCTTCACCTTACAGTGGACAACATTATTGCTGCATAACAAGTGATGGTGCTGCTCACTCTGCAGTGCTCAGTCTGGCAATAAAATTGCTGTCTTTGCATTGACTTGTAAAATACATCTCACTGTGCTGTAAGTTTATACTGAATACTGTATTATGCCATGATGTACTGGATTACTAAATGACTAATGATTATGCAATGCTAAAGTTTGTGTGCAACGTGATCTATAGAGAGTACTTTTAGAATATTGGCAGTCAGGTATAGCTATCTGAATGTGTGTTTGATTATCAGTTGCTAACACTAACACAGACCTTTCTAACTTGCCCAGTGATGTATGAATAGTAACACCATATATGATTACTGTATAGTTGAAACCATGCTTTTAAAATAATGTTGAACACATCAAGTGAAGTTTATCCTCTTTTTCCTTGTGACCTATGTAACTGGACGTCTGTCAACATCATCGGACAGCCAAGTATCTGTAAATTGGATTATATGAGGTTTTTGTGCCATGGAAGGTATGTGACATAATTTTGAGGTGCTATTGACAGAGAGAATTTACTTCACTCATATTTCTCTGCTGTCACATGTACTTTTCAGCTGCTTGTGGCAAAAAGAATTTATTTAATTCATTTCTTCCAGGTCTGTATTGAGGACACTTTACCAACAGCCATATGTCAGTTATGTTGTGACCGACTAGAAGAATTTCATTCTTTTGTGTTGAAGGTAGAAGAGGTTCAACAAAATATTCATAGCATGTTGTGTTCACAACGTTATGGTACTGCAAACTGTGTGTCTCACATTCTGGATCATAGAAAATTTCAAAGTGATCAGATTGGTGACATATCTGTTAAAGCTGATGTGAATAAAAGTGTGAATAATTCAGAAGCTTCTCGAGATGTTCCTTCATGTTCACAAAATTTCAGAAATAACAGTGAAATTACAACTTCTAATAATGTAGCTCAGGCATATGTAATTAACAGTTCACCTACCTGTTTGTCACATTTACAAGAACAGTGTTTTGTACGAACTGACACTGAAACAGATGGCATTAATGAGACTGATGTTGAGTATATTAAAATTGAAGCAGATCCATTAGAGATTGAAAATGATGATACTGGATCTGCTGAAGACTCAGTGCACATGTTTTCTGACACAATAACATGTGAATCTCCCACAAGTAAATTGTTGTATCGTCTACTGACCAGTGACAAAAGATGTGACTATTCTCAAGATGCTAGTGCTGTTTCCACTGCTTGTGATACTCCCAGTGAAACTGTTAATTACAGAAATAACAAGAAAGTTACAGATAAAACATTAATACCCATTGATAATTTGAGAAATAAATGTCACAGAAATTCTGTATCAAAAGCAGTGGAGAGTGTTGTAGAAGAGGTACAAGTCAGTACAGCCACAAAGTTTCAGGGCAGTATAAAAAATACAGCAGCAAGTAGTGAACCAGGAAGTCAAAGGTATCTTTGTTTTTATGTGGACAAACACCTAATTTTTAATTGCCTACTCTATTGTACAGTTCTTTGAATGCATATTTACACTGGCCTTACTCACACCATTCTTTGATGTCACTCTTTTCCAAATATGTAGTCATTATACTGTAAAGCTATACCAGTTTTTTTTAAACCAGTGTCCAGTTTTCGCATCATTATTTCACCGCTCTTTACCATATTGTGCATTCTAGCCTCAGAGATATGCCTAAATCTATTTCTGTAGGTAAAGCAGCATGTTCAGACAACAGATTCAAAACTGATCATCATATGCAGACTACAATTAAACAGTATGGTTGAAGGAAAATGGCACTACCTTTAACAGGCAGGGGATAACAATGATGTCACTGTGCGATATATATGAGTCCTCTCAACATCTGTGTTGAAATCACTTATGGGTCTTACAGTGGCCTGTTATTAGTGTCCAAAGCCTTCATATTATTAAAAGTTATATACCTTAAAACACCTATTTTCTGCACCACATACATCTACTAGTATACGGGTGAATAGTGAATACATGTTAATTTTGCGCTATTAAAGTGTTAGCTTTGCTTACTTTACACACTATTGCTAAAATGTCAATTGTGTCAGACTAAACATAAACAATTTTTATCTTGGACATCCCATTGTGTTTTATAAATTATAAGTATTTACCAATCACCCTCAACACAGCTATTTATTATGTATTATCAGACAAGTTCACAGCCACATTTTTGAAGCACTAGGTGGTTTTCTTCAGGTCATTAAAATACATAAAAGTAAAATTACAAATGCAACTTCATTTTTGTATGGTTAGACTGAGATGTCAGTATTTGGATTTAATATATATACAGGTCAATATAAAATGTTAAAACCAATAAAATAAATTATGAGGAATTTAATAGCAAGGTATGCCAGTTTTGAGAGGGTGCAGTCTGTTAGTTTCTTTCCTGAAGATCTTCTCTTGTGTTCTGATTCTTGTTGTCCCCAGAGGATGCAGCTTGTTTACTATGTGGTGTACAATAATATGTTGGCCATATTTGGTGATAACTACATTGAAATTTTATGGAGCTGGTCTTTCTGGTCAGTACACGCTTGTTGACGAAAAGGGTGTGTAGAGCAGCAAAGAGTTGTGTTGATGGTGAATGGTCAATTGTAAATATAAATAACTTACCTTGAATATTTTGTCCAATATGTGGTTGATCTCTTCCACTGAATTCATTTCAGTGATTCTGGCTGCAGTGTGCCTTCTGAAAGAAGAAATGATTCAGAAGGATCTGAAAGTAATGTCCACACCCATCCAAGTGAGCTCTCTATGTATACCGAGTTGTCCAGGTTCTATAATTATAGTTGCAAGATATGTGAACCAGAGGCTGCTACTTTCTCCAGCTTTTTTCTTCTCTGTAAACATTACAGGTGTGTTGAAAGAAAGTAGTTAAGTTCCCAGTAACCATTAAATAACTAATAAGGTGTCATGAAGCTAAGTCCTCAGTCTGTCTAAGCAGTGTGTGGAGGAAGTCTTCTGTAAGTTAAGCAATTCACTTGCGGAGTTCTGTGATTAATAGATCCTTGAAATGTGTGCAGTTTCTGAAGTGGTAGTTGTATAGAATGTAAAATAATTTTTCCTGCCATGCACAGTCTCTATTTAGCTTGTCATATGATGTCAGTAATTGTGAACAATTTGAGACATTTTTATAGCAGAAAAATTGTAAACACCTTAAGACTTTAAACACTTCTTTATTTGTTAACTATTTACAGACCTGTTGATGGGGCAGTAGCTTCTGGTGCTTATTAGCTAAGTTATGTTTCCCTCTATGCGAAGTTTGATTGAGACTTCACAGTGTTCTGCTCTGATAGAATGGATGCGGCCTGCTTTGTTTTGGGGTTACACAGTGGCACGTTTGGTTGAGGCACTGCACTACAAGCCAGAAGGTCATGGGTTTGATTCCCGTTGATGTCATTGGAATTTTTCATTACCGTAATGCTTCAGGCTGCAATATGGCCCTAGGGCCAACTCAGCCTCTAACAGAAATGGGTACTATGAATATTTCCTGGGGGTTTAATGCAGCCAGTGCATGGGGCTTACAGTCATACCACCTTCAAGTGCGCATTGTCTTAAAAGCTGGAAGTCTCACCCTCCTGGAACCCTCAGGGCTTGTCCAGTCCAGGGATTGCTTTGCAGCTTATTTTTAATGCATTCTACTTATTTAGGAGCAGCAAATGGTTCTGTAGTACTAGATACAACAAGGGAAAGGAGGCATAATGAGTTCTTTCTGTTGCAGTCACATGGCTCATATATTTTTAAAACTGTGTAGAGAAGAGCTGAAGACACTGCAAAACTATACAAAACACGCAGAAAATGTTTGTATGTACTCAGTCAACATTCCATTTAGGGTGTGTGATCAGTGCATCACGCAGATTTCTATACTTCCCTGTGTTGGCATTAATATCAAGTTGGCTTATCTTGATTATTAAAATTAAAATCTTCTGGCATTTTTCAGGATGGGTGGAAGGATTGTTTGATGTAATTAAGATGTAATTTCCTTTAATGAACAGAAGCATTTTGTATATTTGCTGTTCTAAATGAAACATCAGTTTTATTAGCTTAGGGTTTGTTTTGTATGTTTGAAGAGTGCATGAATTAATTTCATATATTACAAACTCTGTCACTACCAATATGAATATGAAAGCAGTTGCATATATGCTGCTGTTTCAGGTCAAAGCACAACACAAGAGGTTATGTGATTTGTTGTGGACGTAAGTTGATGTCAAAACACCTGGTTGTGAGTCATATGCTGCAGCATCTTCAACCAGGCATTTACAAGTAAGAAGTAGTTTAATTTTTTATATGCTTAGTTACAGCATTTCAGAATGAAGCTGTTGGAAATTATTTGTACATTATTCATGTCTGGAACAAAATGTGTAAATTTGTTTCAAAGTACATCAAAGTTCATGTCCCAGTTTGCCATTACAGCTTAATTCTGCATGTGGTACCTGGTATTTTTTGCAAGTTCCCAGTTATTCTGTTTTCATATAAAAATACACATTTGACAGGGTTTCATAAATTTTCCAAAAATTTATGAGCAACCTCCAAATTCTAGATGCTAAAGTGGTGGCATGCAGCAATTTCCACACTCAGGACCCAAACTGGAGTTACCTATTAACCTCACTGTTATGCTGTGTTTTCTGCTTGGTGCATGTTTATATATATTTATGGGAGAGGGAGTTAGAAACCTGCAGGCATGCTCCATATGTTTGGCACTACTGTACACATTCAGTTGTCCAGGCAACCTAGGCCTGAGGGAATTTTTCATGCCTGGCAATTTATATTTTTTGTTCTCCTGATCCCTGTAAGGCATTATTGCTACTTCCAGCATAGTGGAAGTGCACTGTTCCTTCAAATCAGCCATTTGAAAATCACGGATCACACCTACAACACACAATAAACACCCCTTGATGAGTAGCAAAATGGCGAGTTATGGCTGCAGAGCTAACTATACTGGTCACAAAAGATAGCTGTAATGTGACACCTAGTTACCAGAAGTTGTACTACTTGCCATTCATGCTCCTACAAGTGAGTTCTGGAACTCTTGCAAATGCCTTCATGTGCTATACTCTTCCATGCTTTTCTACTGCTTAGTGATATAGTTTGAATGGAAATCCTTCTTGTTCATGATCTCATAAAGCTTAAATCTGCATGATACAGTTGAACTACAAGTTGCAGCTCCTTAATATTTCAAGCTTTAATATAAGGAAGTAACAGAATAACATTCCAGCAAATACTAAGGCAATTACTGACAATGTTAGGCATCATACTAACCTGACAGGGTTTGTTGAGTTCCGTTTGTGCCATTCCTTTTAAAGATATGTTTGGGTTTTTAGGTGCCAAGAATGTGGAAAAGAACTAGCCAGTGCACTGACATATGAGAGACACATTATACATCACCTACCTGAGGACAAACGACCATTCAAATGTGAACACTGTCTTCGGGGATTTGTGTCTAAAGGAAATCTTAGGGCTCATCTGAGAAGTCATCTTCCAGACACTGAGAAATATGCTTTTGCCTGTAACACATGTGGAAAAAAGTAAGTTCTGCTAGCATGGTATACTTGAGCAATGTTGGTCACAAGAAAGTAAATGTTAAGGCACTCATAGTGGTATATGTTAAAAGTCCCAAGGATTTGACATCATATCTCATTTAAAGCATTTAGAATTACTTTGTTTTCATCCTTAATGTTTTCTCCAAATCCTTGTTCCTGCAGTAAACCACAGTGTGCTTGTCATTTCTTCAGTATTTCAGAATTTGGATATTTTCCACATCTACCATCATACATTTCTGGGGGTTACAGTAAATGAGATTAGTGTATTGCCACCTTAGAAGTTTGGACCAGTACAATTGAGGTCCATTTGTATGACCAGAGTAGATAAGTGTGTTTGTCTGAGGTGGTGTCCACTTTGTACTAATTTCACAAAAATAGGCCACCTGTTATATGGGGAGTTTGCTGGGTAACATCTTTCTGAATAAGGAATCCCAGACACTACTGGCATGTTCAGCACAGATGAGATATTGCCTTTAAGTGTCATTCAGGAGCACTGAGAGAAGAAGAAGGCTGCATATTTTCAGTTGGCTTTTTGCAAACCATAATAACAGTCAGTGCTTCTCATATTCTCTAAAACAGGCATGGCATTTGCAGATGTCCTGTCTATTATTAATACTATTATATGATAGTACAGCCAAGAAGATACAGCATCGCTGTAACAGAACAGTGACAGTAACAGTCCTGAGCCAGTACAAACCACCTACTGTCCTAACAACCTCGGTGGCATGTGTCTTTTGTCATTCATCCTTAGTGATCCCCATCTGAGCTACATATCCAGCCCATTGCAACCACACTGATGTCACTACCCAAATTATACTGTGTGACCTATATGATTCAAGAGTTCCAAATTATATAATATCCTGAATTTTCCCAATTCCTCTTGCCTTATGCTTCTATGAAATTGGCCACACAACAGACCACGCATAAAATACATATTATGTTGGTGCAGCTACATAGCTGCACACACTTTGCACCAGTGATGTGTACAGGATGCTAAGCTATGTGCTTATCACATGTGGCATCATGATGATCCAAATGCTGATTTACTAAAACTAGAACACTGGTAAGACATTTGTGTTCAGTGAATTTGCATCTGCACTAGTAAGGTAGGAAGGTAAATCAAGAACATGGATTGTTGGTTGAGGCCCCTTCTTTTGTCTCTCTAATTTTGTCTTTCAACTGCTTGTTGAATAACCTCACTTAGCAGTAAATCCTAATTAATTGTATACATAATATACATTTTTATAGTTACACATTCATATTCGTGTGTGCTATGAACATATGACTACATACAATGGATAAGTGTGTTTAAATGTGGGGGGTCAGTATGTTACAAATTTTTTGTCCAAGAACACACCAAAATAAACCATTAAAATTTCTGGGCTTTGCATAAGTTAATCTCAAGGGCTTGAGTTTATAACAGTCAGCAAGTATTCACCAGGACATTTTCAACCAACAAAATGTAGGAAACATGAAACCCCTCGTGGCAAGTACCAGGCAAAGATAAGTTTACAAATATCATTCTTTAAACATGATTTTTTTATTACTGTCACTGGCACTACCTCTGTAGTCACACAGCTGGATAGTTGGATGGATCTGTTGTACTGAAAATGTCTGCAACAGCAAAGTACGCTGTGTGAATTCTACTGAAACTCTTTTTTCCCACTAAAGTATCTGATTTGGCCACAAACCTGAATGAGTCAATTGACTGTCTGCTTATCGACTGAATGATGAAGACTCAATTTAAGACAAGTTTTTGGACTTCCTTCTCCTACACCTCATGTACAGGGTACATGGATTGGTCAGCCTCTATTGAGTAGGTACCTGAAGCTCTTTCTTCCTGTGAGTAATGTAACCCATAGCATGCAGCTGACCACTCCCTTTTTGTACCACTAACTTCAACTTTAAAATGAAATGTGGCAGCATAGTATTGATGTCTTTTTATAAATTTTTGTCTTCAGGTTTGCCACCCAAGGAGGTGTAACTGCTCATCAACGAAATGTACATGACAGAGTGTGTGAATTTATGTGTCATATATGCCCCAAAACATTTCCAACCCAAGGAACACTGAAAGGACACTTGTATTCACATGTGGCAAAAAGTGAACAAAAGCAATGCCAAGTGTGTGGCAAGTGGCTGAAAAGTGATCTCACGTTGCGGGTCCATATGAGGAGCCACAGCGGTCGGGTGTTCAGATGTCCCCACTGTAGTAAGGCATTCAATGACAAACAGAGGATGCGTGTGCACATGCGGAGTCACAGCAGTGCACGTCCATATAAGTGCCTTGTTTGTGGGAAAACTTTCAAACTCAGATCAGGACTTAGGGTAAGTACGTGCCAGCGCAACTAACACTTAATGTTTCTGTAGATCTGTATGTACAATCTTCACTTTCATTCTTCTCCTTTTCTTCTTTGTCTTTCACTTCTTCGGGTTTGGTGCCTTGCTGCTATAACCCTTTATGGCATGGTACCTATACATGTGGAAAGTGTGTACATTACTTTATGTGGTGTGTCTGATGTAATGATTTTTGGACCTTTCTACAAATCTTGTGACGTGTACTGCATTAATTTTTAATTATGTCTATAATCAATAAGTTGTGAGTATGCAGACTATCTCCATTGAGGTAATTTAGGAACTGCCTGCCCATCATAGAAATTATCACCATGGTAATGTTTGGACTTGTGACATGGTTACAACAGTAGCAACGTTTACTGCCTGTCGATTTTTAAAGTGGTGGTTGGTCTTTTAAAAATATCCAGTGAGGATAATTTTTAGGAAAATGTAGACATTGTGAAGTGTTTGGTTTGACAGCAGTGAATAATGACTCACTTTAACTTGAAATGTGATCAAAAACACTTTTTTTTGTTCCAACTGATGCATACTATTATAGAACCATAGGAACATTAAAACAATATAAAAATTATAATACTTGCTCCGACATGTTTCGGTTCACGCAGGAACCATCATCAGGGAGCTCCCTGATGATGGTTCGTGCGTGAACTGAAACATGTCAGAGCAAGTATTATAATTTTTATACTGTTTTAACGTTTCTATGATTTTATAATAGTATGCATCAGTTGGAAACATAAAAAGTGTTTTTGATACTATTGATGCACGGTGCAAATATGAAGACTGAAATGTGATATTTATATGTATGTGATAGAGCAAGATTCTTTCATTGTTATCCTCATCACCTTGGCTCTCACAGGATCTCATGGCACATGCAGGCTTCCCATACGATAAAGCTGCCATGCTCCAGACAATGATAAAAGAGACGCTGTGTAGTATGTTAGAGACACATGCACAAATCTTATGTAAAATTATGCATTATAATTTGCTATAGTTTGTTAATGTAAAAATTATGAAATGACATGGGTTTTTTTATTAGGTGTGCTATCATTTTTCTTCATGTCAGTTACTTATCACAAAGGAAGATTTTTAATTCACAGGGATTAATTTCAATACAAATTTCATATCTTTTTTTTTTTTTTT
>JGI24700J35501_10930362_pt1 | contig 13331 bp, 7 predicted proteins | sample TergutTh196P1_FD_35501 | JGI IMG/M metagenome (IMG submission 35501) | reverse complement strand
TCGGCGAAAATAAAGCCATTACTGGAAGCAAATTCAGATTTAGTCCTTACACAACAAAATTTGAAACTTGTCGTATCTGTCGGCAGAATGTGCATCAAGTGGGTTCTCATTACTGTCAGGCCTGTGCATACAAGAAAGCCATATGTGCAATGTGTGGCAAAAAGCTTCTTGAAACCAAGAATTATAAGCAGTCTTCTGCTTAAATAGTTGAACTGCCAGTGTGTAAATACAGGAAATATTGTTGTATAAATTCTAAAACGTGCTGTGTTATATCTAGCACCACCTTAATGACATGTACACCACCCCATATTCACCATCCTGTTTTAGTGATTAAGTTGTGTGGCATCCACTGTAAGGGAAATGTGTTCTCTTAACTGCAGTATAAATCATGGTAGAGAATTAGGTTCAGTCATTGGGTTTGATGTGTAATATTCTTTGCCTGTTAACCTAATTTTCCTATCATAATAATTAGTTTGTACTTCAGTGAACATGTCAACATTAGATATTGCCAGAATACATATATTATCAGGATTTGTTACCATTTTATATGTGTAATGTTTTATTAACTGAATAAAATCTGTCAGCATGTGACTTCAGAATATGTTATTATAAAATGGTACATGGCACTGTAAATTATGGTCAGTGTTGCTTGGTAGAAAAATATGTGGAAAAATATTTGACCAGCGGGAAGACTCAAAAGGATCTGCTGTTCCTGTTTGTGGGGCTGTATATGGGAAGGACAGCACATCTTAAGCAAGCTGCTCTTGTAGGTGGTAATAACTGCGATGATGTTGAAAATTAAATTGAGTAACTCTTTAGGTATGAAATTTATTATTTAAAATGAAATTTTTGTAATGGTGTGTTTAATCATCAGTACAACACTTTAACATCTTTATTGCTTACAATGTGCCCCATGTTCACCTTTAAAATCTACATGGAGGTAAGTAGTCAGCTAGTCAGCATCTGCCTTAGGTAAAATGGGCCATAGTGTTGAGGTTAGAAACTTGGTGGGCAACAGATCTGAATGTTGAGAAAATTTCCTGCTTGTCCAGGAACTGAACCCTGGCAATCCAAGCATTAATTACATGCTTTGATTCACAAAGTCTCTATCCACTGCATGAAAGTTATGTTCAGTATGCATTAAATCAGATGTATTTGATATCAGTAACTAGCATATAAAGTCAGGAGGATTTCTTACATTTACATCCACATGAGGCATTGCTGTTCACATACGACTTGCTGTTAATTTAATCTGTAAATGCAGCTTCAAATAATAATACATATTTTAGTGAGTCACACTTGCTGTTGTACCAAGCAACTTTACATGCCAAATATTATAACCAATGCCTTGAAAGCATAGCAAGTGTATGAGTAAAATACTTGTTACTTGCTCTTTTCAAAGTAAAAAATAACACTTTATATGGATATAATGACCAGCTCTCATGCAATATCAGCATCTTAAATAATTTTTAAAAATTAAATTTGGGAGACATTAACTAAAAGTTAATAAAACAGTCCTGTCTCAGCCTTTACAATGGTAAGGCTTAGGTTACATACATGGGCTGCACCACAGATCCCATAAATTTTGACATCTTGTTTTTGTCCCATATGACAGATCCACAGTTAAGTTGCCAGACAGTTCTAACTTTAAACCATATTGTTATATAATATAAACCTAGCTCATTAAGACAATTCCAAAGTTTTGTTGAAATTTTGTGTGGGAGACTTTCACCGATTTCCATTGCATTGTTCCCATTTTTCAGCAAGCTTAATAAATTAAAAACATTCACATTCTTATTTATACCATGCATTTTATTATTTGTGTGAAGATTTCCAACAACACACACCATATACTTAATGATTCTAAAGTTCTCACACAATCAGTCCATATTCTGCAATGTTTCAGTGGTGTTTTAGCTTACAAGGTGAATTTCCTGATGATGATGATGGCCACCACTGAAACATTATTATATGGACTGATTCAGAGCTTTAGAATCATGAGTGTATGGTGCATACTGTTGGAAAATCTTCAGACAAGTAAAAATAACACTGTTCTTCATTTTATATTTTGCATTATGAAATACGCACTTTTCCAATGTGGCTCATGTATTTTCATTGTACTTGACACAGTTGGGAAAGGTTGTTCACATTGAAACATGATAGTGATGCAAAAACCATGACAGTCTTCGAATTAATAGGAACAGGCCTTAATGACCTACCCCTACAAAGGTTGTGGTGTTAACTATGTTAACTGTTAACTATGAACTTCAGCAGTACATCTTCATGCAGTCCTTCCAATTCCTGTTCTAGAATGTTTTGAGGTCAACAAAATGACAAAATAATGCAGTTATGTTCCAGAAACATGTTTCAGTCAATTTAAAATATATTTTTTTTTATTGTTGCACCGTGCATCTTGACAACACTTATGTTCTTATCACCAACAAATGCACTTCTTTATTACACATATAAAATGTTAAAATATACAGTTAAAATATCTCATGGTCCAAATGGACTGAAACATGTAGGAGCAATAATGAGATATTTTAACATTTTATATGTGTAATAAAGAAGTGCATTTGTTGGTGATAAGAACATAAGTGTTAAAATATTCTGTTTTGCTGGTTGCTTGCAAGTTCTGAGCCTGTACATGGACATTTCCTGCCACCATCAATGTATGATGGAACATTTAGCCCACTGTGACTCAGCCTGTTAGTTTAAACACAAACATAAGAATTGACAAATATAAACTTCCACTAGTAACAAAACTGGAAAGAATACATTTTGGTAAATTTGCTGTGATGAGAATTAGCAAACATATAATTTCTGCCCCCAGGCTTTGGAAATGCCAATAAATATAAGATGAATTATACTAATATTCTTTATCATAATGTTTGTGTTCATGAACAAGACTTCCATAGACTTGCATATGAAAATGTTACAGAATAAAATGCCTGGATCAGAATCACATGTATTAGTATATTCCTCATTAAGGGGAAGAGAAATAATACTCACAACTTTTAACTTCTAGACAGGTTGGTAATTTTTAAAAACAGGTAATGCATATGAACAGTATGTTTATGATTAATTTATTCCAGTTGTATTATAACAATGGTGCATAATGTGTGAAATTAATACAAGAAAACCAATACTTTTTTAAGAACAGGTATTTACAATTCAAAGATACTAAAACTTAATTAATGTTAAATGGTGTCAACTGAAGTTCAGTACTTTTAATGACATAGTATTTGTATTGTCATGTGATTTATCAAGCCATAATGATGATCACACAGTACTTCAACCAAGGTGGTGGTATAATGCCATTGAAAATGTAAAATATAAATGATAGCAGGTACAGTCATTGTGGAAGGAAATGTGATTATCATTTAATTTCTTCTGTAAAATAATAATAATAAAAACAACAAAAGAACTATAAATATTCTATGTTAACTAACAGCAACAGTGAGTTGAAATGCTGTGATTGCACATATGTTAGTTTGTCACCTATAACCGTACTAATAAACAAATATAATACAGCAAATTCTTGTTGAGCAATAAACACATCTTGTTTGATTCAGCACTCATCCTTGCACACTTCAACAAGCTTATCCCAAACCTGTGCTTGTTGCACTGACTTTGAGCACCAATGTAGTCTATGAATACACAACACACAGAATACGCACCATGTAACAGATGTATTCAGTATAAAGAGATGGCACTGTGGTCTAAGATATTTACAACAAAATTCAAAGTACAGTGCATATGTCTTTAAGGGTGTACCATATTCTTAAATTTTCTTTATTCCGTGTTATATACATAATACTTCAGGTTGTATGTGTGTGTGTGTGTGTGTGTGTTTGTATGTGTGTGTGTGGGGGGGTGTTTAGAATGCCAGCTGTATTCTTCAGGTTACCATGCCATTGCCTCATTGTCTCTTGGTTATAAATATGGTTAGACAGTAACTAGTATTTTGTAACCAAAAGTAAATTATGTGTACTTAGATAATATCATAGCATTTTGGGATGTGTAGAGAGGTTCCATTTTGTGTTCTAACATTATGTAAGACTCTCTTTATAAGACAGTAAAATATTAGTTCTGATTTTGTTTTACTCTTAACACAGGACAGGTGTCAGATGGAAATTTAAAATTTTATAAGGTGTTAAGACTCTCTCAGCCCATCAGAGCTTCCCGCTCCAGCTAATTTAAATACTGGGTAAATTTCTGTAGTTATGCTAAAATATAATATAAAATATATATAATACAGTCATACACAACTTCATATTTTATTGCATCATATTAGGTTATAATTCCAGCTACATGTTTCGGCCCAACTGTAGGGCCATCTTCAGGCTGATCTTTGAGTAAGTGGAGTGTACAATTGATAATGCTTTCAATTTACGAGATCTCGTATTACAAGAATTAGTTAAAATAATTGTGATATATTATATAAAAAACTTAGGATTAAAATTCAAATGTGGTATTTTTATACAATAAGCATAACCACCCCATCTATTTTACTCTATCTGTTTTAGTGCATTTTTTAATGCTTATTGTATAAAAATACCACATTTGAATTTTAATCCTAAGTTTTTTATATAATATACCACAATTATTTTAACTAATTCTTGTAATACGAGATCTTGTAAATTGAAAGCATTATCGATTGTACACTCCACGTACTCAAAGATTAGCCCGAAGATGGCCCTACAATTGGGACGAAACATGTAGCTGGAATTATAACCTAATATAATCTAATAAAATACAAAGTTGTGTACGACTGTACTATATATATTTTTTATATTATATTTTAGCATATTCAATAAAATGGGGATGTCTGACTTGAAAATTCTGTAATTATTTTCCACGCCCAAACATGTTCCATGCTGAAAAAGGGTATGAAAAATGTCAGTTCTAATACGTAACATTTACATTTGTGGACATTCATTATTTTTCTTGAATATTTCTTCCTTCATTCAAGTTATCATTTGACTGTCCTACAAACATCAGTCACACACAAGCTGGTCTTTTACCTATTAATGCCACAATGCAGGTGAATTTGTGGACATTTTCAAATTTTTGTCCCCATGGAAGTTTTTAACTGCCCAGAATTAAATTTTAACGTATTACAGAATAAGGAACTTTCATTTATAGTTTTATATGTTTGTGAATGTGTCACAACGAGGCTTAACCTGTACCAATTACATCAGTAAAGGTTCGTTTCATTGCCTACAAACAATAAAACCCACATGAGTAATGTCAAAATGTTCAGATTTACATGAAAAATATTTGCATTTTTGGAAGTTGAATAAAGAAAATGTGTCATTCATGGCATTACTGAATACTAGTTCTCACCATATTTTACCAAGTTCTCAACACTTAACCATTTAAACTTCTCCAGTTCAGATGTCCTGTAAGAAAGAGCATGGGAATACCTAAGAGTCCCTGCTGCATATGACGAAAAATGAATGTGCAGAGCAAGAAGTTAAAGAGCTCAAGAGCCCTTCCTGTCATATAAGTTTTCTATGACTCGGGTAACCATTAGTTGCTTGAGGCCTTCATTAAACATTAGCTCAAACACATGCATAACATGCAATAACTTTTCAAAGTTTTAATCAGTACTGATATCAATATTTTATATTATGTGCACTGTCTTGTGACAAAACTCCTGAAATAGTATGTACACTTTGATTTGAGCTAAAATAATAAATACCTGTAACTACTGTAGTTTAAAAAGAGGTGCTTGTGGCGGGAACTATAGTTTATCATAAGTGGTCAACTCCGTTAAGTTCTAAGAATGAGGACACATAGGATTTAATTTTTCTGGGACACTGAAACATGTTGGTTGGTAAAGTTTCTGATGTTTCAGAGAGGTGTAGTACCTCCATCTTCAGGGCCAGACCGTGAAAGTGGAGGCACTACACTCCACCAAAATGTTGGTAACGGTTTACCAGTCAACATGGCGTGTAAGATCTCGAAGGACTCCAGTCTTCACCTAAACCTGTGTGACAACCAGACAACTCACAATAAGAATACTGTTCTCTGTGACATTATTGCAGGGAAAACAAGAAACTCAGACATGCTGTACACAGTGACTATAGTACGCCTTAGTTTAGTATTAAATCTAACCAGTTTACCACACTTAATTTGTAATCTGCATTTACCTCAATGATATTAACACACAAGTAGAGTGACAAGAGTAAGACAGGAGTCACAAAGTAACACGTGTTTTTTTTTTCCTGAGATTTAAAGAAACATAAATTTACCTTTGTGACAATACTGTGCTAACAGGTCCTGCAATTACCTGCTAACAGGTCCTGCAATTACCACTGGCAATACTGTGCTAACAGGTCCTGCAATTACCACTGGCAATACTGTGCTAACAGGTCCTGCAGTTACCACTGGCAATACTGTGCTAAACAGGTCCTGCAGTTACCACTGGCAATACTGTGCTAACAGGTCCTGCAATTACCACCGGTAAATTGAACACATAAATGTGGTAGCATCTGTTGCAATGAACATATACAACAAGAAAATGTTAAGTTATAGTTTTTGGGATTTGTAAGAACCATGCATTTTTCTGAACAAAATGTTTTTCATATTGAGTATTGTTTAAAAACTAGGTCATTTAAAACCAATGAATACATTTATGTTGAAACTGTCATAGTGATAGCTTCAAACCAAGTTCTTAATACTGCATCATACTGTGCATCAATTTTGTGCATCACCATTCCATAAAGTTAAAATTAATACAGTCTTACTTTTGTCTCTCTATAGTGGATGGAAAAAATGAAAGTATATTTCCCAAACTTCTGATGGATACATAGGATGTAAGTAAAATCTAAGACTCTTTCTAAATGTAGGCATATCAGTGTGGTGATGGTTTACTGTGCCAGTAAATGTACACTTAGTAAGTGTAGGAATAATCCTTATAATAGGTCATCTCTTCACCTTTCCTAAATCAAATTCGTCACATATCACACTGCTACAAACTTTAATTAAGTACTTCCGACTCCAGAGCAATGTGCTAGAACACGAAACAACCCAGTAACTAAAACATAAATATACATTTGATTTGGTCCCTTGAAGGTTGTTATGAAGTTATTTGGTTATAGTTCTGAAACTTTATACATGTACAGTCACATGTAGACATGTTAATAGTGAGATAAAATCACCCCTTTATGTTAGAATGAGACGTACACAACCACAGTTGCTATTACAGACATACTTCACATCACACTGTTTCAATCAGAAGGACAGATTTCCTTAAGTGTACCTTTTTAATGTTGGTCAGATGCGTAATACAGTTTATCTAGGGTTCATGGCCGACCAAGCAGCTCTCAGTTACTGGTGCATCTAGTTAGGTGGCTAAACTGCCATCAAATCGGTACCGAGTAACCTACCTTGTTCTGTCCCTCTCCAATGTAAAACTGTTCATCATGCCATTTAGGTATATTTGTGACTACCAGCAGGTTACATTCACTGCTGTTATTCAATTTGTTACTGTGTTTTCTCTTCATGGCTTCCCATGACTTCCATTCGACTGATTGCTGTCAAGCACAATATGTGTAACTGACTGTGTTCGGGCAGGAAGCGAGACAACTGTTGAGTGAGGTACACTGGAACCATCATCTGCACAACCTCCATCTTCCAATCCATTACGTGTGCTGCCTTCATCAAGGAAAACCCACTGTTCAAAGCTTGTGCTGTTCCTGTTAGCATTACTTTCTGTGGATGCTGTAAACTGATGTGGCAGTGAAGAGAAACTGATGAACTTACCATTGCTGCTATCTGCTGTGGGCCCCAGCTGAATATTCTCCATGGGAAGTTGCTGGATGCAGTTGAATGCCCTACCACTTCCACTACCCTCTGTAGCAACCGTGGATGAAGTTACACTGTCAGACTTCCTGGGAGGAACAGGTGGCCTCGCAGGTTTGACTTTTCTCTCTTCAGTGTTGGAGGTGTGATTTGCATTATTGTTGGAAATGCTGACTGATGGCACATTGGACTGCGTTCTGTCTGCTGTTATCCTCATTGGTATTCTAGAAACTGTGCTGCGGATGGCTGTGACACTAACATTTCCCTTCTTAGGTGCACTGCCTTGTGCAAGAACACTGCATACAGCATTTGCTTCTTTCTCACTGCCTTCACTTGTGAAATAATCTGTTGACAGACTTGCATCAGATATGTACTTGTGCACTTTCTGTGGCACAGTACTGCTAGACACATCTGCAAGTCTCATTACCTGTTCCTGAGCAGGTGACTCTCCTCTCACATCACTGGTGGTACTGTCTGCACTTGTGACAACCTGAATTTCTGTAATATAGGTCAGGGATTGGGAGGGTTTCAGTGACAGCTGACTGAGAACTGGAACAGGTGATGTTGGTAGCTCTGGAGGTTGTGAGTCTTGTTCCCATGTAGCATCTTCAGTATCATCATCCTTGGATATTTCTCCAGCTAATGTACTTATTGTGGAATCAACTGCTGTTATGAAAGTTTCTGTGAGAGACGTGGCCAAGGTGGAGTCTGGCTCAGTGACATCATCGTGCGTTGTTGAGCTGACCACATGAACACTGCTGATACCAGCACGACTGGAAGTAATAACTGGTGACTGTGCAGACTCACCACCGTTATGTGTTGTTGAGGTACTGTATGAATCTCCACCATGAGAGACTGGTGTTGAACTGATCAGTCCTGCTGTGGAACTGCTCCTGGGCTGCCATGTTGGAGACATATCATTTACAACAGATGGAGCTGAACTGTGTGAACCTGCCAGTTTAGTGCTGAAGGCCTGTGTAGCATCTGTCTGGTGCCATGGTATGCCTGCTGCTTCCACCCCACAGACAGTGTTGGTGTCATGGTACGCTGGAGTGGTACTGAATGATCCCGATGCAATGGTGACCTGAGATGTAGTCGAGCTGAAGTTTTGTTCGCCTCCTGGTTCAGGACTAATACGCAGTACAGTTTTCTTTTGATGTTGTGGGCTTTCAATTTCCACATGCTCCATGCTGTCTGTTCCACTACTTCCATATTCTAAGACATTTGAGTATCCCACATCATCTACATTAAGAATATCTGTTCTGGTTATGCCTGCGTGAGAAGCTGTGAAAGTAGGTAATGCAGTTTCTACCTTTTCGTCAGATTTTGGAGACTGTTCAGTAGGATTTATCTTGGACATATTTACTGTGTTTTGCAAGGGCAGTGCATCTTCTGTAGGTCCATTACTGTTGGAAGTTTGGAGGTTTACATTCTTTCTATCTGACTGCATCAGTGCCTCCTCTAGTGTACCCCAGTCAGATGACTTTTTAAGCCGACGTCTCTGGAATGTATCCATGGCATTATCCAGACGAGGTTCCTTTCTATATGCAGTCCCATCCTCTCCGTCTGGCATACCACCATGGTAATCCTCACCAGGTGGTGGAAGTGGAGCTTTCCGTTTTTTACTACTATGTGGTGTACCACCATCTGCAAGATCCAGTGACACAGCCCGTTCCAAAATGCTCATGGGCTGTTCAGAATCAAGGCGAGAAAGGTCGCCTAGTGATGCTGCTTTTCGAGTACTGTCACTCTCCAACTGTACAGTGTCAGATGTTGGGCTGTGGTGAATAGTAATGTGAGACGAATTCAGTTCTATTGTTGTACCACCCTTCTTTGTCTTTTTCCCCTTCACCATTCCTTCATAACTGTCGTCATATCCCTCCAATTGCTCCAGGTCTGAGTCAGAATCAGAGTTGGTGCTGCTAATATTCACACCTATATCATAGTCCAGGTGCTGCTGCAGTGGCTTGGGATCCTGTGCTGCACCTGCAGTATTTCCAGGTGATCCATCACTGTTTTCATTTCCTGTAACTGATGTGGTGAAGTCCATTCTTAATGGCTTATTGGAACTGCCCTCAATGGTGATGTTTGTTATTTCTCTTTGCATCACATCAGTGTTACCGCTCTGCCTTGCTGTATCAGTGAATGAGGTGATTTTTCCTGTAAGAGGCAATGCCACTATGTCATCAGCCATCTGAATATTTTCAACATCTGTATGTCTCTCAATGTCATGTTGGACTGTGCTATCTTTCATTCTTTGCTTGTTTGAAACGGAGCTCAGAGCTTCTTTCTCGGTGTCCCTGTCAGACTTAAGGTATGGGCTTTGACCAGCCGATGTGGACTTCTCTTCACTTTCCTCTGGTGGAGGGGGAGGTGCTTTCCTCTTGTTTGGTCTCCTAGGTGTCCTCCCCAAACTATCACTGTCCACGTTTCCTGCAGTAGTGGTATCTTCACCCTCACTGGAGCTGCCTCCACTAGGACCATCCTGTGAAGTAGGTGCCTTTTTTTCTTCAACCCGAGTGTCCACCGCTACATTGCCCAAAGACTTCCTGTTGCTGCGTGCAGCCATGGCCGCCCTACATACTTCTTCTGGGACTTCTGTGGGTATCTCACCTTCCTGCACGTTTGGCTTGCTCTCATATTGCTGAGGTTTGTCCTCTTTCTGTTTGTCATTCATTTTGGAAAGTTCAGTCTCGACAACTTCTGGCACATGCGGTGAAGCTGGTTGTCCTGTTGAGTCCTGCACCTCTTGTACTGTACTGGTAGACTTTTCAGGAATGTGGCTACCATTTTTCTTCTTATCATTATGGTGCAACTTGTCCTTGAGATTTTGTAAGCCTTTTGTCAGTAGATTTTTCACATTACTTTCGCCACTCTGCTTTCCATCTTCAGCCTGATGGCCTACCAGACGGTGTTTAGGATGACTTCTCTGCGACTCACTGGGCCCAACATCTATTCCTCGTTCGTCATATTGGAAGGAGTTTGGTTTATGTTTCTCTCCTACACCATCCACATCTGAACTGGTGATAATACCTGAGCTCATCTGTCCAGAATGTGGGTTACTGCCTGATATCTGAGCAGTAGAACCCTCACCAACTTTTTCAATGATGGAGTTGTGTTCATTTTGTCTGTGTTCTGCTTCAACTACTGCTCTTTTGGTCCCATGATCAGGTAGGTACTCATCACTTGCACTTTGTTTTGACCCTGCAGATTCTTCATACATTCTGCCTGAGCTACTGTGACCTGCATTTGAATCTGGAAGTACACGCACACCAAACTTCTGGAATTTACTACGAGTATCCTGAGCAGATCCATCTCGACTTGGAGATTCTTGACTCTGAATATCATTAGGGGGAGAAACAGTACCCTTATTTGGGGTTTTCTTTGCTCTTTCAGGCTTCACAATAGCAATGCCAGACAATGGTGCTGTTTTCTCCAATTTTATGTTATCTTTCTTTGCTTCACTTCCAGCAGGTACTGATGACAACTTCAGAGTTGGGTAGTCCCCACTGTCATCAACCTGTGCCTCCATACGAGGTGCCTTGTCAATCAGACCCATCTGCTGCATCCTCTTCAGGCTTGCTTTGCCAATCTGCGATAACAAAAATAAAAGAGTGTCATGTAACTAGTAAACTAGCAATTAATTTTATAAAATGCCAGGGAATGTCCCTAGAGTCAACATGATACAGGGCGTTTCATAATGCTCTTCGTGATTACAAACATTTATAACAAGAAAATCAAAGGACCTACCTTAATGGAATTGTTCAAGGCCACAGGAAAACTGAAGAAGTTTTTTTTTGACAACTAGAGATGTTCAATGTGTGCACCACAGGTGACACAGCACACATCGATACAATATTCAAGTTCTTGCCACACATGTGTCATCATCACAACTTATGTACACTTGCTTTATTTATATGCTAAATGTATACATGACTAGTTCCACATCTGTATAAGATCAATGGAATGTGAAATAAATGAATGAATGAATGGTGCACACATCAAATATCTCTAGTTGTCAAAAAAAACTTTTTCACTTTTCCTGTGGCTGTGAACAATTCCATTAAGGTAGGTCCTTTGGTTTTCTTGTTATAAATGTTCATAATCATGGAGAACATTATGAAATGCCCTGTATTTAAAATATCAACACAGGTCTTACATTTCTTACATTCCCTATAAGACCCACCTACATTTACATCTAACATTTGGTACCTTACCTTCATGTTTCGTTACTCACTCACTTCTCATTCCACAATTTATGCTACACTACTTGCCCATCTGAATCATCTTGATTTGTCCTTCCTTATAAGATGGTGAGGAGTACCAATTATGAATTTCTTCATCACACATGGTCTTTTGTCTTCCAGCTACTTTCTCTGGCTTGGGTGCAATTACTCCCTTAAGCACCCACATTCTTTGCAACACCACCCCCCTCCCCACTCTTTTTCTTGAAATACCCCTGAATTTTCTTCTCTTAGACAGAAACTATGTTTTACACCCATCTAAACAGGGGGATGAAATAATAGTTTTGTGTACTGTAGTCTTCAGAATTCTAGGTGGCATACAGGAATGCAGGAGGTTTTGAGGTTAATGGAAGCAAGGAATTCCTGACTGTAACTGTCCCTTAATTTCTTCAAGAACATCACTTCAACATAGTTACTTTGCAAGATGATAATAGTCATTAAAAATGGTAGTGTTTTTCAGGAAGAGCTTCATGGATAAAGAGACATTCTTTTTTTTTCTCACAAGTATAATTAAATAAATGTGGACATTTTAACACAGTTCCTTTGCAAGATGATTATAGTCATTAAAAATGGTAGTGTTTTTCAGGAAGAGCTTCACAGATAAATAGACGTTCTTTTTTTTCTCACAAGTATAATTAAATGAATGTGGAGTTACTGGAGGTTTTTCATTACACGAACTGTAATTCATTGTTACCATTTGCGGTGCTTACCTGAGCAAGGTCTGCAATTGACTGACTGCGGTAAAATGGATGACAAATCCTGTCTGCTGGTGCAATGCCTGAACCGGATGTTTTCTTGGTACGAACGAGTGTGTTGGGACATGAGTTGGATGAATTCTCTACTTCTAGTTGCACATCATAGGGTGAGGCATAGCTCAGAATGGTCAGTGCGTCCTCGAACACCATGTGCCGAAAACTGATGCGGATGCCATCAATCCGGTCACCTGCTCAACACAGTACTTCCAAGGTACAATTTCTATACAGTACAGTCCATGTGGGATTTGTGGTGGGCCAAATGGCACTGCTGAAGGTTTCTCTCTGAGTACTTCAGTTTTCCCCTGTCAGTATCATTCCACCAACACCCCACAGGCACTGTATAATCTCAAAACCTGTTCAGCCCTGTTCATTACACACACATATTTATACAAATAAGTATGAGTTTCCACACACATGGGATTAATTCATTCATTTATTCATGTTCATATGATCTACAGTAGGCACCACAATGGGCCATGAGATATGGAACAAGTCAAAATATGTATCGAGTGAATATGAT
>JGI24700J35501_10930363_pt1 | contig 13345 bp, 10 predicted proteins | sample TergutTh196P1_FD_35501 | JGI IMG/M metagenome (IMG submission 35501) | reverse complement strand
GGCCAGCCCCCAAACCCCCGCCACTTTGAAAAGTGGACAAACTTTAAATTTTTTTGTTATTTTTTGTCGAAGTTTATGGATGGTATTGAGGGTGTGTTTTTTAGTGCGGACGGGTTTGTGCCCGTCATTTTTAAACACGACCCAATTCATAATTTAGCGATAACATTAGCGTAGGGGCGGATAGTATCCGCCCGTTGCGGCTTGCTTTTTGAAAATTGCGAACGGGGCGGTGTCCGCCATTTTAAATTTATTGGACTGTTACGTAGACTAGGGTTTGATTTACTAGCAGGTAGGCAATTTCGCCGAAAGTAATGGGACCCTCGAATATATCGATAACTTTGCCCTCAAGACCTCCGTATACAAAGTTTAGAACGCAATTACAGGAGAAAATCGATTCTTCGTCCGCAACATTGGCGAGTCTTTTGTTAAAGGTCTCTGCGTAGTCGTCCATCTTCTTTGCAATTTTGTACTTGACGTTTGGGGATACTGGTGCATAAAAATTTACCACGCCGTCTTCTGACGACCTGAAAGATATGTTTATTTTAGTGCCTGAATAATCGCCTATTAGCGGCAGTTTTATGTCGATGTTATGTTCTGCTATATAGTCAGCCAAAACGGTTCTTTCCCCGTTTACTAAACATTCTTTCACGACAAAACTTGTCTCTTCAAAGGTCAGCGTGGGCGAGTTGTCCTCTTCTTCGAATATGTTTATTATGTTTACGTTAATCATTTTGTCGGGTATTTCAAAGTGTAGTGCAACCGCCTTGTCCTTATGCACTTCCCCTGTTAAGCCGTTTACCACTATTGGTGTCTGCTCGGGTTTGTCGATGTTAGTACCCGAAATCCAGCCTACAATATGTTTCAAAAACACACCGTAGCGTTTAGCGGCATTATTGGCGTAGTCTTGGTGGATTGCACTGTCAAATGGCAAAATCAGTATAGAAAATCCGTCTTCATGCACATCGTCGGCAATAGTATCTATGTTGTCAGTGCTATAATTGCTAATTTGAAAATTCTCATAAGGAAATTCCATCACAAAAAGCAGATCGTCAGACACCTTGCCGCTTTCTTTGGCGATAAAATATTCCGTAGAGCCACCAATCCAGTTACCACTCGGCAATTTACTAATTAGAGCTTCTGTTCCCGCAATATGTAGCAGTTTGCCGTCCTCAATCATCTTTGATGTTTCTTCAAAAGTTATTAACATAGCCTTACCTCCTTTTTAACAACCGTCTATCGTGTTGGAGATTATCGATTATCGATTATCGTTTCCAATCTTCGCCCGCAACCTGCCCGCAACCTCCAGACGATTCTTCCGCAACAACAATTATACATCACACTTTTTAAAATTTCAAGCTATTTTTGCAAAAATCAACAAAAAAATTAAAATTTGTTTGGAAATAGCCCGATAAACCGCACTTTTCGATTGCGATATTCGCAGCAAAATATTAAAGGTGCAAGAAAAAAATTGTCTTGGTCGGAATTTTGTGATACAATTTAAAACCTAAACAAAAATGTGGGTTTTGGCGGTGTCCTGATGTTATTGGCGGGCGGAATCCCACGGTTTTATGGCAAAATTGGAATTGTTAGGATGGTGTAGAATGACCGTAGATAGGGATTATATAGAAGAATTGCTAAAACAAGCAAATAGCAGGAATGTTGATATGGCACAAATTATAGATAAAGCCGATAAAATGGAGGGGTTGTCTCACCGTGAAGTCGCATTGCTTTTGATGTGTGAAGATGATGACTATAACGAACGTATATTTGAAATTGCTGGGAAAATAAAGGATAGAATTTATGGCAATCGAGTCGTTATGTTTGCACCGCTGTATGTTAGCGACTATTGTGTTAATAAATGTGTCTACTGCAGCTATAATACGCTGCATGACTTTGGTAGGTCTCGGCTTACTATGGAGCAGGTTCGTGAAGAAGTGCGGGTGTTGGAGGAAATGGGGCACAAACGTATCGCACTTGAAGCGGGAGAAGATGACGAAAACTGCCCTATCGAGTACATATTAGAATGTCTTGAAACCATCTACCAGATGAAGACGGGCAATGGCGAAATACGCAGAATAAACGTAAATATTGCCGCCACAACTGTAGAAAACTACAGAAAATTAAAGGAGGCTGGTATAGGGACGTATATCCTTTTTCAAGAGACCTACCATAAGCCAGCATACGAAAAAGCCCATATCGACGGGCCAAAAAAGGATTTTGATTATCATCTAAATGCCTTTGATCGAGCTATGGAGGCGGGGATAGATGATGTTGGCGGGGGTGTGCTTTTTGGGCTGCATGACCCCTATTTTGAAATTATAGCACTAATGCTGCATAACGAGCATTTAGAAAAGCAGTATGGGGTGGGTTTTCATACCGTGTCCGTGCCTCGTATATGCAAGGCTGACGGGGCTATTGCCTCAAGCTACCCCTATGCCGTGAGTGATGATGTTTTTTTGAAACTCATCGCTATATTGCGTATTGCGTTGCCTTTTACAGGGGTTATAATATCCACCAGAGAAAGCCCCGATTTACGAAAAAAACTGATTCATTTAGGAGTGTCGCAAACTAGCGGCGGATCAAGCACGGGGGTTGGCGGATATACGCAAAAAGAGCAGAAACAAGCACAATTTAAGACCAACGACGACAGAAAGACAGCCGATATTATAGAATGGCTTATGGAAGAAAAGTTAATCCCTAGCTTCTGCACAGCCTGTTACCGTAGCGGGCGCACGGGCGACAGATTTATGCAGTTGGCAAAAACGGGTAACATAAAGAATGTATGTCAGCCAAACGCATTGATGACACTTTGCGAATATGCCCATGATTACGGCAATGACGATTTTATAAACAGGGTACATTCGCTTATAAAAAGCGAGCTTTGCAACATAGACGACGAAAAGATACGGACTTTGACCGCTGCCAATATCGAAAAAATCAAGAACGGGCAACGAGATTTGTATATTTAATCGTTTCGAAAACAAACGGGCAATGAAATTTGTATATTTGGTCGTTTTGAGAACAAAAAGGGGGAATTATGGAAACCACGCCAAGAGGCCTGCGGCGGCATATAGCTCTATTCGGCAAAACCAATGTAGGCAAATCCACGCTCTTTAACCTTTTAACGGGGCAGGAAAATTCAATCGTTTCCGAAACGGCTGGAACGACCACAGATCCAGTAATCAAGAGCATGGAGCTTATTCCTTACGGCCCTATCGTGCTTATCGATACGGCAGGGTTAAACGATGATACCTATCTGGGCAGTAAACGAGAGGGCAAAACAAGGGAATTTGCCCGCCGTGCTGATATGGGGATTTTCATAAGAGAAATAGGCGATGACGATGGATTTGACATCGTAAATTTTTTCAACGGCGAAAAAATTTACGTCTTTACAAAATGCGATTTGGCGGACGAACAAGTGCTAGTCTCGCTAAAATCAAGCTATCCTCATGCGATTTTTGTCTCCGACAATGGCACGGGAGTTGACGACTTAAAACAAGCCCTTGTAACAAAATTGACAAAATTGGAAAAAAGCGAAAAAGAGACCTTGATAGGCGATTTACTTCCGCCTAGTAGCACTGTTGTAATGGTCGTGCCGATAGACAGCGAAGCACCGAAGGGCAGATTGATACTTCCGCAGGTTCAGCTTATACGAGATTGCCTTGACAATGGCATAAAATCGTATGTAACAAGGGAAACAGAGCTTGCCGAGGCGATTTCCGAACTTTCAAACATCGACCTTGTAGTTACGGATTCGCAAGCGTTTTCCCTTGTAAATAGCATTATCCCGCCCGATATTCCGCTCACGTCATTTTCAATGCTTTTAGCAAGGCAGAAAGGGGATTTTAATCGGTTTTTAAGCGGAGTTGAGACTATAAAAACTCTAAAAGACGGCGATAAAATTCTGATGCTAGAAGCCTGTACCCACAGCCACAACCACGAAGATATAGGCAGAGTGAAGATTCCTAAAGCGTTACAAAATGCTTCGGGCAAGGAATTAATCTTCGATTTTTTTAGCGGGTACGACATTCCAAAGGATTTGCAAACTTATTCTTTGGCGATTCTATGCGGGAGCTGTATGATAAACAGGAAAGAAGTGCAGTCGAGGCTCAAATTGCTTGGGGAAAATAATGTGCCTGTAACCAACTACGGCGTGATTTTGGCATATTTCAGCGGAATATTGGATAGATGTGCGGAGATTTTTAGAGACGACTCAAAAAGGAGAAAATTATGAGCATTATACAAGAATTGCACCAAAATAGGGATTTACCAGACGATAGGCTAAGTCTGCTTATCGAGAGGGAAGAATACGGGCAGGAACTCTTCAAAAAAGCCGATGCGGTACGGCGAGAATACTACGGAACGGACGTTTATATTCGGGGCTTGATTGAGTTTACAAACTATTGCGGAAACAACTGCTACTATTGCGGCATACGCAGGGATAACAGCGGTGTGGAGCGTTATCGGCTCGCAAAAAACGAGATTTTAGACTGTTGCAAAGAGGGCTATAGGCTTGGCTTTAGGACATTTGTTTTGCAAGGAGGGGAGGACGGCAGTTTTACAGATGCTCATATCTGCGAAATTGTTTCAGAGATAAAGGCATTGTACCCAGATTGTGCCGTTACATTGTCTGTCGGAGAAAAACCTTTTGAAAGTTTGCAAGCGTATTTTAATGCGGGGGCAAACCGCTATTTGTTGCGTCATGAAACTGCTGACACGGCACATTATGGGCAATTACACCCAACTGGCATGGATCTTGACGAACGCAAAAAATGCTTGTTCGATATTAAAAAGATCGGCTACGAGGTGGGGACTGGGTTTATGGTGGGCTCTCCCCATCAGACCACAGAGCATTTAATCAAGGATTTGAGATTTTTGCAAGAATTAAGACCCGACATGATAGGCATCGGCCCCTTTCTATCACATCAAAGCACTCCTTTCCGAGATTTTGAAAACGGGAATTTGCAGCTATGTTTGAGACTTATCGCTATTTTACGCCTAATGTTTCCATATGCACTTATACCAGCGACTACCGCTCTAGGTACTTTGAGTCCTCTAGGGCGAGAATTAGGGCTTAAAGCGGGTGCTAACGTAGTAATGCCTAATCTATCGCCCGTCAGGGTAAGAAAGCACTATGAATTATACGATAACAAAATATGTACGGGCGATGAGGCTGCCGAATGTAGGGTTTGCTTAGAAAACAGGGTAAAAACTGCTGGATACAACATCATCGTTGACATTGGCAACGCAAAAACTGAAAAATTAACAACCAAAACGAGCGGGGCTGGGGCAGAGTTCTGCGGTTTTACAACAGAAGAGAGACTGGCGCGTTCGCTGACGGCTGAAACTACAGAATTAATACCCTTTTTGCCCTATCTGCTACAGGATTTTTGGGCATTGGGCAGCGAGCCTAGCATAATGGTTAGATTGCTGAAACAGCATACGAATCTGCCGAAAACAGCCCGTATTTTGGATTTAGGTTGCGGAAAAGGGGCAGTATCTGTGAAAATCGCCGAGCAGCTGCAGCTAAAGGTAACGGGTGTTGATATAATGCACGATTTCATAGAAATGGCCCGTCAAAAGGCGGAACAAGTCTCGAATCTATGTAGTTTCGAGGTGGGCGATATAAATTTGGCTGTTCTCGAAAAAACGGACTATGACTGTGTTATTTTAGGGGGGACAGGCTCGGTTTTCGGCGATTATGCCGAAACTCTGTGCAAACTAAAGCAGACGATAAAACCAGGCGGATACATTCTTATAGACGAGGCATATCTCCCAAACGAAAACGGGCAAAAGGTTAAATATCCCTCAGATGATTATCTGACCGAGCAAGAATGGTATAATCTATTCGACAAAGAGCAGCTAAAACTGATAGCCGCCGATTACGGAGAAGACTGCATTTCAGAGAATTTGGACAGCACAGCGGGAATGGCAGCCATAACCAACCGAGCCAAGCAATTAATCGAAAGGCATCCTGACAAGGCGGAAATCTTTGAAAATTACGTGAAAAGCCAGCAAAACGAATATGACGACATAGACAATACGCTTGTGGGTGTTACTTGGCTTTTGCAGAAAATCTAGGGTTACAAAATGGAAAAAGCGACACGATTCGGTGGCTAATGCCCGAGCCGTGTCGCTTTTTAATTGTATTAACGTGGGGGCGGATTTTAATACGGAAACATCAGCTTTAGGACAAAAACTACCGCCAACAAATACATAACCCACGAAACTTCCTTCGCCTTGCCCAAAAAGATTTTTAACAGCACATAGCTTAAAACGCCGAATATCATGCCATCGGAGACACTAAACGCAAGGGTCATAACGATTATTACCAAAAATGCTGGGAAAGCCTCGCTAAAATCCTCAAAATCGATTTTCGTTACCATGGAAGTCATGTAAAGCCCCACAATAACCAAAGCGGGAGCGGTTGCGAATGCTGGTATAACGGCAAATATCGGCCAAAAGAATATTGCTAGGATAAAAAACCCAGCGGTAAATAGAGAAGTAAGTCCTGTACGCCCTCCTGCTTGTATGCCTGTGGCACTCTCGATATAGGTTGTGCTGGTGGATGTACCAACCACTGCCCCCAATGCCGTTGTTGAGGCATCGGAAAACAGAGCTGCCCCAACTCTTGGCAGTTTGCCCTCTCTATCTAAAAACCCTGCCCTTTCCGAAACGCCTATTAAAGTGCCTACTGTGTCAATAGCTTCCACGAATAGCAACACCAAAATCAGCGAAACGACAGTAAAAACGCTAACTCCGATAAAATTTACCTCTTGCCAATTTGTTACCAAGCTGACAGAAGCTATTGACGGCGGTAACGAGACGACTCCCGAGGGGATTAGCGAATATCCATGCACTCCTGGAATATATAGCCCGATGAGCTGAGCCAGAAGCCCCAAAACATAGACTAATGCCATTCCGAGAAAAATACCGCTCTTAAACCCGAGTTTTAGCAGTATTACCATGGCGACACAGCCGATTAGGAATAGCAAAACCGTCAAGCTGTGCATATCGCCCAGACCCACGAGCGTACCAGGATTGCTCACGATAAAGCCCGCATTTTGGAATCCTATATGGGTTATAAATAACCCAACGCCGACACCGATAGATAGTTTCATATTGCGAGGTATCGCTTCAAAGATAGCCTCTCTAAACCTTGCAAGAGCCAGAATCATGAAGAGGATACCCTGAATAAGCAACAAAAACAATGCCGTCTGCCAACCAACTATATCCGCCACCACAAAGGCAAAAAATGCGTTCAAGCCCATTCCGGGAGCTATTGCATAGGGGTATTTTGCCAATAATGCCATCATGGCAGTCCCCACTATACATATAATTGCCGTTGCTGTAAAAAGCCCGCCTGGATCCATTCCAGCGGCACTCAAAATCTGTGGATTAACTGCCAAAATATACACCATGGTAAAAAACGTAGTCAATCCTGCCATTGCTTCCGTTGCAACGGTCGTCTTATTTTCCTTCAGTTTGAAAAAATTTTCTACTTTTAAACTCACAAGTTCCTCCTTACGTCTCTAAAACCGTGGGGCTCTCTGGTGCTGTTCGCAACGCCCAAATGGTGTCTACTGGACACCAAACACCCGCACGCCTTGCCTCGCTTATTTTATTTTTGTGTAGCCGTGTAATATAGAAGGCCGGCAATGGTTTTCATGTCGTTTATTTCGCCAGTTGTAATCATGCCCATGATGTCCGAGAGAGGGTAGAGAAAAGTCTCCACAAACTCATCAGAATCGGGGTTGGGCGAGCCAGGGGTCAAATCTTCGGCAAGAAAAACCGATATTTTTTCGGTGCAATAGGCGGCAACGGGGTAGGTCGTGAAAAGGAGACGGATTTTTGCCGCTTTGTAGCCCGTTTCCTCCTCAAGTTCACGTAATGCACAAAGCTGAGGATCTTCGCCCACATCTAGCTTTCCCGCAGGAAGCTCTAGCAGAACGGAATTTGAACCCTCCCTATATTGGCGTACCATCACGACCTTGTCATCAGCCGTTATCGGTATTATCACGGATGCTCCGTTGTGTTGCAAAACGTCCCTTACGGAGCGGCGACCGCCAGGCAGCTCGACTTCGTATTGGTTTAGGGCGAAAATCGGGCCTTTGTATAGCTCCTTTTCGCTTAAAATTTCATATGGTCTCACAAAATTCTCCTTAACTTAATTGTGTTATAAAACCGTGGGGCTCTGCCCCACACCCCGCCAGGGCGCGCCCTGGACTGCACATTTTTTGGATTTTTGTTGGGCTTAGTTTTAATATTTCAACTTTCTTATGACACTATCGACTCACAACTTTAGCTTGGCCCTTGCTTCTGTTAGTGCGGCAGTCTGTGTCTCGATTATAACATCGGTAAAATTTTCGAAATCTGGGTCGGGCTGCTGTAAAGACGGATTGTCCAGAAAACGCTTGATTGGAGCTTTTATTCCCTGTTCAAAACGTATTTTTGCTGTGAATGTTGGCACGAATTTCTTTATCTTGCTGTTGTCAAAAATGGCATTGTTAGCCTTATCGCCTAAAAGCGGCCCTTCGTGCTCGGGAGATAGGGAGATTATGAAGTCGGATGGGATGTAGTGGATTTTTGGCGTAACACCTAGTTCATGGGCGATTATGCTATAAATTCGGTTCCAAGTGAGCGCCTCGTCCGTTGTGATGTGGATAGCCTCGCCGATTGCGTGGGAATTGCCCATAATACCGACAAAAGCCCTTGCGAAATCTTCGCTATGGGTTAAAGTCCACAAAGTTGCACCATCGCCGCACATCAAAACGGGCTTGCCGTCGAGCATACGCTTTAGGGTAGACCACGAGCCTTTTTTGCCGTGTAAGTAGAGCGGCACGTTTGTATTATTGTATGTATGGCTCGGTCTGATTATCGTGATAGGCATGGCGTTTTTCCTGTATTCATCGATAAGGCGTTCCTCGCAAGCGATTTTATTGCGGGAATAATCCCAAAATTTATTGTAGAGCGGCGTGGATTCCGTAATAGGCAAGTTGTTTGGCGGCTTTTGATACGCCGATGCGGAGCTTATGAAGATATATTGGTCGGTTTTGCCAGCAAAGAGGCGTATATCTCGCTCGATTTGCGAGGGGACGAAATTTATGAAGTTGACGACCACGTCAAAATATTCGTCCGCCAAACGAGCTTTTACCGCCGCTTCGTCATTAATATCGTAAGTCCATTGCGATACGTTGGGGATTTGCGTATTCCCCCTATTAAGCACGGTCAAATCCCAACCTTGAGCGACACAAAGGTTGGTTATATCGGTGCTGATTGTTCCTGTTCCACCTATAAATAAGGCTTTCATGCTAAAGCCCCCCTTTTTTTCTTTTATTATAGCATATTTTTTTGGAAGGTGCAAAATATTTTTTGCAAGCCGCAAAAAACTTCAATTTTTGTGGCTAATCCGCCATTCGCTCTCGCAAAGTCTCAATTTCCTCCCGCACAAATTCAATAAATTCCCCATTTTCTGCCATTTCAAGTATCTCGTCTAGAGTCGCCGCCCGTGCCGCTATCGTCTCGCCCTCCTGCAAAACCACGTCCGCCAAATCAAATTCCTGAAAAAATACCCAATTATCGAAAATCGCCGACCTATTCCTATTTTCGCAAAAGACAAATCCGCTGTCGGTCGCAATTATCCCGCTCTCTTCTCGCAACTCCCGCACCGCCGCCGTTCGGCTGTCCTCGCCCGCAACCACGCTCCCGCTCGGCACTTCCCACATTCCAGGCCAACCGTATTTCTCAAACGAACGCTGCGTTATCAGGCACTCGCCACGGCTGTTCACGACCCACGAACGCACCACCAAATGGAACGCTCCCGCTGGTTTCGGGCTGCCTCGCCGCAACATCTTGCCGAGCGGCTGCCGATTCTCGTCCATCAAATCATAATATTCATCCGCCGTATTTTTAGCCAAAAATGCCTGCATTTCGGCGAAAAGTACGGGCAAAATCTGCGGATAGGTCATCTGCGGGGGCAAGCCGTCAAATGCCGCAACCTCGGCAATCTCGCTTTCTTCGGGAATCGCCCCACGTTCGTAAATTTCCGCCAAAAACACCTGCCCCGTCCCGTAAACCTTGCCCGTATGCGTTATGTACTCAAATGCGGGTGTTAGGAAAAATTCCGTTGCACCCGTCTCCTCGAAAAGCTCCCGTTTTGCAGCGATGGCGGGGCTTTCCCAGTCCTCGATATGCCCGCCTGGCATCTCGAAAGTCTGGCGGTCTCGGTGGCGGACGTACAGCCAGTCCGTCCTTTTGCCGTCCGCTTCATGGGCGAAAATGACGGAATATTCATGTTTGCCAAGATCGGAGAAACCGTTCAACGGGCGACATTCCGTTACCCATTCCGCCACGGCGAACAGGTCGATTTTTTCCCACGAAAGGAATTTTTCCCCGTCAAAGCACATTTTCACAGCCCAGGGCATGGTCATTTCCCGAAAATCCGCCAAGCCAAAAGCCTCATCATAGTGGTGGATAATGGTCGATAACGCCGTGCCGTGTGTGCCAACAACCCAGGTCTTGCCCTCGTATTTGCGTAACATCGCCCCAAGGGCAGCCAAGTTGCGGGCTTGCACCTCGGACAGGCACTCGCCGTCGGGCAGTTTGTAGGAAAAATCAGCCCATTGTCTGGCGGAAAAATCGTCAAAATCGGCAATCCAATGGTCAGTAATCGCTCGTTCCCGAAAATCCTCGACCAGTTCAATCGCAAGCCCCGCCCCGTCTGCGAAAGGCTTTATCGTGTCCACCGCCCGTTTGAATGGGCTAGATAGGGCAATTTCAATGCCTCGCCCCCGTAAAAAATGTGATACCAAAACGCAGTCCGCCAAGCCTTTTTCAGTCAGCGGGTAGGTCGCATCCACGCCGACTGTGCGGTTCGGCTCGGCATGGCGTATAAAATATATGGTTGTCATTCTTGCACCTCTCAAATATCCGTAAATTTTATATCATTCTACCACAATCCCTCAAAAATTTCAAAATTTATCTGACAATGTTGTCGATTTTGTGTTATACTATGTGTAGTTTAGAAAGTTGCGGGCGAGGCTGTCAAGAGTTTGTGCGGAGGTAAAGTCGTGATTTCGGTTGAAATTAAGAGCTATTTTGGTGATTTTTGGAAGGTTTTGTGCTTTTGGGGGTTTTGTTTTGTGCTTGGGGTGGTTTTTTATTTTTTGGCGGAAGTGATTGAGGAAAGAGGAGCGTTGTTTGAGCCTTTTACAGTGGGCGTGGTTGATAATGACGGGGCTGCGGAATTGATTTTTTTGTTCGATTTTTTTGATGAATATGTGATCGATTTGGAATTTTTGGAGAGCGAAGAGGCGTTAGAAGCCCTGTTTGCGGGCGATGTGGGAGCTTTTGTGGAATTGCCCGAAAATTTTACACAAAATATATTTATGGGCGTAAATAACCCGTTTACCCTGAATGTTGACGGGCGTTTCCCGTTACAGGGGAATTTGGCGGCGTTGCTGGCGAGCGGGAGCATTGCGTACCTATCCGCCTCACAAGCGGGCATTTATGCGGCTTTGGAATATGCTCAGGAACAGGGGATGAGTTGGGCTGAAGTTGTGGAGGGGCTGCTGATTCCTGTAAATTTAGCGTTTGCTGGGCAGCTTGCCGAACATGGTGCGTTGTTTACACGAGAAGTTGTGCCGTTGGTCGAGGGGAGCGTGGCGGAGTATTTTTTGGTACGTTTTGCTGTATTCTTAGCAATGTTGGCGTTGTTGCCGATATTGGACGGATTGTCCTGGTATTCTGCGGGGGCTTTGGCACGGTTTAAGGTGGCAAAAATGCCTATATACAAGGCTTGGGGAGCGAAATATACGGCGTTATTCGTAGTCTTATTGACAATTACGTTGCCGCTGCTGTTTATTGTCGGATTCCTTGGCTTCGTGGCGTTTGCGGCGTTTGCGGCAGTTTTTGGGCTTTTTTGCGGAAAAATCAAGGATTATAGCAGTCGTGCAATGTGCGTGTTTTTTACGGCTTTTGTTATGTATTTTGCCTCGGGCGGCATTGTTCCGTTTGCGTTTCTGCCCGAAAATGCGGCTGTTATGCGATTTTTCTCGATTAATCATTGGGTGGCGATATTATGATATTTTTTATTACACGATTGAAGATGGTGAGCCGTTTGAGCTTGTTGCTGATGGCGATTTTGCCCGTTATTATCCTGAATTTCGGGGCTTTTTTCACAAGTGCTACAATACGTATCGGCGTGTATAACAATTTTATGAACCTTTCGACGGCGGCGGAAGAATGGGAGATTGTGGAGTACGTGGACTTGCGGCAGATGCGGCAGGACGTGGCAAACAGGCGATTGGAGCTTGCTTACGCCTTTCATGCCGAGGGTATAACGGTCTACGTTTCGCCCATGACATTGAGCGAACGGGTAACGAATTTGGTCGTTGCCTCCGCATATTTGGAGCAGGTGGCTGGCGAGGTGGCTGCACGGGCTTTGGCATTGCATATGGATGCCGATGTGGCCGAGTTAAATCGCCGAGTGTCCGAGATTTTGGCGGACGGAGATTTGATGGAGCGTGTCGTAATTGTTCATAATGAGGCGGGGATCGAGCCGCCCATGCCGTTTCGGAGAATGTTCCATGGGCTTTTGGCTTTGTTTTTACAGTTGGTTGTGATGATTTTGGCTTTGGGAATTAGATCGGAAAAGGAAATTTTGGTCAAATTGGCTAATATAAGCCGAAAAAAATGGTTTTTGTATCATTTAAGCGGTGTTTTTGTGATTTTCTCGCTAACCACGATTTTTGCGACAATCTCGGTATTTTTAGCAACAATTTTATTCTCGGGCGTGTGGGTGCTGGCTGATTTGCTGCCTGGATTTATCTATGTTGTGATACTTTCAGCGACGGTTTATTTTATATCGCAAAATTTTCAGAAATTCTACCCTGCGTTAATAGTCGGATCGTTTATTTTTACAACGCTTATGGGCGGTGTGATTTTTGATTTGCGGGAGATTTTTTATGACGTGGGTTTTTTGAGATGGTTTTTTATAAGCACGTATTACATGGAAGCGATAGGGTTTTGACCCAGCCGTTTCAATCGGCAGACTTTTAGCTTGCCGCAAATCGATTGGCAAGTTTTTTCGCAATATCCTTATTTGCTCTACTAAACTGCTTGTCATACTACTTTCCCTTTCTTTTCTCAAATTCCGAGATAATGCCTTGCTTACCTTTCTCCGAGCAGTTGGACAGGTCAACATCATGCGGCCGCAACCCATTCCCCTCATACAAAATAAACGGATTCACCGCCAAAAACAACCCCAAAACCTCAGAAAACCTCTCATGTGTCGCATACTTCCCAACTCGAACCACTCCGTCCACCGTAAGCACGTCCGCCCCAA
>JGI24700J35501_10930364_pt1 | contig 13361 bp, 11 predicted proteins | sample TergutTh196P1_FD_35501 | JGI IMG/M metagenome (IMG submission 35501) | reverse complement strand
GCCCATAAAAAAATTTAAAGTTTGTCCACTTTTCAAAGTGGCGGGGGTGTGGGGGCAGAGTCCCCACGGTCTTAAGAAAGGGGTAGTAAAAATGCCAAAAGGCGGATATGGTGGGATGCCACCAGGTGGTATGGGCGGATTGATGAAACAAGCCCAAAAAATGCAACGGAAAATGGCGGAAATGCAGGAAGAGCTGAAAAGCAAAAAAACAGAAGCCTCTTCAGGAGGCGGTGCTGTGAAAGTGGTCGTAAATGGCGAGCATATAATAGAATCCCTGGAAATATCGGAAGATGTGCTGGACGATGTGGAAATGTTGCAAGACTTGGTCGTTAGTGCCGTCAATGAAGCGATAAGACAAATAGACGATTTAACACAGAGCGAAATGTCAAAATTAACGGGTGGTATGGGACTGCCGCCAGGTTTACTGTAAGTGTATAGCGAACCCGTAACGCAGCTCATCGAGGCTTTTGCCAAATTGCCAGGAATAGGCAATAAATCGGCGCAAAGGCTCGCTTTTCATGTCATACAATTACCCAAAGAGCGAGCTGAAACATTAGCTAACGCTATTTTACAGGCTGTACATACTGTTCAATACTGCTCAATATGCTGTAACCTTGCGGATAATGACCCATGTACCATATGCCAAAATTCAAAAAGAGATCTGCATACGATTATGGTAGTAGAAGATCCACGAGATATGGCGGCTTATGAACGCACACGGGAATATCATGGACTCTACCATGTGCTGCACGGTGTGCTTTCACCCATGAATTCAGTAGGCCCAAACGAGCTTAAGATAGCCGAGCTGCTAAAACGCATACAAGAAACCTCGATAGAGGAAGTTATAACGGCAACTAACCCCACTGTAGAGGGCGAAGCGACTGCGATGTACATAAGCAGACTATTAAAACCTTTGGGTGTAAAGGTTACAAGGATTGCACACGGCATACCCGTTGGCGGAGATTTGGAATTTGTAGACGAGGTTACGCTTACGAGGGCACTGGAGGGGCGTGTGGAGCTTTAAATTGGGAGTGGGCTAATCTAAGAGTTTGAGAAAGAGGGATAAAATGAATAATTTTGCATACCATTCCGTTGTCTTACTCTCGTCTAATGACGAAAATATTAGTAGTCAAATTGATGTTACGGAGTTATTAATCACTATTTTAGGTTGGACATCCCTAGTAGCGATCATCATTATAGCCGTTGTAATTACTATTGATTCGATAATCGAAACGCTAAAAAACACGAGTAGTATAATCAAATTCTTCCCACGCCTTAAACTTAAACTGCATAAAACTGACAAAAATGAAACCGATAAAATATTGGAAGTGCTAGGAACGCTAGGTCTTAAACTCGATAATCCGCATAATTTAACAGCCGCAAGCAACCTTGAAAAAATAAGAGAGGATTTTAGGTTTATATCCAAACAATACATAAAACGTGGCAATTATATCGTGGGGTATTCCTCCGAAGAGCCAATAAAAAATTTGATAAATTTACGAATCGCTTATTGCAGAGGAGAGGGCGAAACTCTTTCCAAATTGATGTTTGAGTTCATACATCTTAAAGCGACAGAAGAAGAAATTACATTTGATTGCATTGTTAGTAGAACGGCAAATATTGGCTTTTTAGGGTATGACGTTTCAAGATCTTTCAATTGCCCGTTTATGCTGTACGATGACAACCCCATAATCAAAGATGTCCACTTTGACTACACACCAAAAAATGCAAGCAATGCAATAATTGTAATCGATGGCTGCATAAGTGCCGATGGTTTGGTAAAAATTATTGACCAACTAAGAGAAAGAGGAATCTCAATATCAAATGCTTTTTGCTTCTATATACGCTCTTATGAAGGTATAGAAAACCTTCACAAAAGTGGTGTCAAACTGCATTATTTAGAGTATTACGATGATGGAACTTTGGAAAGCATATAACTTTAACGGAGGAAGTAATTTGGTATGAAAAACAAAATTATGTCTGTAAGCTACCATATAACGGAATATTGTAACATGGGCTGCCCATACTGCTTTGCGAAATTTAATTGCACCGACAAACAACTGCCAAAGAGCGATGCGTTTTTATTGATTGAAAGATTAGCAGAAGCTGGATGCGAAAAGATTTCATTTGCTGGCGGAGAGCCTACTTTATGCGAATGGTTACTCGATTTAATTAAGTGTGCAAAAAGCAATGGCTTGACGACCATGATAATAACAAATGGTTCGGGCTTAACAGGAAATTTTCTAAAAGAAGCAAAAACCTTCTTAGACTGGATAGGGTTGAGTGTAGATACGCTGGATATATCGACTTTAAAAAAATTGAAAAGGCAACTCTCCGATGAGCTTGTGGACAGTTCTTATTACGTTGAAAGAGTTAGGCTTATAAACGAGCTCGGCTATAATCTAAAAATCAACACAGTGGTAACAAAATTAAACGCAGACGAAAACCTATCGGAGTTTATCAATTACGCTTCTCCAAAGAGGTGGAAGTTGCTCCGTGTGCTGCCTTTAGATAATGCGAATCTTTGTAATCAGCAAGATTTATTGATTTCGAGCGAAACTTTTTCGTCTTTTTGCAAAAGGCATACAGATGAAATTAAAAGCGGAATTGATGTCATTGTAGAGGATAATGAAACAATGATAAATTCGTATGTTATCATTGACCCGATAGGACGTTTTGTTGACAATAGCAATTATATGCTAAATTTTAGCGATTCAATACTAAAAGTTGGCGTAAAGAACGCCCTACAGGGATTAACGATAGATAGGGAGAAAATGAAAGCGAGAAAAGCGTTTTATTGGTAGAAAAGGACAAGTGATTTTGGAAGGAATGAAATTATGAACCTACACGTTAAAAACCTACACAAAAGTTTTGATAAAAAGCTCGTATTGACAGGTGCTACGTACACCTTTACACAGGGGAAAATATACGGACTCTTGGGCAGGAATGGTGCAGGCAAGACGACCATGTTTAGTTGCCTTACAAATAATCTCCCGCTAGATGACGGCGAAGTGCTTATTGAAGAGGAAGCATCGAGTCGAAAAGCCACGTTTGACGATATTGGATTTGTATTCACACAGCCGCATTTACCTGAATTTATGACTGGCAACGAGTTTTTGAAATTTTTCACTGAGATAAACAAGGACAAAATAACCGAACCTGTAGATTTTGCAGCGGCATTTGCATCCGTGGAATTGGAGCAGGAAAGTCGTTTCAAGCTGATTAAAGACTATTCGCACGGGATGCAGAACAAGCTACAGATGCTAGCATTTTTGATTTTGAGGCCGCCCGTCATTCTATTAGACGAACCATTGACCTCATTTGACGTGGTGGCGGCATTGCAGATTAAAAACCTGATACGTTCCATTAAAAACGACCATATTATCATCTTATCAACTCATATTTTGGATTTGGCACAGGATTTATGCGACGAAATCACTATCCTACACGGCGGCAAACTTTCCATGTTGGACACCGAACGATTACAAGATGCCAATTTTGGCGACCAAATCATGCAAATTTTATCAGAAGAAGTGCTTTAAACTGTGGGGCTCTGCCCCACACCCCGCCAGGGCGCGCCCTGGACTGCACATTTTTTGGATTTTTAGAGATGGAGGAATCTTATGAATAGTTTACTGTTTCGGTTGATACTTTTGTCGCTGCAAGTGCGTTTTAGGAACATGACCAATTTTTTGAGATTTTTAGAGATGGAGGAGGCCGATGAATAATTTGCTGTTTCGGTTGATATTTTTGTCGCTACAAGTACGTTTTACGAACATGACCAATCGACTGATATATTTTTTTCAAAAATTGCCATTGATAAAACGGCTGATTTCTCCCGATATTTACAAATTACAGGAGCTGAAAACCGTCTTTTTGGTGTTCGGCATAATTTTCGTGATTTCCAAAAAATTGTTGTTTTTTGTTCTTTTTATGGCACTTATCTTGCTTCCTTTCGGTGCCGCAATCTCTTTTTTAGGCACATATGAGAACATTTTCGATGTTTTTAACCCTGAAATCGATCCGATTGGCGTGTTTACAGCAACGGATGTTGTCGGCAATATGTTTGTTGCATGGTTTATCGTCAGCTTTTTGGGGGCTACCGTGAATTCCACGTTAATCGGTAGCGAACATTGGCAAAACGATGAGACGATGATAAACCTGTTGCGGGTAAATCCCACGCATTACGCTAAATCACGTATTTTGGCGGACAGATTATCCGATTTGATTATTTGGTTGCCCACATTGCTTATCGGCTATGCAATCTTGCTAGATGGCGGATTTTTAATGATACTGTGGGCTGCTTTGGCGACGCTTGTCGTGTACACGGCTTTTCGTTTAATAGCGGAATCTGTAAATATGTGGTTTTTCCAAAAAATGGGCAAGCACCTAGGTAGCAATGGCTGGGCTGCATTTGCCTTTATGACGATTTTTTTGGTTTTGGGTTTTGCTACGCCGTTTTTGCTGGGAACGCCCGATTTTAACGGTTTATTCGGCATATTTTCAGTGGTTGCGGTAATTTTGGCGGGTGCTGTTATCTATTTTTTGACTAAATATATTGGTGCATATCCGCTATATTTTAATTTTATGAACTACACCGTACAACGCTATAGAGGCACGGTTGAAAAATATTATAAATCCAACCAAGACCCCGTAGGAGCAGATCAAAAATCGGCACAGAACTGGGCAAAAGAGGTGGATACAGCCGCCATTGAGCAGAGCAAACTAGACAAACACAGAAACAAAACAGGGCTTGCCTATCTGAACGCAATATTTTTTGATAGACATCACAATTTTTTTCGCAGGAAAATGATAATACGCATAGTTTTGGTGCTTGCACCGCTAGTATTGGCGACGTTATTTGCGGGCTTCGCTGTAATTTTTTTAGGGACGACACCTGCGGAAATTTTAGGCCTTGGGGTTGAAACTGCTGAAGAAATAAGCGAGTTTAACGCAATTTTTGAGATGACACCGACCTTTTTCTTGATAATATACTTTTTGTCCATGGGGCGGATTGTAACGGGTACGGTGTTTATCAACTGTGATATACATATGCTGCATTACCCGTACTATCGACAATCTCGAATAATTTTGTCGTCGTTTGCGGCACGAATAAAGGTAATTTTGGGTTTGAATCTGCTAAACACAAGCCTCTTGGGTGTGTCCGTAATTGGCTCGTTGTGGATTTTGGCGGCTTATATGGACTGGCAACTCGCAGCCATGTTTTTCGTTACTCTAACGCTAATTGGCTTGGTTTTGGGCTTTAACGACTTATTTTTGTATTACATCATACAGCCGTATGATACCGATGGCAAGGGGAAAAGTTTTGCGTACAATGTGATTAATTGGGTAACATATATGCTGGCATTTGCGTTCATGCAAATTAGTATGGACTTGCTGTGGTTCACGATTGGCTGGGCTGCCTTAACCTTGATATATTTCGGGGTCGGCACAATAGCATTACTAAAATTTGCACCCCGACGCTTCAGATTGAGATAAACAAACATGGCTCTCATATGCGGCTTGCGGGCGGATAGAATCCGCCCGCACGAAATACCAAAAATTTGAAAATATGAGTTAATTGAGTAGTCATTAAAACAAAAAATAAGGGGCTGAAAATTCCAGCCCCTTCGCCAATAAGTAAAAAATACAAATGTGCGGGTCTGGGGGCGCGCCCCCAGCGGGGTGTGGGGCAGAGCCCCACGGTTTTAAAGTTTGAAGTAGGAAACGAGTTGTTTTAGTAGTTCGGCTTGAGAGTTTAGTTGTTCGGCAGCAGCGGCAGTCTCCTCGGATACGGCAGAGTTGCTCTGTACTACCTGTGAAATCTGCGAAAGACCTGAACTGACCTGCTGTATCGCCTCAGCTTGCTCGCGCGAAGATGTAGAAATGCCGTTGGTTATGTTTAATAACTCGTTTGCGTTCTGTACTATCGTGTCCAAAGATTCGGAGGTGGACTCAGCTATCTCGCTGCCTATCTCCACACGTCCGATGGAATCCTCGATTAAAGTCGTGGTCTCAGTGGCAGCAGTTTGGGAACGTGCCGCAAGATTACGTACCTCTTCCGCTACAACGCTAAATCCGCGCCCGTGTTCGCCCGCCCGTGCCGCCTCAACAGCCGCATTTAGCGATAATAGATTGGTCTGGAACGCTATGTCCTGAATTACCTTGATTATCTGCGAAATATTATTGCTAGACTCCTTGATCTGTAGCATCGCCTCTAGCATCTGTTTCATTGCCGCATTGCCCTCCATTGCGTTCTCGGTGGAACGAGTGGAGATGGCGTTTGCACCCTCGGCACTATCGGCATTTTGGTTCGTCTGATGGCTGATAACGTCCATTGTGGCATTCAATTCCTGAACAGAACTCGCCTGCTGTGTGGCTCCGTTTGCCATATCCATAGAACTCATGGAAATTTGCTTTGCACCTGCCAAAACCTGCTCGGAAGAAGAGTTTATCTCCGATAATGTCTTGTGCAATGTTGTGATTATATGCTCAATGGAATTTTTAATCGTGCTGAACTCGCCCAAAAATTCGCCATTTATCGAGGTGGTCAAATCGCCTCCTGCAATCGCACCCAAAGTCCGATTCATTTCGTTCATGTAACTGCTGAGACGGTCAACGGTGTTGTTCATGTTCGTTTTTATGCTAAGGAAATCGCCGTTATAGTTGCCCACGATTTTTTTGTCGAAACGCCCTTGCCCCAAGGCGGTTATAACATCTCTAATCTCGACCACAGGTGCATCCACAGACTTACAAACTTGGTTAAGCCCCTTTACTAATTCAAGCCAAGCACCGTAGTTTGTAAATAGACTCTCATCGATATGGTACGCCAAATCTCCGTCCTCGGCAGCAGCCTTTATCATTCCTTGTACCCCATTCGAAACGTCCGTCAAATTCTCCAGAAGTAAATCCACCGTCTCGTTAATAATGGCTTTTTTCAACGGGAAACGCTCCAATTCTGCATTCTCCAAATCACCGCGAGCTATGTTATTTATAACGGTAAGGGATTTGTTCATCACTACGAGTTGATCGGAAACCATAAAGTTTATCTGTTTGACAAGTGTTTTATATTCGCCAGAATATTTATTCACATCCACAAAATGATCGATTTCGCCACGTTTATGCTCATCTGACATGAAATTCAAATCTTGCATAAGCGTGTTAATCATCTCGACGAGCTGTTTGGCACTTCTTGCCAATTCGGCTGGTTCATCATTGCCGTCCGTACGCAAATTCACGTTGAAATTGCCCTTTGTTATCTCCTTTATCGCCTGCACTACCTCATGGATTGGCCGTGAAATGGCAATCGGCAAGAAATAGGCGAGTAACAGACTTATCAAGATACTAAGCCCTACCGCCACAATAATAATTGTGATTATATTGCTTACCAATTGGTTCGTTTCGATTAGAGTCCCTTCCATGGCATTTTGTGCAATGCTCATCATAAGGCTATACGTATTTGTGATATTAGCATGAAGGTCATCGCCTCGGGAAAAAAGTTGGTTAATCAGTTCCGTATCGATCACTCGTGCGGCATCCAAGCCTGGCAACGCTATCATATTTACATATTCTTCAATGAAATTCGTCAAAGCTTCTGCCGCTTGGAAGTGCTCATTCTGTTCTGCTACCGTCATTCTTGGATCGGTCGTTACTAGCATTTCGTAGCTTTCCAAATGTTCCAATAGCGAATAATGTACATTATGCAATTCCTCGATGACACCGTCAATCAATGCATCATCGCCCATATTCAACATTGCTCTCGACACGCCATACCTCATTTGCAAAATTTCATACGACACATCTTGCAAGATAATCAGCCTACTGGCGGGAAAGGTAGCACCATAACGATGGTTATCGTCCACGGTATAGATACTTGTAATACTAATGACTGCGTAGATTATTTCGATGATTATCAGTGTCGCAAAACCCAAAACCATCTTGCCTCTAATTTTCAAATTCTTCATGTAATAATCCCCTTTTTAATGATTTAAGACCGTGGGGCTCTGCCCCTGCTGACCCCGCTGCTACTCGCAACGGCTGAACGATGTCCACTGGACACCAGCCGCGGGGGGCACGCCCCCAGACCCGCTCGTTTGTTTTACTTGGTTCTTGATTTTTGCCCAATCACTTCAAGTTTTTAGAAGATGTATTCAATAAGGCACAATCAGAGTACAACATTTGTTCCTTGCGGGCGGATAATATCCGCCCCTACGCAAAGGCAAAACTTGCCTGTTTGTCTTGCAACCTCGCCCAATGACACCCGTCAAACCCAACCCAAATTTAAAGTTTGATCAAACTTTTCAAAGTTTGCGGGGGTCTGGGGGCAGAGCCCCCAGGGTTTTAAGTCTTGAAATAGCTGACTAAATCTTGAAGTAGTTCGGCTTGAGAGTTTAGCTGTTCTGAAGCGGCGGCAGTTTGTTGAGAGATGGCGGAGTTGCTTTGAACTACTTGAGAGATGCGGTTTATGCCTATGCTTATCTGTTCTATTGCTAACTCCTGTTCGCGAGAAGAAGTTGAGATGTCGGATATGACTTGCATAATTTCGTCTGCGTTTCCAACAATGACCTCAAGCGACTCGGCAGTTTGGGATGCCATGTCGCTGCCCACATCGACACGAGTGATGGAGTCTTCGATTAAGGCTGTGGTGTCCGTGGCGGCTATCTGAGTGCGGTTGGCAAGGGTGCGAACCTCTTCTGCTACAACGCTGAACCCACGTCCATAATCGCCTGCCCGTGCCGCTTCAACAGCAGCGTTTAGGGAGAGAAGATTGGTTTGGAACGCTATGTCTTGAATGGTTTTTATTATGTTGGAAATGTTGTTGCTAGACTCCTTTATCTGCATCATAGCTTCCAGCATTTGTTTCATGGCTTCGTTACCCTCGGTAGCATTTTGATTGGAACGGTTGGAAATGGTATTGGCATGATCGGCACTATCGGCATTATCCCTCGTCTGTTGAGCTATAATATCGATAGATGCGTTCAATTCTTCGACGGAGGAAGCCTGTTCAGTCGTACCGTTTGCAAGAGACATGGAAGTGGATGCAATCTGCTTGGATCCCGCTAAGACCTGAGAGGCGGCGGCATTTATTTCGGAAACCGTGCGATGTAGCGAGGATACTATGTGATTTATAGGCTCTTTCATTGCGTTAAAATCGCCTTTGTACTCCATCGTTATTGTGTGGGTTAGGTCGCCGTCCGCTATTGCCGTCAGTGTCTTGGTTATATCGTTTATGTAAGTGTTTAGACTGTCTATGGTGTCATTAATGCCTTTCTTTATGATAAGGAAATCGCCCACATAATCGCCCTCGACTTTTAGGTCGAAATTACCAGCGCCCAAATGCTTCATAACGTCCCGTATCTCCACTATTGGATCGTCTACTACTTTGCAGACTTTATTCAAGCCCTTTACTAATTCTAGCCAACTGCCGTAATTTTCAAATAGAGATTCATCGATACTAAAAGCCAAGTCTCCGTCCACGGCAGCAGCCTTTATCATGCCGTTTATACCGTTCGATACGTCTGTTATATTTTCGTGTAACACATCGAATGCTTCGTTTATAAAGGCTTTTTTGTGCGGGAATCTTTCGAGCGTTACGTCAAAATTGCCTATGGCTACCTCATTTACTGCGTGAAGGGCTTTTTTTATCATATCTATGTAATTCTTCATCATCAAATTTACCTGTTTTGCCACGGTTTGGTATTCGCCAGAATAATTGTTTATGTCTATGAACACATCGATGTCCCCTTTATCATGCTCGCAAGCCATGTTGTCCATGTCCTTTATAAGGGTGTCGATATTTTCGATTAGCTGTTTAACGGAATATGTGAGCTGTGCCACTTCGTCTCTGCCCTCGGGTCGTATATTTACGTTGAAATTGCCGTTTGACACCTCTTCTACTGCTCTCACCACTTCTTTTAACGGTTTTGTAATTATGCGGGTAATGACGATGGCAAGAATGGCGGCAACGGCGATGGCTGCAAAACTGGCAAGGACGAGTATCACAAATTCCTGATTAGTGTAGTTTGTAAGGATTAGATGTTGCTCGAGCATATAGAGCTCGATAGCATCAAAAAGTGCGTAAAAATAGGCATATGCTTCCTCCAAATCGGTACTTTCCAACAAAATGACTGCAAGCTCTAGGTCGTTAGCGTATGCGGCTTCAAAGATGGATTCGGATAAAGTCGTGTTATACGTTTGCATAATTGATTCAAGGGCATCTATTTGTTCATTCTGTGCAATAACGACATACGCTGGTATGACGGTATCACGACTCAAATTATCCCTAAAGTCTGATAAGAAAGCTATGGCCTTGGTCATAAGCCTATCAAATTCGCCTTCATAAAAGGCAACCAAATCATCATTTCCTGTATGTAAAGCACCCATTGCAAGGGAGCGCCTTGCATCCATAAGGGCTAGATCCAAATTTTTCAGGTATATGAGTCTTGCATTCGGGTAAAGGATTATGTGTGAATAACTATCATCCACGTTTTGTAGCGAGGTTGCACTGTTTACAGCAGTGATTACCATAATAATCATTACCAAGCCGAAACCGATAGCGAGTTTGGTGCCAATTTTGATATTTTTTACAAGTTTCATTTTTCGAAAAAGCCTCCTGTGATTTTTTCTTTTGCATATATATTGTAAACGATTTATAATGGATTTGTAAAGGGCATTTTTAAATTTTTTTTGGGCGAGTGAATTTGGAGTGAGCGAATAATGAGGGTCGATAACATACACAAGAGTTACAAGGAAAACGTGCTAAACGGCATAAGTTTTGAGGTCGAAAGAGGCGAAATTATAGGGATAGCGGGTAAGAATGGATCAGGGAAATCCACCTTGCTTGCGATAATGGCGGGAATAATAAAACCCGATAGGGGAACGGTTGTTTGCGAGGGGAGCATAGGCTACGTACCGCAAACATTGGATTTGTTCGAAAATTTGACGGTGCGTGATAATTTGCGGTTTTGGATGGCGGCATATGGGATAAAATCCTTTGACAAATGCAGAAATCCGATAACGACAAGCATCTTCGATGACGAAATTCTATTGAAAAAGAGGGTTCGGCATCTCTCGGGCGGGATGAAAAAGCGATTGTCCATAGCTCTATCCTGCTTGAATAATCCCGATTACCTGATAATGGACGAACCGTCCTCGGCACTGGATATTGAATTTAAGCGGGATTTACATGAATTAATAAAACTTGTGGCAAAGGAGAGGAGTGTCATATTTACCTCACATCAGCCCGATGAATTGGCTTGGTGCGGGCGGGTTTTCGAGCTGAAATCAGGGTTGATTACCATCTAACTAGCCCGCTCCCGCAATTTGAACACATACGCCAGCACTTCAACCACAGCCTCCCAAAGCTCGACGGGTATCTCTTCGCCCACTTCTACATCGCTGTATAAGGTACGTGCCAATGGTGGATTCTCTACTATCACTATGTCATGTTCCCTTGCCTTTTCACGGATACGCTTCGCCATAAAATCAACGCCCTTTGCTACAACAACGGGAGCTTTGTCGATTATATTGTTATATCTAAGTGCCACTGCATAATGCGTGGGATTTGTAATAACAACGTCTGCCTCTGGGACGTTCTGCATCATGCGGCGCATGGAAACTTCCTGCATTTTACGCCGTATTTTGCCCTTTATCAGCGGATCGCCCTCCATCTGTTTGTATTCGTCCTTTACCTCTTGCTTGGTCATCTTCAAATCTTTCAAATGTTTGTAGCGTGTATAAAAATAATCAGCTGCGGCGACAAAGATAAACACCGCTCCCACCGCAAGTGCCAAGTCAATTATCAATCCTCCTATAAGCCCGATGGACGTTATAAGAGCCATATCTAACATCGCCGGTATCATCCCTATACGGCTTCGTACTATAAAAAACACAACAACGCCAATGATTGACAATTTCGCAATGGATTTAAGCAAATTTACAACCGATTGCATAGAAAAAATCCGCTTAAAGCCCGAAATGGGATTCAGTTTCGATGGTTTTGGCATAAGCGGTTTCAATGTGGGTTCCCAACCAACTTGCACCAAATTTATCACAACATCTATCAAAAAACTAATCGCCAGTAATGGCCCGACAATCAGTAAAACTTGCGTAAAAAGCCACGATATATACCCCGAATCAAATAGAGCCTGCATCGCATCGAATGAATAGGGCAACATACGCAAATTGTAGCTGTGCAGATACAATATATTACTAAGCATCCAGCCAGCAAATAACCTGAGTGCAAAGAACATACCGATGATTTTAACAGCGGTAACAACTTCCTGACTTTTAGCCACTTGCCCCTCTTTACGGGCATCTTGCTTTTTCTTGGGCGTTGCGTCCTCGGTTTTAGAATCCTTATCCTGCCCGCCCTGCTGAAAAAAAGCTAAATTTAACGGTATAAGCCTCATGACGGTCGCATCCCCCATATAACTTCGCGCATAGCGAGTGCTGCCATATCAAACACATTAGCAAAAATAGCACCCAAACTTGGAGCCATTACCGCAAAGATTAAGAACAGTCCCACCAGTATTCTTATAGGCATCCCAACCACAAAAATATTCATCTGCGGCGAGGTTTTTACCATAATCCCCAGTGCCACATTTATTATCATCATTGTGCCAACCAGCGGCATTGCAATCCGTATAGCTAAAATCATAGATTCCGCTAACACAAGTACAATATACCAAAACAAATCGGGATTGGACATAACAACAGCAGCTCCAATCGGCAGATGTGCATAGCTATAAAAAAATGCGAGAAATAACTGATGCAGCCCTCCTGTCGCCACGAGCATTGCCACTAGTGCCAAATAAAATATATTACCCGTAACAGGCACTTGCGTTTGTGTCATGGGGTCTATCGTATTTACCATCATAAGCCCTATCGAAAAATCCATAAGATGCCCTGCGAAAAATATCAAGTTAAACACAGCAAACACCATATAGCCCATCACAAGCCCAACCAGAAATTCGAGCAGTGTCAAATAGACGAACATAGGCGTAAGTGCCACATAATAAACAGACGTTATATTCCCAGACATAAATAATGCAAGTGCCATTACAAGTGCAAAGAACAACCGTCCCTGTGTGAACATATTCTGGCTAGACAATATTGGAATAAGCATCAAAAATCCCAAAACTCTAACAAATATCAACATCAAAATATCTATGTTATCAAAAAAATTTATCAAAACATCATACGCTTCTAATCCGTCCAAAAAACACCTCCTCGTAAGCGGCTCTGCGGGCGAATACTATCCGCCCCTACAAGACCCAAAAATTCAAACTAAATTTAAAGTTTGTCCACTTTTCAAAGTGGCGGGGGTCTGGGGGCAGAGCCCCCCGGGGCTTAATCTTTTA
>JGI24700J35501_10930366_pt1 | contig 13366 bp, 7 predicted proteins | sample TergutTh196P1_FD_35501 | JGI IMG/M metagenome (IMG submission 35501) | reverse complement strand
TGGGGGGGGGGTTTCGTAACTTAGAGGTTTTTCTGGCATGTATTTTGTTGTCTGCAGTACCTGAACTGCGAAATGTGCTTGTGGCTTTTCAAGAGGAGAACTTCATGACATTTGAGGCTTTTGCAAAGTGAAGGTTCATAATGTAGTTATCAACGCTTATGACATTACCCAGCAAATGGAGGCAGGGTTTCCACCATGACATGTCGGTAACGATCTCACCAGACTATGATACTGTACGACAGAAGACTACAAAATGAAATGTGCCCATGGAGCAAAGTTCTTCTCAGGAAATGAAGTTCGTCATTTATTCGAGAAATTACCCACATATTATGGAACCCATTGGTTCATTGCCGTGTGTATAAGAGCACACCGCTTGTCCGTGTTCTGGACCAGATGAATCCAATGTATGACCCCAATCGTAGTTCTTTTAAGATCCATTTTAATATTATCCCCCACCTATGTCTAAGTCTTTGAAGGGAACGAATTTTTTTTCAGGTTTCCCCGTTGATACTGCCTACACTTCTCTTCGGCCCCATGCATTTCGCATATCCAACTCATCTCATCCTCCTCAATTTTATCAACCAAATTATATTTGGTGAGGTGAACAAATCGTGAGGTTCCGTATTATACACTTTTGTCCATCGCTGTTAGGCTCAGATATTGTGCACAGTATGCATTGTTACTATGGTAGAAGACGGTTTATGTAGAGAAAAATAAAGTGCGAAGGTTGACTGGCAAACATGTACAGTACGTGGGATTCCGCAAGCAGCATGTTTGGAAAGTTCAGTCTTGCATGTGATAAGTGCCTTATCAGTTGGTGCTGATAATGCCAAATGATAAATGCTAAGATAGGAGTGTACTTTTAAATGTATATTTCCAACAGGAATTTGAATTGCAGTTGTAATATATGATAAGATGATTCACTTTCAGCATGTTTTCTTGTACAGTGGGGTGTGCTAGAACGAACGTAATTGGTTCTAGAACCTCGTTTGTTGTACCATCTGTTCGTTCTAGCATACATTGAAATATATGTATTTAGGGGTAATCCGTTCCGGGCCCACAGCCTAGAGCAAAGTCACCATCCAGCTTTCTCACTCTGTTTTGCCGGCTTATGGCTAAAATTATATAGCAGATTAATAAAAACATTTTCACTGCTAAAGGCGCAAATAACTGAGCTAAACTGGTAACTGAACCTTACAAACGATAACAAAGATGATGACTGACGCTTTAATCAAAACGGGAAGGCCCGACACGTCATGCGCACGCACGTGCTACGTCGGCTGATACTGTTCCTCTGCGTTTATTGTCGTATCTGTGTTCGTTGTAGCATACCCGACTGTAATGACAGATATACAAATGGTTATGCAAACTTGTCGTATTGTCTTTGTTAACTGAAATATGATTTGCAAGAGCTGAGAATCTTTTACATCACATACTCCAAGGAGCACAGTTCTTTTTTTAGACGCGTTTGCCAATCGCAAAAAGCGCCGATTAGCTTCGTCATGTCCGTCCGTCTGTCCACATGTATCAGCGCGGCTCCCACAGGACGGATTTCCGTGAAATTTTATGATGGGGACTTCAATTAAAATTTGTAGAGAAACTCCAAATTTTGTTAAAATCGAGCAAAAATATTGGGCACTTTACATGAAGACCTAAGGACGGTTCATTGTTTCCGGCTACATTAAACCGTCATACAAGCGCTCTCTTTGTGTGACATGTCATCTGACTGTTGGGATAGCCAAGGAGGTATTAATGTTATGCAAAGGCGCTATAGTGTTACGTTTATGTACTTTGCCTCCCTTGTTGAGCGGCTAATATAGTCACTCAGCTAGACTGGCTGGCTGCACTAGGGTTGACTCCTTCAGCCTGTCTTTGTTCTCTTGGTATCGAGCCCTGTGTATAAACTTCTGTCTGTACTATGAGCTCAGCTATACAAGACATTTCCCACATTCTATGAAACCAAATATATCATTACTGAGTTCCCTATTCTGACCCAGAAGATTCAGGCCCATATTATTACACCCTATTTTAGTAAGGTCTATTTTACTGTTATAATATGAAGTTGTCCCAAATTTCCTTTTCCTTTGACTTTTGCCTGTTAAAATTTTGTGTTCACTTAGGCGCATTCAAAAATTACGAAGAGCAAATGTTAACTTTGTTCTCTGCATGGAACAACTTGGCTCTCACTGGACAGATATTCATGAAATTTTATTTTTGAAATCTCCCAAGAAAATTAAAGTTTCATTAACATCTGACAAAAACAGCATGTACTTTACCAGGTACATTACATGAAGACCTAGGTACATTTATATTAGTATCTTGGTGAGTTCTTCTTAGAATGAGAAATGTGTCAGACAAACATAGTAGAGAATTTCAGAACACACATTTTATGTTCAATAACTCCCCCCCTCAAAAAAAATAGTTTATATGAGATAATGTGGAAATACATGGTCCGTACAGGCCACGGAATACGGTGCATAACTTTGCATGCTGGATAACTAAGGCTACAGACACACACTCAGAATATGTAGTGTATATTACTTTTCCATGGCAACAGCGGTTATGTGAATGTGCCTGAACGTTACATTATACGTACATTTGCTTTTCTGTTCATCTCTTCTGTGCATATTGCATGTCCTGTCTATCTCATGCTTCTTTGTTTTATCACATTAATGATATTTGGTGAAGAACACACAGTAGGAAGCTGCCCCTCATTTTGCATTTTTATCAGTCCTTTGGCTACACATTATCAGTATGATACTCTATATTGCTTCCCCTGATGAAATGTCCCAAGTAACAAGGTCAGATTCCAAGATTTCCTCAGAAGTTTATATCAGTTGGGAAGGCCCATGTGTAACAGTATAAATGGTTCACATAGGAGTATAATAAAACAAAAATTAGTATGAATTCTTTACATGCCAGGTATAAATTGTAATTCCCATGAATTACTATACCTATTTGCACCATAAGCAGCATCTAACATTACCATAAGGAACATCTTACCTGAAGAGTTCATCCAAAATTTATATTAACCACGCAGATCAGCCAAAAGTAGAAAAATATTGCCATTAGAAGTGGTAAACATGTGTCAAGTTCATGCACGTTAGTTTCTAGTTGAAAATCAGATTTTAAGTGTAGGTGGGAAGAGTGACAGAACAGACTTTGTTACTGGAAATATAGGGGAATTGTTGTCTTTATGTGGTACATCAGATGCATTTCTTGTTTTCCTACACATATCAAATTGTACATATTCTGTCCTCCATATGCTATGTGTCTTCTTTGTAACAGGCAGGCCTTTTCCTTCTGGTAGTAGAGAACATGACAGCATTGTGGCACATAGTGTAATAGAAGAAGCTGAACAGCAGCAATGTGATGACAACAATGGTGGTGGTGATGAAGATAGCAATGAGACAGCAGCAGTAACAACAGTAAAACAGCAGCAGCAGCAATGCCTACTACTACTAATGCTGCTGCTGCTGCTACTACTACTACTACCACCAGTACTACTACAGCTACTACCAACACCAGCAACAACAGTTATTCTTATGCTGCTTCATTTATTGTCAAACAAACTTACAGTGCATTTTTAATGTTCTCATAGGAATTAGAGAAGTTGAATGTGGCTTTGGATGAAGAGAAGCGGCGCCTGGAACAGGTGATTAAAGAATTCCAAAAGGAGCATGAAGTTATGAAATTAGAATATGAAGAGACAACTGCAGCCATGAAGATGGTGCAGCAAGACAAAGAGGCACTTCAGAGTACGACACAAAGTCTTATGGTAAGGACATACACCAAACCACAAAAACGTAGCTAAACAATGTGTAAATTATTTTACTGTGCTTTGCTTAGAATGCCTTCATGTCATTCAATATGTTTTTTGTAGAAAAATTTGTCAGAACTTGAAGAAGAAAAGAAGAAAATCCTCCAGAGTCTACATCAGACAGATGGTCGGAACAGTCAAACATCATATGCAGCCCAGAATTTGCAGATTCATTTACAGGGTATTGAAGAAGAGCAGCGTTGTCTGTTGGAAGAGAAACAAGAGATAGAAGAGAGGTATTGTCTTGCATCCTCTTACTATTCCTCTCAATACCTGCTTCATTTAGCTTCAGTTTTGAACCAGATGTCATTGGATCGTCTGTTGGAGTAGGTTCTATATTTCTGTAGCATCATTTTGTCACATGATAGTCTCACTTTATACAGCCTGGATATAACCACAAAGAAATGCTAAACCATTAATACAACAAATAACAAGGGTATATTTAGCATACAGCTGATAAAGTAACTGTACATATGTGTGTATAGTATATCAAATGAAATCTATACACCAGTTCCTAATAAACAGAACAGTACCAAGAAAGAGAAGATCAACACCTATGAGTCTCATTCCCTCCTAGGCATTAAATTAGCAGTGTCTTCTGATAGTGAATGAACAAATCAGGGCACTGTCAATACCAAACACATACATAATAATAATTTGGACTGCCTAGTCTGCATAAATCCTCTTGTTCCTGACCCCATACCTCCCAGAAAGACCACAGCATAGTTGGATTTAAAATCCCATCTGTGCTTAGCAAGTGACAAAACACAGAAACTAGCCTCAGACAAAACTAATACAATCCAGCCTACATATTGGCTAGTCTGGGCACTCAGCAGTACCTCACCTCCAGAACCAAGTGCATGTACCTTACATATAACATGCAAAATAAGAGTGATTTACAACACTTACTCTCAGAAGGAAGACCTTCCAACCACACTCCATTGCTTTCCTCCTCACTCACACATACCCAAGGGATAGGGGTGAAGGCACAGCCATGCAGCCATATCTCGACCCTCTTGTCAGTCCCTTGACACAGTCACTGACTATGCACAACCCAGTCCACAGATTGCCCGTGCACTGTATAAATTGGTTTTGATCATTTGCTAACCAGGCAAGAGACAGCAAGTAGAAACAGAAATGAATGTATATCAGGTGTTTTATAACCATTATCTGTGAACATAACATTGTGCCACAGAATTGTGTTGCTTCACTCATACTCTGTAAGAGTAACATCACCCTGTTGCGTACCATGAAGGCATGTGGGGGAATAAAGTTGTAGTTCCACATATTCTTAACCTTGACATTAAGGAGGTGGGTGTTCTGCTGCACCCTTTTACCACTTCAGTCCCTGGGAACTAACCCCATGTACCCACTGAATAGGAGCCGGTTTGGATGCTCTGGAGAAGAGAAAAATCTCCAGTTGGGCCGGAAATTGAACTACACTTCATTCACCATCCAGCCTACAGCCTAGCAAGTACACTAACGGAGCTGTTCCAGCTTCATATATGTTCTGTACAAGACAGTAAGAGGACTGATGTTGAAATGCTCTGGAATAGCATAAACTCCACTGATTCATACATTACTTAAATACTGTAACTGCAGAAGTTATGTAGCATCATACAAGTTGCACAGATGGTCACAAATAATTGTGATATAAGCAATTATTATTTGTAAGGGTTCAGAACAAAGTAACTGTATCCTATATTTTCAGTCTGCAGAGAGACAGTTTTGCTGGCACGTTTTGTCAGTTGTCAATATTATTTGTACTTATTTGTAAAAACATAAGTTATGGGATCTGCAAGGCATTTGTTTGATGGTTTGGAGATGAATATATTCATGCTGGCTGTCTGTAACTACTCACAAATGATGAGTCATCAACACTGAAGTTGCATCATGAGTCAAACTTGATAATCCAATACCAAGGATATACTGGTGTTGCACGAATATGCACTGGGTAGACTGAGAAGAATCACATTTACCATCAGCACTGTCAGGAACCTGACCAGTATTTGAACCAAGTATGTCCCAAATACAAACCTAAAACATCACTACACCATCTTGATTGGTTGCATTATTCTGAATTTTCATTATTATATTTAATTATATTTGTTACATATTACATTTCATTATTATTATTACAATATCACTTTAACTGGACTTCATCCCCTATCACAGGGGTCCACAAATTTTTAAAAAATCAGGAGCCACCTTAAAATTGTAGGTGCCACAATAGTCACATCATGCAAAGTTCCATACTGAGGACACACAGATATTAGGTGCCACCATACACAATTTAGTCACCCAAATGACCTGGCACCTGTGATCTGTGCATTCCTGCCCTAATGACTGATTAAAATACAACATTATTAATATAATATTGCATCCAGAGATTGGCTCTGTTCCCAGCCTCAGGTGAAGGTGAGAGAAAAGAACCTGCTCAGTTGGGCCTGTGCTATGAAGCTGATCTTATACGTTGTTGCCTCAGTACCTTCTGTACATTAAAATTCCTGTTTTATCCTCTAACTGTGAAGCAAAACATATGTGGGCCATAATATTTTGCAAACAGTTTGTCTTACAGGAATAATAATTACGTATTTTGACCACAGTGTTTTAAGCACTTCTTTTACAACATATTTTCTTTGTTACAAGTCTGAAATTTGTATTATGTTCTGTATCTTTTCCAGATTTCAAGAAAATGAATTGAGAGCTAAAGTTTTGGAGGAGGAAAAGCAAATCATTTCCCAAAATTCTAAACAACTACTCTCTTCTTTAAATGTAAGTTTCATAAGCATGTGCTGTTTCAACAACACCTAAAAATATATGAATATTCTGCCTCCCTCCACCAAGATTTGGAGACTTTGTTAAATTTTACATCCATCAGATGTTATTGATTTCACCTTATAGCTGCCTTCACCCCTCTCCCAATTAAAAATCCCCTTCACCATTGCCAAGCCAGACAAAGATGAGGAAGGTGGAACTGATTTTTCAAAAATTTTCCAGCCTGTTAAGATGGCTCTTTTGTAGAATATAAAGCAAAGTGGATGACCCTGTAAAAATTGTATCCACCTTAGGCCTGATGGGAACAAGAAATAAACCACTGGACCTATGCATGTGAAACTGTGTATAGATGTACAGATTAAACAGACACACAAGTTTTGTATGAACTGTTTCTTTTGAACTGACTGTCACTGGAGTAAAACTTCATGGTTGTATTGATTATATTTAACAGAGTTTGAATCTGTACAAGTGGAGATTATGTACAGAAATTAATACCTAATTTGTGTAATTATTAAGTCATAGGTCTTGCTAGCCAAGCCCTACACTTTGGAGCATTTGAGGGGAAGCATCCCAGAACTTCTTTGAGACATATGTATGTTCCCATGATAGTAAGTTGTATGGGGTCTGCAGGATTTGCTTACAGAGCAAGACTTGCCAGAAGCTGAGCTGCGTTTGGAAGTTACAGCGCGTTTAGAAGCCGAGCGCCGGTTACGTGTGGCACAAGATTCGGTACACCATCTAGAGGGTGCACTACAGACTGACATTAGCCCATCCGCATTGCGCACAAAAATACTTCCAGATGTGAAGAAACTGCGAAGTAGGTACAAGGGAATACAATATTGCCTTGATATTTTGTGTATCTTTCTGAAGTCAGAATGTTCATATTAATATGGATCGTATTTCAAAATAAATTTTGAAAATCTATACAGTACTTCTTAAATGTGTATGCTACAGTGCCTACCTACTAAAAAAATAATCTGATGCCTTTACACCACATCTGTATTAAGTTATTAGTTTTATTTTTTGTTTTAGAATTCTTTGAACATGTTGCTGAAGAAGCACGACTGGATGCCAATATGCCTGTGATAATGAAGAATGCTGTGTATGCACGCAAAACATTAGCCAAAAAGGCACGGTCCCAGTTGCTGGAACAGAGCAGGCAGGAAAATGCCAAGACACTGGGTAAGACCAGGACTAATATTGACTATTATGTATCACATATTTTTTTCCTTGGATGTTGTCTTTTGCATGGTTGTCCTACTTACATTGCTATATAAGTTTGACTTTTGCATGGTGTTGTAGATAGTGTCAATGGAATGAAAACTGTTGTTTTAGGGATCAGCCTTGATGGTATACCCACTACTGACACACCTTTAAAGAGGTCTTTATCAATTATGATTACTAAGAAAAGTTTAAATCCTCATCTTAATCGGACCAGGTCAACTAGATCTTCAAATGGTAAGTGTGCACATTTCACGATTATTAGACCCTAAATACTCCAGCACTCATCCTTAATCTTTATTTTTATAAATGTGTTTGTGTTAATTGTAAGTCAGGACAATTGATTTTTTGGCAGAGTACTGACTATGGCGTGGACAACCAAGTGTGTGATTTCTGGCAGAGACAGCAATTTTTAATTTTGTTAGTACATCCAAACCAGTTCTGAGGTCCACCAGGTATCACAGGCCCTTTCTACAGGAAACAGCGGTTGAAGCACAAAACTAACCACTCACTTGCACTTAATACCCAAATTTAGAATGTTGTATAGTGCTATACCACTCTCATGCATAGGAAATAATAATAATATAAAATAGTAGGGATTATGACATATCCAAAAACTCATACCACAATACTTGCACACTGCTTTAGCAATCGGCTGCCATGCATATCGGCAAGAGTATAGGGTCAACTTCTCCAACTGTGAAACACATTATGAGTGTTTAAGAGGCTTGCTGTATCTGCATCATCAGGGTTGTTTGGAGGAGTGAGTTTATCAGTGTGATGCCCATTCCTTTGCTGGGCAACTAATGCAAGAAAAAAGTCAAAAGTAATCTGCATCTACCGACTGGCCTTCATCTGTCATGTACGAGAACAGTAGTAGTGATTCAATGGGGAAGATACATGCTTGGCCCTGATAATACCATTGTACAAAAAGATTTTAGTGCAGCAAATATAAAGATTACATTTTTATATATCTTAATAGTGGATGAAATGACAAATTTTGTTTTATGAAGGAGGTCACTGTTATGAAAATAATGGCTGTTGTTTAAAAGGAATGGTATTGAGAGTGTTTATTCATCATATACTGGCTTGCTGTTTTACAGGCATAGCCTTCGGTGTTCAGAGCAAGAGTAATGATCCTGATGATAGGTTACCAGAAAAGGAACACAACCTTCCTGCCTGCCCTTGAAGATGGTGAGCAGCTCTACAGTAAAAGGGAAGAACTGATAGAAACTTCACTCCTAGGCCTTGATGGTTTCACATATGTTTTTGTTGCACATGGGTTCAAAACCTTATCTTGTCACATTTGATTTAGAAAAATGTTTAAGTAATACACTTTAAGTGTAATTTGAGAGACAATGCAGTGGTTTAAACAGGCAACCTTATTATTATTATTATTATTATTATTATTCAGATAACTAAATTATAGGTGATGCCACTGTACTTCAGACATAAACAGTTGTTAAATATGGATAGTTTCTTGTGTTATATTGTACATGGTGAAAGATGATAATGAATTTATATTATTTAGAGCACACGAATGCCAGACACATCACAACAGATGAATCCATTTCTGTCATTTATTTTCTTGTATTGCATAGTTGATTGAAATTCCTCAGAGATGATTACTGGATATTAAGGGGATTTCATTACAAGATGTTGATATAAGCATATTTTAATGGGATATAAACAACTTTTAATGATGCATTGCTATATGGTGGTTCTCAGAACCCCCGCCCCCCCACAACACTCTTGAAGGATGACTTCCACATACATCACACATTTGCATGGGAATTCCAAATTTTAATGAAATAAAATATGTGTAACGCACCATTTCTATTATTAACAAGACGGGAAATGTACGTATAAGGTAACATTGAGGCGCGTTTGTGCAACCATTGTTGCAGTGGAAAAGCAATGAGTATTACACAACCTGAGTGTGTATTTGTAGCCTTAGGTATCCAGCATGCAATGCGCATGGGCCATACTGTCATCTGTGGCCTGCCCTGCTCCACATTATTATTCCACGTTATGTCATAAACGGCACGATTTTGGAAAAAAATTACTCAACACAGAATGTTTGTTTTGATTTTCTCTACAGCGTTTGTCTGAAATATCTCATTCTAAGAATAAATGAGCAAGATACGATAAAAAATGTATATTGGTCTTCATGTAAAGTACCCTTTATTCTTTTCCAATTTTAACGAAACTTGAATTTTCTCGACAGAGCTTCGAAAAATTCTCAAATATCAAATTTCATGAAAATTTGTCTAGTGGGAGCTGAGTAGTTGTTCCATGTGATCGGACAGATGGACAGACATGACAAAACTAGTAGTCGCTTTTTGCAACCTTGTGAACGCACCTAACAACTGTCATACAGTGATACACTTTCATTGGAACACATAATTAAATCAATACGCGAATAAATAAAAGTAAAGAACTATGTTGCTTAAGGAGTTATGCAGTGCTTTGACTGCACATGATGTACACATACGTGTCAAATGCTTGTTGCTGTTCCACCAAGTGACTGAGGATATGCCATTCAGTGACTGACAGTGCCATGATAATTTTAGTACTGACGTAGTGAATTGCGTTGTGGGTGGTTAGATTTCTTGCAACATACCTAGAAAATGCTCACAACACAAACTTTGAGAATACACCACATCAAAAGTTGTATAAATTTGCCAAGCTGAACATATTTCAAACCATCTAATTCATCCTCAGGGGCTATACTCATACATGAGTTACTGCAGTTTACAGATTATTACAATGATTTGGACATTACTCTTTGTGTTAAAACTTATTAATTCTGAAACTTATGTTAAGTATTTAAAGACAGACTAAAAATCTTAATGATTTCTTGACTGGTGCAATTGTTAATTACATAGTTATTGTCTTAATTCCTTCCTTCCATGTAGCCATTATGGTAATATAGTTGTAATTAATCATTTATCTTGTCTGTTGGTGATACTTCCTGATTATTACTATTTGAATGATCCAGGTGAATAATATTCTGAAAGAAAATTAAAATATTATAGTTCTTTAATTTCACATGTAATTTAGTTTAAATGGAACATTCAAGTCTTCACACTGTCAATTGCTAAAAGTTTACCTACATTTTTAAGACACTTGCTGCCTTGATCTTCAGGGTAGTCAAAGAAGAGTACTCTACAAAATGTTTGTAACTATTTACCAATGAGCAGTGCACCATAACTAATTTAGATTGTATCATTGTCTGTCTTTGTAATGATACACATCACAAAGCAAGGCTTGGTGCCACATAATTTATAATCTTACGTTCCTGTGTAAGGTCTAGAAATCGTATATGGTAACTGATACTGAAATGGTACGATTTTCAGTGTGAAAGAGCTTCTTTTACTTTCGGTTTACAAAGATGTCAGCAGAGCAGCACATACCGTGGGAGTGTGACAGTGATATAAACACATTCACACCTTCCTGTAAATTCTAATTAACATGACGACTAATGTCCAAATTGTTGTTATAATAATGCAGTCAGCACAACTATTTTTATTACAAGAACCTGGCGTGCATGTTTTGCAAGTGTCAGCATATGATATCACGCATAACACACTCACCATGTTTAGAATAGAAAATTTAGGCTTCTCCTTGGATACCAAATATGAACAAAGTCCAACAATCTAATGCATCAAAAAAGAAGACAAAAATAAGAAAACAACCTGCAGAAAACTATACTTGGATATCATTGAATTGCAAAGTGTTAAAAATCAACATATTCATTGCTGTTACAAATAACTAAATTAAAGGTACCCATGCAAGGTCAACTCCCCCCACATACTTGCTTTCATGGCATGGACAGGGACAACTTAACCTTTACCTTTTATAGTTTAATATAAACCCTGACTGCATTCTTGAGTGTTGTGATGGGACACTTCATGTTTCATGTTCCAGAATTTACCTGGTTTGGTAATTTTGCTAAGGGACTTGTGCAGTGAGGAAACCTGTTATCTCCATATCAACATTATGAGAGGCAAAATTATAACCTACCAGTAAGTTCAGTCCAAGTATGTACCACTGTCATATTTGTAGAGTTGGTTAATCATAAAAATGTTGACTGTATATGCTAAAGTTTGTTTTGGGGGTTAGAATACTCAGCATTGATTTTCTTGAACATCATGCATACTTCTACCTGTTTTACCCCACATAGATTCTGGCTATATTCATTAATAATATTTAATTTTATCAAAAGTTGTGATGTGTTTTGTTATAGACTGGACTGTACTGCACTCTGAACTGTAACCCTGTAATGTTCTGTTATGCAATATCAGTTCATGATGGTGACAGATTTTGTTTCTGCACATGAATATCTTATATTTAAAAAACATCATGAAAGGTGTTATTTATGTACTAGAATTTGAAGTATGTGTTGCATAGCAACATTAGCTTTTGCAGTGTGGTATAAAACTGTTGTCTTAGGCGTGGAATTAATATTTGTGGAGTATTATGAGCAATTAACACATTCCTGATGTTGAATTCCAGTTGTAGGCATTTAAGTTGCTACACACCATGTGATATTGCCTTAGTTTGAATATAAGGTGACTTGTTTACCATTGTTGGCATTCCAAGACTGAATGTAATTTTGTAAAGCAAAGCATGTATCATAGTAATAATGTCTGTTAGTGTTAAAATCTTACAGTGTAATGTGATAATATTTTTCGTACTATCTGTTACATTATTGGGTACTACTATATTGTAATGCACAGGTGCCTCAGTAGACATGTTATCTGCACTCACAAGAAACAAGAGACACCATCTGATTTCCAAGTTCAGATATTTGACAGTATGTATTGCTTTACCGTGTACAGAGAAGGGAAGAAGTTTACATATTCAGGATCCATTAGTGAGTCTTTCATGTTTCTGAAATTTATGTTAGCATTGTCACTGGTTCTGACGTTATCCCCTGTATATAAATTTTTTGTTCTATGCTGTAATATCTTGTAGCCGGGGTTCATATTTCCATAACAAAAGAGTTGCTTGTCCTACATTCTGCTCTGTATATATCAGGTGATATATACTAATACATTGCATTATAATGATAGAGCAGGTATTCATACGCCCCTTCTAATAACTTTCAAATTACGTCAGGGCACTCTGTTACTTCAGTTCGTACCATCAGCTATAAAGCTCCGTGTTCTTATGCAACATACCATATTTCATTCTTACAATTTATTTGATAAAGAATTCTACATATTTCAGACAGATCTACTGTCCAAAACATGTAGACTTCTTTATCAAAATAATTTTGAGAAACAGTGCATCTCATTGGCTTTTATTATAAGAATATATCACGATGCACGGTCCTGTGAATGTCAAAACCATATTTCAGTTATGATTCTCAACCTAGAGACCTAGTACTCTTCAGACAGCCTTTATGTCAATCCCTTTAGAGAAATGATGGTACAGTACATTTAATGTGGTTTTGACCATGCATCATCGTTAATATGTGGAAATAAAATGCCAACTAGATGCAACAGATGATTTTTATTGCAGATCTTATTGCTTGCTCAA
>JGI24700J35501_10930365_pt1 | contig 13366 bp, 11 predicted proteins | sample TergutTh196P1_FD_35501 | JGI IMG/M metagenome (IMG submission 35501) | reverse complement strand
CCCAAGCTATGTATCAGCCAGCCACTGGTCTATACACTATTTGGTTTATCAGACACTGTCCACTCACTCATACTTCAATGGACAACACACATCACAAACAAGCCATGCATGTCATGTCCTGTTAGCTGCATGCATGTAGAAATAATCATGGAAATAAGCATATACGAACTGGGAGCACCATTTTGTCACTCTTCACCTGCAACAATACTGAGTGCATGACAACTTACGGAAACTGCTGAAGAGTGTGACAGATCATTTCGAACAGAATATTCATAAAGTGGCAAAGAATGCGTTAATCACTTGGGAAAGTATAGTACCAAATTATTCTAACATCCAAGGCAAGAAAATATCCTAAGCAGTGTTGTCTTGAATGACTTTCAGTATATCTCATATTAGCACACAAACAAGAGCATATGAAGCAAACATGATGCAACAATTAATCCCAACCCCCAAGAATACTAAGCTGACTCAACAACACCAATGATTAAGATGTTGCAGGGTATTACTGCTGTGTCTTAGCACCTCGCTATTGCAGCACAGTACTGTGCAAATATAGCTCAAACAGTCAAGCTTCAGAGGCTACACACTCTGGCTTCAAGGAGAGGATGCTGGTGGAGGCCAGAAGCAAAAATAAACCAGTGTCTTAATCAGAAAACAACCCTCCAGTGCCATAAAGGTCACACAAAGTTTAATGACAATTGGCCTAGTGGTTAAATTGGTGAAATGGAAAACACACACAGATAGCATGGCCATTGCATAAAACAGTGATTTTCTTATTAAGGGAGGAAAGTAAACTAAAAACAGTTGTCTCACCTGACAAGTCACTGCTAGTGTGTGGCAGAGCTGTGTTTTCCCTGTGCGAAACTCCCCAAATATCTCTGTGATGGATCCCGTTTCGATGCCTCCTGCCAGCAGTCGATCTAGCTCCCGGGAGCCAGTTGTCAGCTGTATTAACTCAGAACGTTTCTGATGAAACTCTGTGGCAGTCGTGAAACCCATTGGAACAAGTTTTGAAGCCTCCACCTGGAAATTACACCTGAATTACTAGTGGCATCTTCACTTTAACAGAGCTATAAGAGAACAAGTGTGTTATGCCAAACATTTACTTTTATTCTGACGTAACACAGGCACTTAAATTACCTCGCCAACATGAATTACTGCAGAACAAGTAAATGATACAGCACTGTCATGTATCTTACAAATGAGCCAGTAGACCACACTAATCAAACTACACAAACTGTCTACAGCTTTATGCAGCATCTCTGCTGCAACTGGCCTGACATGACCTATTAAGCCTGCTGTTGTACTTAGCACTGATGAAATATGAGTCAGTGGATTCCACTCATTTGTGGGAAAAATTCAGAATAACTAAGAACATTAGTAAATTAGCATTATCAGTGATTTGTGCATTGGCAACACAGAGACATGCATTAGGCACAACCTTTGTAAGTTCAGCCATCACTAATGTGCATGTACTGTACTCTGGTTCATCAGAGTGGTTACAATAAAACAGCAATGTGCAAAATGTGTGGGCACCAAAAGATTCACACATCTTTGCTAAGACTGGTTTCATCCTTCCCTGTCTAATATACTGTATTACATGCAGACTTTATCACCCAGTACATGTAAGACAGCAGCCATCAACATCTTTGGTGGCCACTATGGCCTGTAATCTGCACTCTTTGGGAAGGACATGAAATTTCATGGAGTACATACTAAGAGCTTATCTGCCTTTGCTTCACTTATTCCTTTGATTGCTAGCAGACTTTTCTTTGGCGCAAATGCCACAGCCTCAATTGTGTGGTAGCCAGCATCTTCCAGTTTCTTTATGTCAGCAGCACTGATTCCTTGGGACTGCAACAAAGCACATTATTGTTACACAATGAATGAACAGGAAAGCCAACTGAAGTGAGATTAAAACTACCAGCATCACACTATGGAATACAAGCACATAATATTCATAGCTGGTACCATAAACTACACCAACAGTCCACAAACCACAATCAGCATTAACCAGAACTGCACCTATAACCAGTAATTTTCATCCAGTGTTTGCTACTCTGACTTGCAATGCATGTTCCTGGCACAACAGAATGACAAAGTCAGTGGTCTACTCAACAGCTCTGCCCTAATAATACACTGGCCCTGGACTGCATCTGGCCAATCAAATCAGTAATGGCAGTCACTGACTATTTCCCAACGACTAAAGAGCTAACACTTAACATCACTTCCATTTAAAGGTCAGTGGTGGGTGCAGAAATCCCAGGTGCCAGGCTGTCCAGACCATTAATTGAGTATGGTGACAATATTTATGGGTCCCAGCATAAAATTTGCTTCAGGTCATGCTTCTAATGCCTAGTCTTTTGACACAGCTCCTAGATTTTTGGAAAATTTGTGCACCTCTGGCCAAGGCTAATACAACTTGTTCAATAAGCATTATCATCAAGATGAAATATTTTCTCCACAATAATTAACATTAGCAAACCTGAAGTTTATGTATTAACTGTGGTCCAAATTCATCTTGCTGCTCTGATACAGTTTCTGCTGCAGCCGTTGCCATCACTGCCTGAAAAAGATAATTACATAATATATAGCCAAAAATGATTTCAGTTGCAATGACACAAGACTGCAACTTTCGTATGATGGTGACAAGCCAAAACATGTAAATATATATTACTAAAATATTTACAAATGTTGGTACTAAAGAGACTGTAAACAAGGCTGTCAGTTTCTCTGTTCCTAACATAATTTCCTCAATATGGAATATTTATGTTAAACTTTGGGTTTGGTTAAGGTAAGATAAACCACACAAATATGGCTTAACACAAAGCTGATGTAAAAAGCATGTAGTGGATTGCATTTAACATAATCTCAAGGTGTTAAGGCGTAAAAGGTGATATGTCCAACATATATATTGATTGTAATCATGTGTCTTTCATTATACATGTTGTATACAATTTCACATTGGTCTACCTACATCTCTTTTATGAATCTACCTTGGAACTATTGTTTCGTGAAAAATGATATGTAACCAGACTGTATTTGCATATTTTACAGTATGTGATATCATGTACTCTGTCTTGTAATACAATCTGAAAGTATCTATCCTGTATTCTAGCAGTATTTTGTACCAAACCTAACGTTGTTGACAAAAAGTAACTTACCTACCTGTTTCCAAGTTTCTGATTTAGTCTTTCCCGGCGTACTTACTCAAAACTAGGGCAAATTTTGACAATCAACAAAACTTAGGAGATAGAATAGCTAACAAAATGCAACAAATGTCTTCGAAAACCAACCGAATAAAATAAACGTTCCACAACATTCAAACTTACAACTTCCGCCAAATTTGACTGCTTTGACACACAAACGGCTCTGCCTCGTGGTTAGTAATTTGAACACGCGGTGAGGATCCTCGGACCGAAATTTTAGAATACGCTCAAATGAACTTTTCTCCGTTGATCCATGGTCTGGCCATCGCTATAGTGATCGATACTTCCGGAAACACGGATTGCATATGAAACCGCCATGATTGGGTTTACTTCTTCAAGTGTAGATGGCAGGGAAAGGCAGTCCTGCACGGTCTTGGTGTCTAATCGCAGTAGATTCTACAGTTACCAACAGTCACACCACTGACATATGGATGACATTGTACTCAGCAATGATGGATGCTCATCTGTGTCATCGATGGCAAGACGCGATTCTGCTCCATACTAAAAACAGACTAACAGCCAAGTGAGTTACGGACGGCCGTTGTATGCAAGACGTCGTGAAGAGCAGTAGGCGGCCTATGGTGAAGACTGCCTTGATAGCGGACGTATATTTTGCTTTAGACAACACGCTTATTCAAACTAGATGGGGTGATAAGTTATTTTGTGAGAAAGTACTGCAAAATGCGTATTAACTATAGGTTGTTATTATACTTTATTAAAATGTGTTCTATCGCAGTGATGTGCGAGGGATTAGCAGATGACCACTGCTGCTGCTGCGCTCTGTATGCACGATGCGTTTATTAGAATGTTACGCTTTTACAAGAGCGCTGAAAATAGATTTTCGTTTGTGAGCAACGAACTCGTGCAGGAAACACTAGACAAATTATCCCAATTTAGACATTACGATGCTGCTGGCACTGACGTGGATATAAAAATAACTCTTGGCGCGGTTGTGCTCCACGCAGCGGAATCATTCATTCCAGTTTGTCTTGCAGGATATCGTTTGAGTTCACTAGTGAGGTAGCAACGAATTGCTGTAGGTAGTACAGTATATTTATTAATTTTTTTTTCTAGGAGAACCCTAGAAGCTTTAAACAACAGGCAAAACACAGTTTGTGAGAGACATTCCGTATATCAAAGAGTGCAGTGCACTGTAAGCGTATTTTTGTTTTTGGTGTTTGGTTTTTCATGTGCATTTTGTTACATTCAGCCGTGAAAGATGTCTGAAGAAAGCGTTCCTGATTCAGTGAGGAAATGCATAGCAATTTTGAAGGGTGCAGAAAGTGATACAGAAAAATTTGCAGCGTTGTTTATGGTCACGAAACTAGTAAAGGGTGAAGATTGTAACACACATAGTAAAAAACTGCTCTTTGAAGCAATTGGCTTCAAGTTTTTGAAACGACTTTTGCTGAGCCCTGATGTTCCAGCAGACTGCCCTCCACTTGTGTACAAATCTGTCGCACTGTCGATACTGTCAAGCTTCTGTTCTGATGCAGAACTTGCAACTCATCCAGAAATGCTTGCCAACATACCCGTGTTCCTTGACATTGTGCAGCAGGCTGATGATGATGATTTGGATGACAATTTGATTGTTGTGAGTGAGGCATATGAATGCCTACAGAACATAGCAGCACATCAGCCAGGTCGTTTGGCTTTGTTGGAAGTTGGAGGTGTTGCAAAAATGTGCGAAATTTATGCTCAGCAAAGCTTCCAAACTGATGAGGCACTGAATATTCTAGTGACACTTGTGGGACAATTCGGGCCAAGTGCATGGGATATAAATCCAAAACCATTTCATGTCATTGTGAACAAGATTGCGCTGGACTTCGAAACAGATCACAGTGAACGGAAGTTTGAATTGTGTAGGATGCTTCACGCCCTTCTTGTCAGCTGCAGACGTAATGTCATAGTTGCCACTGCGAATGAGGCTCTGTGGCCAGGAAGCATCTACAAGGGTCTGTCAGACATCCTGACCAGCAGGCTGGGAAAGGCCCAGCGTGACCCAGCCCTCAAGCTAGCATCAATAATGGTGGAATTACTAGGTGTAGAGTGGTGCCTCACTGATGAAGAGCGGCCTCGGCAGTTCTTTCTCCTGCTGGTACAGCTGTGCTCCATTGAGGTGCGCATGCAACTGGAGGATCGCACATTTAAGCAGATAATGATGAATGCAGACCTCGTGACTTCATGCTTCATTCTGTTGGAGCTCTCAGTTGCATATATTGCAACTGATACTCTGGAATTGGAGCAGAAGGAGAAGCAGCAGTTGTACACAGCACTGAAAGGAGCATTTTCTGCAGTTGTTTCTGTACTCACCAAGGTTTCCCATGATTTCACTAAGAATCCAAATGTGGATACTAAAGAGAAAATATTTGTGTGTGCCATGGTGCGTGTCCTTTCAGCTTGGCTGGCTCAAGAAACGTCTGCTATGAGAAACTCTGTCTATGAACTTCTCCCATTCATGCTCACACTTGCAAATGAGACTTTCTATGCGTACCGATCACGACGACTGGCAGAAAAGAAACAGAGTTCTGACACCATGGAGACAGATTCAGATGTGATCAGTCAAGTAGACATTCTGCGGCTGATGTTACCTGCACTGTGCCATCTGGCAGTGGAGGAGAAAGCTCGCAAGATTCTGCTGGAAGCAAAGGAGGATGAGGTCCTTTATGAATGCCTGGTCTATCACTGGTCTATTGTGCATTACAAGAAACCACCAGTGCCCAAGTCAGAGCGTGGGAAGGTTAGGAAAGACCCGGAACTGGAATTAGATCCTAAGATGCTGGAAGATATGAATGACTCAAGGACAGCAATGGTCAGCATCTGTAACATCTTCATGAATGTGACTGTACTTGAAGCCAAGATGGTGGAGGAGAGTACACTGTTTGCTACACTGCTAAAATTCATATTTAACAACCTGCCAGAACTGAAGAGTACACCAGAAAACTTGGTTTTGCATGGTAACCTTGCCGTTCTTGGGTTATTGCTACTTAAACAGCAGGCAAAACGAGTTAAGAAGAATGATTTCACCATCTGCCGCTACATTCAGGCTACCATTCGCTTCCTGTGGGATGCATACAATGTGGATGAGTCAACTGATTCGTCATCGCTGGTTGTGGCAATGAGTTACAAGAAGTACTGGCTTGAGCTCATGGAACTGTGGTTCTTGGGAATGCAGACAATGAGTGCAGTGCTGGCACTGGTACCATGGATATCAGAGTTTGCAATTGAGAGTGGCTGGGCAGAGGGAATTATTGACACTCTCCACAAGGTTAGGATGGGATCACTTCCAGCTAACACAAAATCTGCATATGAGGACTTCCTGTGCCATCTGGTGGATGCCAACAACAGTGTCACTACAGTCCTGAAGGAACATGATGCCCTAGCTGTATGCAGAACCCATAGGTTCATGGAGCTGGGAAAGCGATTATTTGGGGATTAGAAAGGCGTGTCCATGTCCTGCTTTAATTATAAGATTTATCTACGTTTTGCAGCTAAATATATTTTTATATGTATTGTTTTTGCACTGGGGAGTTGTATGAACTAATTCAGAACTGGATCCAGAATGTGTGTGGGACAACTTGATCATTTGGCTGTCTTGCAGTGATGACTTCGCACCCAGTGTGCTCACCCTGGTCTGGTGCAGGCCACCAAATCCAGCAGGCTAGAACACAGGTACACACACGTGGTACTAGAATTGTTCTTGTTTACTCTGGGGGCAGGGTGAGGCATATTTGGAGCAAATGCTTGACACAAAGTGACATGGGCAGGTGACTTTGTCAATTGTGTGCATGTTCTGGGGGGTTTTGCAACTGGATGCCATATCAAAAGAACAGCTGTTTGGTAGGTCAGCATTTGTTCAATCACAATATGGGGAAGGAAAATTTAGGTACATTTTGTTAGTAGTGACATGGTCACTGGTGTGCATACAGAATTTTTGGGTGGAAAAGAAGAATGGTTGGGAATATATTGAAATGGATCATAAGGGTTGGGGTTGTGAAATGTATAAATGTGACAGGATAGGAACCAATGGCAGTGAACATGATGATAAACCCTCCGGTTCCATAAAATGCCAGGCATTTGCTGATCAACTGTGGAACTGTTAGCTTGTCATGAATGACATCGCTGCATGAAATTAGTGCTGTGGTTTGTGTGCAGTGTAATGTAGAATTGAGGAGTTATATGCATTCTTAAGGTAGCATAGCACTACAGAATACCTCCACGACCATGGATTTCCTTCTTTGCCTTCCAAACCTTTGCCTTTTATCAAATTATATTTCTTCTCACAACCTGTTGACCCTTGACGATGAAGGCATTGTGTTCATATGAAGTGTTGGGAACTGATTATCCAGTGATGCAGGACCATTTCTCGGAAGAACAGAATTGGATCTGTACTCTTTTTGGGATTCTACACAGTGTGGAATGGTAGAATTGTACAGACTTTTCAGGACAACCTGTTGGTCCCATCTTCATTGGTTGGAATCCCAAAAAGAGCAGAGATCTCATTTACACCCCGGCAGAAGCCTGAAATCATGGAAGGAACATAATCCTTAAATTGTACGTCCTTAAAGAGTTCTTTGGCATCATTTCATTATTAATTCAGTCTTCTTTTTGCTCCACCCATTTCCCTCCATGTTTTATTTGCTTTAATTTTGGTGTTTTGCATTCTTGTTAAGTCTTTTATTTGCCCTTTCTGTGTCCTTTGTGATCCAGCTCTCACTGCCATTGCTTTACAGAACTTTTTAATTTTGGTTCAATATAAATAAGTGAATTGACAGGCTGGGTCGTGTGTTCCATTGCTGTTGGACAGGCGCGCATAACAATCCTAGCATGAAGTGTCTGTTACAGGATGACTTGCTGCTAATGATTTTGCTTTCAGCTTGTGGGTTTCCTGCAGGAGCAGTTTTGTGTTCCCAATGATGAAGCCACTAAGGCCACTCACACAGTCCTATGCTACCTCCATACCTGCCCAGACATTTGTGACATGGCATTGGACAAGTGGAGACATTTGTGGTATTGAGCACTTGGAGAGCAGCGGTAATGTGTACCAGCCTGTACACATGACATTGCATTGTTACAACAATATGTGTCTGTCACTGGTAGTTGTTAACATGTGAATGCATAATAGCGTATAATGTATAATGTGCATACTACAGGTGGCATTCAAATGGAATGGGTGCAGCTGTAGCACCACTGTTCGGCCATTGCATTGGACATGCCGTCCCCCCTGTACAAGCTGCGGCAACATCATATGCTCGGCCTTGTCAGAAATAGGCTAGGCTGTGCACAGTGGGAGACGGTGGAATGGTTGGTTTACGGAGGTACTTCAGCTGTGTTCTGGTTTGAGACTTGTCATGGGAGAGGTCTAACTGAAACATCCTCCTGGTTGCATCCAGGTCTCTGGGGTGTCAGCCATGGCAGTGCCTCATGGTGGGAGACGAACCAGAGTCAGAAATCTGGGGCGGCATTGAAGCATTCCTAGTGGCAATAGTATGGATATCCTTGTGCATGGACTTCCCTCCATTCTAAAGGTGTGTCCTGATGATACTCTAACCAGTATCACAGACCTTCCTTGGCTTCTTCCTTCAGTCCCCAGATTATTTGATTGCTTCAGGCTAAACACCACATTTCGTCTACTTAGGACTCTAGCAGCAATGGAACCTCCTTGTCCGATAACATCAGAGACTGAGACACAGCAGTGATAACTGTGAAGTTACGTACATATACTTGTGATATGGTAGCCACTATTGACGGAAAATGGTTGCGATGCTTGTAAGATTACTGTCTTCTGGGATGTAACTGTATGTAATATGGTGGAAGTTTGATGACATGTCAGAGGAACACATTGCCATCATCCTCAGGATAGGAGAACATACCAAATTTATACCAGACCACAGCATCACATCTGAGAAAACATTAAATAAGGATTACTGTTGCTGGGTTGTGATCTCATGTAGACGCTTATTTATTGACTGCCTTACTCTTTTTTTGGGGGGTGTGGTTAAAGTCCAGTTTAGGAACCACACATCAGTGTTGGTATTATGATTACACAGTTATGAACACATCTTCCTTCTGTAAATCCCATTGGGAAGTTTTTGTTTTACATCCTTTGTATGTAATGATATTTAATAATATGAATCTGCAGCCTGCAGATGATCGAAATGGCACCAGTCAGGCCACAATGAATTACACAGTTCCATTCAGTTTCCAATAAAATGCTTGAAGCTACAAACATTGTCACTTTGGCACACTGTTGCCTCAGTTTGATGTGTTGTGATATTCTGAAGACCCCTGTTATCTTGAATTTATGCCCTACCTGAACTGTTAAGTTCTTAAATATTCTAAAACTTCATCAAATTTCTCCCCCAAAATTGTATGAAACAATCAAAAAAGGTATGCAAATGAACTGCATTTAATTCAGCTGTTACATTCTTCTGGATACCCTCAATATCCTGAAATCTTGTTTCAGGGGAGTTTTCTCTTTAAGTTACAGGAAGCAGTCAGCTGGTACCAGATCAGGTGAATGAAGCGAGTGGCTGATCACCATGCCGTGGTTTGCCAGGAACTGCTTCAGTATCATGGCAGAATGAGCTCATCTGTGAGGATGTGTGGAAGAAACTTTGTGCAGTCTTCCTCATTCCCAAATCTTTATGAAGAACTTGACAAATAATCTCCTGGTTAATGTACATTTTATCCTCCAATTTTAGGGTTATTTGACAGTCTCTGACCACCAGTTCATGTACTTTAGCAGCTCTTGCTGGATTTTGAGTAGGTGGTGGCTGTCCACTCCTTGAATCAACTGCAAGGTTCTCATGTTCCCGTCTGACTATTTAAACCATTCGAAGACATGTATACGAGAGATATCATTATTTCCATTAACAGTTTTAAGCATTTTGTGTGTTTCTGTAGCTCTTGTTCTTCCACCATGTTCTGAACAGAACCTATGTTCCTTCGGTGTCAACAACGAACAACCAACTTATATGCAGAGCTGCTACAGATGAACTGATTTGCACTATACTGTGTATGTCCAATCTGTTTTGCTTGGATAGTGGTTTGCTACATGCTGCTATGAACACCACCCTTTTTTTATACCATGATTCACTTCACAACTTTTTTATCTCCACATTGTAAACTTATTGTTGTAATTACATATTAACTGCAATTTTGTGCTCTGGTTATACGATTGTTTTGCGTGGTGGACTGGTTGTGATGCTTTTGTGATTGTATTATTGTTTGTGCCTCCCTGAGGCTAGCCACGTAAGTGGGCAAAACATATTGGAGGGTAACCTGTAATTAAACTACATCAGAATACTATTGTGCATTTGTTGGTATTCATAATGTATTCATTTGATTAATGTACAGAATATGGACCATGTAAAGTTGGTTTTCACTAATCCATGGCAATATTAACATGAACTAAGAAACTGGGTACTTTTGGCTTATGCATCAAACTATACTTGCAAAATAGCTTTTCTCTGAACTGTGTTGTATGTCAGCATATTAATAAGGAAGATGGCCTACACCCATTGCACAGTCTGGATCTGTTGTGTTATTATTTGTAACTGTGTGGCCAATAAAGTCTGTAGTCTTAAGCTGGTTGCAATGACATATCTCACTGAGTACATAGTCATTTACAACAGCACTCATAGCAGTGGATCTGTTCCCATATAAATGTTCAGGATCTGATTCTTGTACCTCCATTTCCATTTGGAAAAAGAATAGTGACAGTTTTCCAAAACTGCAGCCAATATTCCTTTGGTGTTGTTTTTTACAGCATTTGTGATGTATGCTTTCAGTTGTTCAACCTGTCAGGGTATTTGAAATTGATAATACACTGTCAACTTCTGCATTGTCTGTGACACCAAATTCAGTAATTTAGGATAGCCGTCAGGTTTTTATAATATGATCCCTTAATATTTATTCCTTAATTTTGTTGGTAAATATTTATAACACATGTTAGGACCATAAATATTCTGGTGTATAATTCAGAGAAAAATAAAGTTTTCAAGCTATAGGTACGTTTTTGGCTATGTTTAAATAGAAAAATTAACATACGTTCAGTGCATACTTCTCACACTAGCTGGATGACATGCCAGTTTACATGGTAACTTACTTTACAAGAGGACAGCCCATGTCTGTGGTAACATTAAAAGGAACATTATATCAAAACGCTGAGTCTTGGTGTTGGCAGTTCCCAGGACAGTTATGCCAAGAAAACCTGTGGGGAAGGAAAAATGTGTGCACATAGGGGAGATCTTGAGCTGTATCATCTTTTAATATATGTAGAGAGACTTTCCTTACCATGTTCTCAGCCCAGGCCTCCCAACCAGTGACCTTTTTAAAAGACTACTGATCAGCATTTCATTTCTGTCTGTGCCACAGTTTTCTGAACATTTAGTACAGGAATGTGCATGTTGACACTTCATCTGTATTGTAACATGGAATGTATATCTGTAATCAGATTTTAGGAAGATGGTTTGGTCTACCCAAGGATTTCAGACTTGAGGTTGTCAGAGCATGGAGTATCAAGATCTGCGGGATGTGAAGCTGTGTTGTTAGGTATTCTGATTTTGGATGAATGTACTGCCCACTTGTCATTTGCATATATGGACCATGTGGAAGCTCTGATCTATGAACATTAGTAAAAGCAGCATGTGTAACTGGTCGTGGACTGCAGTTTTTTTTTCTTGGAGAGGCTGCCTAGGATGGGAATATAAACTGGAAAATTTGTATAATCTGGTTTATGTAAGTAACAAAGGAGATGTAACTGTTGCTTTGGTTTGACAATACTGCACCTCATTAAATGGAACTACTGAAACTATATGTAGTTATGTCATGCTTAGTAATGTCTGCCTGGCACCAATCGCTGATCGTGAGCATCACATCAGTCCTTACAGGAAATGTTGTTTTCTTTTGTCTGTGAAGTAACAGTATTGCCTACATGTTAATACTCTGCTGAAGGATTCAGGTCACATGATACTAGTAACAACCAATTAAGTTTGAGTCTGCTTCCTTCTGAAAACTAGGGATTACAATTAATTCCAGTAATCCAAAGGCAGTTTCAATATGCCATCCAGTTAGGGTCAAACTTCCCTCCGCTATCTATAAAGAAACTTTAAATGGGGGTTTCAATGCACTTGCACAAACTGAAATATCAGAACTGGACAGTCTGTTATTTACTTTCATATAATGATGCATTTCTGAGCTTTAGTTTTTTATGGGATCAGTAGGTACAGAAATAAAATGTACCTCACAACTATGAATGTAGACTCTAATATCTAATTTAACTGAATCTGTTGAATTGTTTTGGAGATGAAACTTAACAGGCATGATATTCCCATAATGTGAACATGAAAGAATTTAATAAAAAAAGGGGTGAAAAATTCTGATAAAAGTATAATAAACCAGAAAGAGTATGATAACTATAGAGTGCAGAAAAACTCCATGCCCAGACTTCATGAGGTGATAGGTGGGACCAAACAAAGATTTATTGTCAAGACACTGTATGTTGGAGATGCATCCTTGCAATTACGGACTGTCAAATTGGGTCCGACTAAGGTTTGAAATCAAGCAAAACCACTGAAGTATTAAAAAAAAGTTGTATTTCATACCAATTTAGAGCAGATGTTCAAACGTACAGCCACCAACCTTGATACACAGCCGACGATGCAGCAGAGACTGATGTGCGCTCAAAAATGCCAGGTTGTTGCCTGATGGTTGCTGCTGCCTCAACAATACAGGCAATAAGATCCTCTTCAGAATCAACTGGTGACGTGTAAATCAGGGCTTTAATGTGGCCCCATAGGAATAAGTCCAATGGTGTGAGGTCCGGTGATCTGGGAGGCCAAGCCATTGGCCCGCCCCATTCAATCCAGTGATAGTTGTAAGTGGCAGTGAGATGTTAATTCTGCTGAGACAGCAGCAGCCTGGTACTTTTCAGCGCACACGTTGGTTTCTGCGGCTGTGGTGGCCATACGTTTGAGCATCTGCTCTGCAATGGTATAAAATATTTTTTTTTTTTTTCAGAATACTTCAGTGGTTTTGCTTGATTTCCACCATTAGTCAGCGCCCAGAAACTGGGATAGGCGGAGTGGGCAACAAAAAAGTGACATCTAAACGTGATCACAGGTACCAGCGACTGGATGGAGAGGCAAGCAATT
>JGI24700J35501_10930367_pt1 | contig 13396 bp, 12 predicted proteins | sample TergutTh196P1_FD_35501 | JGI IMG/M metagenome (IMG submission 35501) | reverse complement strand
TTTTTTACCACCTCCATTTGTGGTACATGTTCTCTCCATTTTATCCTCCATTTAATTACCCTAAAATGTGACAACACATCATCATCCTTTCCTCTATTAGGCTGCATGAAGGGAAACTTGTTATGAATGTTACAAAACATTATCCTTCCATCATTTAGGAGTATTTCCAAACAATCTTCTGTAGAGTAAATGTAATTTTCTGTGTCCTGCTTTTGCCTCTACTTTTTTTTTAAGCCCAGATGTTTTCGTGAGTTCTGCTATCTCATACTCCCTTAATCAGAATTGAGAATCCACGTTCCATTCCCATAACAATAGAGGTAACATATAGTTCCATGTAATTTAATCCCTACATTATTAGGAAGGCATTGATGGATGAAATATTGTGAAGTTGATAGGAAGAAGGCTAAATTGCAAAGGTGACATGATCCAAATCAATTGATGCAGATAACCTGAATGTTGAAGACGTGAAACTAACACATCTGGAACTAAAAGCTGGAAGGTTTGAAAGGTAAAATTAGTGAGCTTGCAACAGGCAGTAAGAACAAGAATATTATAGACCTGTATAGAGGTATAAATGGATTTAAGAAGGATTTCCAGTCTAGAACTATTGTAGTAAAGATGTGAAAGGTGATATGCTGGTAGATTCACACAGTATTTTGAATGAGTGTATGAGTCACTTCTGTCAATCATTGAATGTACGTGGAGTTAGTGATGCTAGGCAGGCTGAAATGCAAACAGGCAAGCAGCTGTTAGCGTTGAAGTTCAGATGGTTGTTGAAAACTTGAAAAGATACAAATGGCCAGGTACTAATCAAATTCCAGCAGAAGACAAAGAGTACATTCTGAGATACATAAACATAAGTTCATGTATCTAATTCTATTTAGAATAAGGAAGAATCACCCCATCATTGAAGGAGCTACTAGCTTCTCAAGAAGGACTGTGCTGTTTGGAGATATTTAATGTAATTTAATTTTGTTGTGATTTATCATTTTTATTTCTTATTGTTGTTTTCAGTTATTTGAACTTTGCCAGTTTCTCCTAATGTTGTGATTGTGGCACACAGTCTGTGTACTTTACATTTATTTCAAGACTTAACTTGCTAACAGGCATCTAATAAATAGAATATGATGTTTGTTCATGTTTCATGTTTTATGGAATTCACATTTTTTCCAAATAAATTCACATCAGATACTGGTGTATTTTATTCATTTCAAATCCTTTACAATTGTGATTTTTCCTGGTGGTATATTCAGAAGAAATGTTGAGATTAGTAACAATAGAGAATTTTCATTTAGGTTCTTCCCCATGGGAAGTGTCCCATCAGATGAATGCTTATGTGTACCAACTCTAGTATGTGTTTCAATAAACACAGTTTCATTATCCTCACCAATTTTGCAGGTGAACCAATTTCAGTGATAATGTTGTGTAATATGTTTTGTAGTAGAGTCTTGGACTTTTTTCAGCTGACTCCTTAAAGTAGTGTCCTTCTGAAACTAATTATCTCTTTGGAAGTCAAAAAGTAAAAAAATTCCTTGTACGTCATAGAACCCAACGTTCATTACCATGTTCAGACAGGTGCCTGCCATAGGCCTTCTTAGTTACATGTAGGTAAAAGACCTGTACCATTCCATTTTACTTACACGTCTTTACTGTCTAATGTTTGCAGTATCTAACTGGTCTTTTGTGTTGAAACCCACACCAGTGCTGTCCAATAATTTCACTGGTGTGTGGATTTAACTCTGATGGAATAATAAAATGCAGTCTTGTATTAAGTTTTGTGAACATGAGATTTCTTATTAATTATTGGTCAGTTTTGTCACCATTTTTGTTAATAGGTGCAGTAACAAGTTATAAATTGAACATTCAAATTGGACACGACAGAAAGAATTTTTTATATGTAACAACAGTTACACTTTTACTTCAATTTCACTAGTGGTAATACATAGTACTTATAGAAGTCATCTACTTATGGTGACAGTATCCTGAGCAAAGAGCATGGTGCAAATAGTTAATCACATAATGCCAGATTTCTGGGCTATACCACATTTTATAGCTATTATCTATCATACCGTTATACAGTTGTGACTCTTTGCCACTGAAACTGTTTTTTAAAACTCTTATGGCATTTTGATTCTTGAACATTGACATCTGTTTTTACACTTCTTTGCCCTGTGTTTTTTTGTAATTAAACTGCAGTTTATAAATTAACTGAAGGAGAAGTGAGTGATTCCTATTCTGGGTACAAAATTGGGGTTGATAACTAAAGATGCTATTTTCTCAAGACCATCACGGAATTAACCTTGTAAATTTGAATAAGTGACATTTGTTTAACTCTGGTGAATTCTGTGATAACCAGCAAAACTAATTTTTCTTCGTTTCACTTGTAACTTCAGTGCCTACATTGGTTCATTTTTACTCCATTAAAATTTTAGTTCCGTTGCTTGGTTTCTGGGAATGCAAGTTTGACTTTTGTGGGGTGTCTGATACAAAACTTCTGTTTAATTATGCATGTGGTAGGAGAGAAAGTTGTTAAGCCATGTAAAAGTTAAAGTCAGTGATATATTGCATTCTTATTTGTTGAATATAATTGAAACTTTGATGTCATTGCATATAACTTTTTAAGTTGAAACTTATCCTGGAGGAAGTGTGTTTATATAGATAACCTTAAGGAAAGTTAAAAGTGTTTTTGAAATTTAAAGTTATTTTTAATCTAGCCCTCGTTTGTCTGCACACTATATGAGGTTACCATGTTGTTTTCCATTTTTTGAAAAAGGAATTACTGGACTAAAAGATGTATAAAAATGTCAGATTTAACACTGTATTAGTTGTCGTGAAAAGTTTATGGGGACTCCACACTACCGCCATTTAAGATGGGAATAAGAAAGAATAGTTGGCCACCCTCCAATGTCATGATCTTTGTGCCTAGTTCCATGAAATTCACAGAGTTTATTCATGTTTGCTGCTGGCACATGCAGGGATAGTATGTGTGGTGTTTTACATCTGTTGAATTCTTATATGCAAAAAATTTATCAGGTTTTTTAATTTTGTAAAGTTTGCGGATTAAGGCAACAGTTTGTTTTATCTGTGCTTAAAATTTAGTCATTTATGGTATACACACTTGTTGGAGACATATTTTGTGGCATATTTCTGTTAATGGTCTTCTTTTCAGTGAAATCCATTATGGCAACAGAAAATAGGTTAATCAAATCTTCTGCATGTTTCTTGTTGTAACATGTTAAAAGCATGTAACTGTATGACATGTCAAAGCTTCATATTTTAGTGAGAGAGTAATGAATATCCTTAAAGTTATTATGTGGACGGTTCTCCTAGTATGTGTGTGTGTGTGTGTGTGTGCACGCAGATATGTGTGCACACAGAGAGCTTTGTGGATATGTTTACTGGGGTTGTAAATTCCAACTACTGCCTAGGACAGAGGGGTTTTAAGTTTATAGTAAACTTAATGTACATTCTGAATGTATTATGCACCAAGGCTAACAGTATGTGAAGAACTGAGGTTGGCATTAAAGGGTTAAATTCAGCATTGACTTGTGGTTTCCATTTTCTTAAACCCTTTCTGTAAATGGCTGTGCATTGCTGCAGTTTATGAAGTGCTGTTGTAAAAACAAGCCTGGTACTGCCTTTTCTTGGATTGTCTGTGGATGGAGATCACCTGTTTAACATTTTTGTCAATTGCCTTGTTTGTTGTAAGACTGCAGTGTCAATCCCTAAAACTTGAATTCTGATTGCAGGCTTTTGTATGATTATCCTGTCAAAATGTTGCATTCAAGTTAACTCAGTCTGCTGTGCCAGTTAACAAGGTGTTATGCTTGCAGAGAAAATTTAAATATTCTATTTCATGTAATATAGAGAATTTGAAGTTGTGCATTTGAGGAAGTAACAACTTCTCTTTCCCGTGTGTTGGGTACAGAATTGAATTACTGTATAGGGTCATTGTTTTATTAAAACTTTTAACATCTTGAAAGTGATATAAGTGTAAGCCACAAGTAATTTGATGAAGAATTCCAGAAAAACTGCATAAACTCACTTGAGGGCCATTTACACATTGCATTTGAAATCTGAGTAATCATCAGTTAAATGAAAGTGATTGATGGAATTTTATAAATCCTCATGAAGGAGAATGTAACCAGATTTAGGCTTGCATCATGTTGATGATAAGGATATGTTTGTTTGAATGAATGATTTAGTGAAGTGGTTATGAGAAAGAAGAGTGAATAAAATGTTGTTACACATTTTTTTTACAGAAGAATGTTTTTTGTTTAGTTGTTAACAATATGTTTTTGTTCATTGCTCACTCTTAACAGCTATTTTTGGAACTTAATCATGTCAGACGTGTTTTATGTTCTGTAGAAATTCATTAAGTGAAGATGCTTTGCATTATTAGCAGAATTATGCAGTTGCAACATGAATATGTTCTTTCAGACTTGGAAACAGCTCTGATTTATTTTGTCATGCTTTTTCATTGTTTGCTAGACTCTTAACAGTAGTGTTAGCTGTGTCTTGCCATCAAAATAAACCAAGAGAGCATGTGTTTGTATTGACTTTATGTTTGCTTTTATTCTAATTTTGCGTAGAAATCCTCGGTAGAGAAAGAACTTAATGCCATCAAGTTGGAGTTGGAAGAAGAACAAGTTCAGGTAAATGCTCATAAAGCTGAAGCAGATTATATTATCAGACTTCATGCACTCTAGTTATCAAAGCACAGGCATTTTGTAGTACACTTGTCATTGTGACAAATTTTTTGCAGTATATTAAGTTATGTTGCATTTATTGCAATGGTGTTGGTTTAATTGATGGTGTGCATAGTCTGTAGAACATTCAGATCTTGGTATGGTTCTTGTATGATTATTTGTCTGTCTGCATGTCTATTATAATGTGTAATGTTATATTGTAGTTTTAAAATGTTCTAGTAGAGGGTCATATTCATTTTCAGAAAGTCTCGAGTCACTCCAGCATTGTATCATATGTAAACTTCGTATTTTTTTGCTGTGTAAGTGTTGGGTAATGATGGAGCAACCATGATGGATGTCACTGCAATTATAAATATTAATCTTCGCCAAACATGGAACGCAGAATATTATCTTAAGCTCTTGGGCTCTGCCATTGTTTGATGAATGGACAGAAACCCTGGAAACCTACAACACAAACACGAAATAACCAGAATGCTCATGTAGCACCCCAGAAGGAACGGTTCCCCTATGCTCAAGGCACGTGAAATTTCCAGTGAGGACCTGTCATTCCTTATAACAGAGTTATAAATTTAACATTTATATTTCATTAGTAACAAACAAAATAGGATCACAGTTAACAAAATACAGCACAAAGTGTGATATCTGTCACTTTATCTGGAATGCTCATAGGTCATTTGCGTTTCACTGTTCCAATAACCAGCATTGTCCAACGCCAATTCTGAGATTCTGGCCATGAATTATTGGTGTCTTGTTGTCTTTGTAGATTGTATATACATTGTATTATGTACTGATGAAAAGGGAAGTCAAAGGATGTCAGAAATAACAGGACAGGACAGTATATCAAGACATGTTAATTGGTTAGGCCTCTTAAGTTGATAGGTACATATTAGATATAATGTTGCATTATCTGAAATATTACAATGTCTGGCAACCCTTTGGTCATGTAGGTGCTTGATATTGCAACTTTACTGTATTCATATAAAGTCTTGAGGAGTAGTCTACTACCACTGAACAGAATCCTGTAAGTTGAACTGGGACCATGTCTGTTCAGCATCCCGTAAGTCTGTTCAAATAAAAAACAAAAGTGTTAGCTCGTACCTGGTACAGTTCTAGTTGCTGCTGTCATTTTGTAGAAATGAAACCAATGTGCAGAAAGGCAAGACTTCCATATCCAACTTGAAGAGCTGCAGATTATATCATAAGAATCCATAAAACCAGTCAGGTCATCCACTGACATGAAACTGTAAGAATATGAAAGCATACACACACCCACACACGTGCACGCACACACTGTCCCCCATAAAATTACTTTGCATGAGATCCGAAACTGATACCATAATGCTGTGTTATGTCTTATAATAAAGGAAAAGACTTCCAACCACAGATCAGTGTAAAAACAGAAGGTACATTCAGAGCCCCCATTTAAATTTCTTAGTCCTTTTAAGATAAACATATGAGGGGGAGAGAGACAGTAGTTCATGTGTCTAGGCAAATGCATGATGATGTCCACATCAGCATCTGTCCTCCCTTCACATTACAGTCTGGCAGTCCACAGAGAGTATCCTTCATCTTTCATCACACCAGTTTATATATATATATATGTGTGATTCCTGTGTTAGCATGTTTCCCTTTCACCAGGTCTACTTCTGAATTCCAACTACTGCTGTGCCGTAATTCCATGTTTGCATCCTGTGACTCAACATAGGCCTCCAACTCCATTACTAGTGCCCATGAGTCATGGAGTCATGAAGCTTGGTAGACTGTCCTATGAGCCCTGTGAATACAGTGAAAACTGTTAGTGTTGTCTGAAACAGCAGATCTTTTTGAAGACCTTGGTCCCACCTGTTAACTTTGCTGGAGTCATATAGCTGAGATTAATGTTCCATTGGCCTCTTCTTGCAGCCAACCTGCTGCCCAGCTGCAACTCCCAATTTTTGTTAGCCACTATCCATCCTCCCCCTAGCGCCTGATGCAGGTAGCAGGCATCATGTAGTCACATGTCACCAAAACATGACTCTCCTTTGCAGTCTGCCCTATCGGATGGAGCTGAAACCAGATACATATAAATGTCCCAAGTGCAACTAAATCACAGCCAGAAGTTTCAACATAGTGTAATATACAGTGCAATACTACAATTTTATATTAAGTACTGTATTTGAATTCAGTGTAGCAAAAATGATGGCATTAGTTTTTATTCAAGGAGCATGTCTACCGTAGACATTGGCTTGAATAGGTCTCATTTATATTTGGTGGGTCAGTATGCAGTTCTTAATAAATCTTTTATTCAGCTGCCCTTCCCTCTGCAGTTGTCATAAATTGTGACATATTTCGCAAGCAACAGTACAGGTTGGAAGGTTTTGAATTGTGTTTGGCATTAAGTAAATGGAAAGTATCATTGGTTGTTGTCAGAGAATTGAATTTTTATGAAGTTAGATATTCAAATCATATGTAGGACCCATAACTTTGCACTTTATTAGAGATCTTGTGACTGATGCAGTGAATATTTGATGAACTGACAGTCTGATAAAATAAAAGTGCAAGTCTGAGATCTCTGAGTTGTTAACCTGAAACAGCTTGCAAACGGAATAGTGTCTCATTGTACACTAACTAAAAGTATAATAGTCATATTTTTATACAGTATATGTTTATCCGGTTATGTGGGTGGAAAGAACGTGGATGTTCATGGCTTGAAATTTTGTAATTATTTTCTCATTACAGTAATCAGTAACTTTTTATCTTGATTGCAATAGTTAAATAGCATTTGATAACACTGGCTGTAATTACTATCATATTTTACTAATAGTACTGAGTACTGTAATGTTTGTCAGTGTATGTGGTACTGAATTACATCTGACACTACTAAGTACTGATTCTCTAATGTTGATGTAGTGGAGTTGTAACTACACAATGAGTGTTGTAACCCTTGTCTTGCTATCTCCCTTTGAATTTAGACTCACTACAAAATAACATGAATTACTGGTTCTTATTGGCTTCAGGTATGTGCAAGGTGAAGGATTGTGTATTTGTTGACCCATGCATGTTGTGCCTGTGGACATCAATATGGTAATGAGGGAAAGCTTGTATAAAGAGTTCATTGCCCTGGCTTTCATTAAATGCAGTATTCAGCACAATGAGGTCCTTGCAGATAATAGATCATTGAAATATTTTGGCTCAGCGTCATTTATGTTCTGTTTAGGTGAAGGTTTCTATAAAGATGTTTTTGTATCTTTTATTGCAATTGATAGAAGCAGTTAAGTGACATTTGTGATACTAGGTTGAAAAGTTGCGACAGCAAGCAGAAGAACAAGAGCAGTCTCTGAAATCTCAGGAAGATGAATTAAATTCAAAGAAACAAGAGCTAGAGGACTTGAAACAAGAAGAAGCGAAGCTTGAACAGCAGCAGAGAGATTCACGGGATCAATTAGAGAGCCTCACTAAGAACCTGCAAGATACTCAGCTACAAATTAGCCAGGTAATTGGAAAATTTTGAACTACTTGGGAAGGAATTTTGTTATGAAGTGTGGTTTAGAACGAACTATGTATGTCACAGAGTTCCTGTCTAGGTAGTGATACCATTTGCACACTTTCACCATAATATTTGAAAATAGGGAGCATGTGTAACATCCAACTTGCTTCTCAGTAAATTTAAAACACCAACATAAAACTCATCTAGCCTCTTACTTTTTGAGAAACAAGATTTGGATATGTTTAGTGTCACTTTTGATTTTAATACGTTGAGACCCAGGCACTTCACCTGCAGAGTGTCCTGTGAACATAATGCATTTGGTAAAAAAAAAATAGGATTCCGTGTGTAAAGTTATTATCCAGTAATTAATCAATGTACATGTATCTTAATCATTATGAATTGGTGTACACTGTAGAGGGATATTCCAGGTGCCCATCAATAGTGTTTTTTTCTGTGGGAAATGTGAAGTTTTGTGAAATGCTACAGGTAGTTATTTTACCATGACGTTATTTCTTGTAACCACAGCTATTTATTTGCCTATAGTACTGTGTTTATCTGGCAAAGAAAACAGAAACTTAATTTCCTTACTCTTTGATCAGGCAAATGCTTGAACAGATGAATGAAACCATACTCAGAGACCGAGAGTTTTATAATATGGTGCTTTTTTGGGGTTATTGCTCAATTTAGACACAGTGATTGATGAATATGGAGTGATGGTTGAGTGATTAACGAAATGTAATTAATCATCATCATCATCATTTGACTTCACTTAGTGCAATGCTTTAGTCTACCTTCTGATAAACACTAGGTTTTTACAGTGTTAGGACAACACCATTTGATACTTATGCATATTTATACTTCTTTTGTTTTATTAACCATTTATATTTGACTTTCTGTAAATATCTGCCTAAATTTATTATCTGACCTTTATTAGTGCATCATAATGTTTTCTTGTAGACTCTCTTTATTCATATTTAACCATGTTTTATTCAAAAATTTAATTCTCCAATTGCTAGTTTCTGGACAGTCCAGTAATATGTGTTTGACAGCCTCTTCACCTTAACAAAAATGACATCTTCCTTTATCTGTGTTTCTTCTTATTCCTTCCAACTTCCATACCCCTTCTAGCAACCACACAATTCCTCTTCTTTCTGTTCTCAAACAGCATTCTGTATTTGATCTTTACCCCAACATAAGTTCATTTCTTCATGTAGTGTTAATGAGTTTTTCTCTGAAATTTTTGCTATAGTATTTCATCTTTCAGTATCATAACATCTGTCTTTCACTATCTTTGTTATTTCTCTTAAGTCACTCCCATGTTTCTTCCTCTATGCAAGTGCTAATCCAATATTGTACAGTTCATCTTTCAACCCCTGAATCCAACTTCTCACACTCATATTACTCTTCTGCCATTCGTAACATTTGTTTGCCAGATCTTCTGTATCCAAACACATGATCTAATACCAGTATTTTACAATTTGTCCTGGTAGGTAAATGCTTGTGTCTGTTCATCTCTCTGCCAAGTTCCATCTCAGTAAGTCCATTGGCTGCACAGTTCAGTATACTCATTAATTTCTTGCAAAATCTCTGTGAACTTTATATAATTCTTTCCATGCCTCACTCAAACCCCTCACCTCAATTCCATACATAACCTTTGATTCACATACCATTTCATATATATTCTCCGACATCTGTTTCTTTATATTTGGGTTACTGATACACATTGTGTGTAGCCACAGGAGCTCAATATCCTTTAGTTTTAGCCAATGTTTACTTTTTATTTCAACCTCCTGTCCTTTCGAACGTCATGTCACCCTAAATAATGAACTTTATTAACTATCTCATTGTTCTGAATTAAATGGAATTGTATGTTGCTTAGAATCAGTGTGGACCATTAGTCAGACATTGGTGATACAACATTACATGAGGCACTAGGGGAGAAAGATGGGTAACATGCTTCTAAACAATATTGTGGGTTCCCACTGCAGTAAACATGGCAAGGTCTGTGATGTGCAGTCCTTATTGTTATTATTACGTTTAATGTCAAACATAATAAATCAACTATGGTGTAAAACCTAGTATGAAAGATAAGTAAGACTGTACACTTCTGTTAGGTAAATGCTTGTGGTTAATTTTTTTAAAAACCTGCAAGGATAAAAAGTATAAATGTGACTGAAAATGAGACCAAATACAGCTAAACCTCCATGTGTGAATATAAGTGGATGCATTTTTTAAAGCTGTTTTTATACCCTTGAATACCAAGAATTTTCTTAGTGATATGTAAGGTTTTGTTGCATGAACATTTGTTGGTATACTTCGTACATTTTTCATGTACTTGATGAGTTTTTTTTCACATTTTCTGTTCCTGTCACTGGCCCTGATGTGTTCCTATGTGATGTAGCAGATTTTCTGTCCTAGGATATGAAAGTTTCCTTTGCCTTCAGTGAATACTATAATGAACTTGTAATGAAGATAAATTGGATTAATATTTAAGAATATGTTATTTGTGACGTGACATTATGTAGTCTGATAGATGATTACTGTCTCCATCTGTATGGCACTTCTTCCCCTTCTGTCCACAATGTTGGTAACCTTCTACCAGACTGCATGGCAGTACATCCCAGAAGACACCATCATAATATTCATTGCCATGAGAATGTCAAATCTATGTGGAGTAATATCTGTTAAACCTGTCATTTCATTTATGTAGGCAAAAGCAAAAATTACTCACTTACAAGAGCAGCATCGCCAGATGAAAGATGCAGTTTCCATGTATGATACTGCCATTTCTTCAGGTGATGCATCTGTAATCAGTGACGCATCTCTCAATATAAAACCAGAGTTCAGGGATCCTGAGTACGCCAGGATAGCAATGGTTAATGGTGGAAGTCCTGTGGAACATGTAAGTTGAATAGAAACACTATGCTAACACTGTATGACTGGTTCCCATATACATCAGAATGTGAGTTGACATTTATTTCTGTTTTACAATTTGATTCATTCTGGATTTGATCCCAGTGTCAGCAGTACAAATATGTGTGATGGTAATGACAAACCTGTCACCTGAACACTGGAATGAGCCACATACTGAAACATCTGTGGACAGTGTTCAGCTTAAGTTTATCATAATTAGTTGAAATTCAGGAATACTTTTATATGAATCACCATGACCTTTCCAGTTTTGTATAGTGACTGGTAATAATTAAGTTAATTTACAAAATTCAAGAATCTCAGTCAAGTGAAGAATGAGGTACTGACTGATCTGCCAGAATTCGTTTCAGACAAGTAATATTGGATTTTTCCCAACCCTATTATGTCAAGAACAGCTCTGGACACATCTACAGTGCATCCACCAATGAATTTGAATGCAATTGTCATTCCCTGCCTTCTGGTGATGTCACCACAAATCAGTTGCTAACAGCAGTTACTACGGAAATTATTTTCACATTCGAGCAAATCAGTGTAACATCATTTTAGGTCCTGGTTGTCTTCTGTATTGCTAAGAGCAGTTGCTGCTATAATTATTCATACTACAGTGCAGCTGATACCTTATTTGGTAAAGCTACTTGCTACAGGCAAGACGGTCCGTGGATCAAATCCTGGTGGCCGTGAGATTTTGCTCACTCATCCCGACTGGCTCTGGGCCCCACCCAACCTCCTGTACAGTGGCTACCAGGTCACTTCCCTGGGGGTAAGGTGGCCGGGGTGTGGCATTGACCACCCATCCCCATGTAGCACCGAGGTTAAAGAAAGAGTAGAGCCATACCTCTACTACCCCTCTGAGCCTTCATGGCCTGTTCTAGCTGTGTCTGGCTGCTGTGTCTAACATATAACTGCTGGGTTCCATTACATGTGGATGTTTTAAAAACTGTTCAGAGTGTGTCTTGTGTATGAATTGTATGGTATGTGAAATGTGGTTCTCCTTCAAAGTGTTAGAGGAAATTTTATTCTAAATTTCTGGGGTTAATGGTTCCAAGCGCAACAAACACCCGTAAGTCTGTTATTAAACTCAAGTCTGTTGGGTCACTGCTGGGCAAGAAACCTGCTGAAAAGTGCACTGTGCCTGTCAGAGAAAAACCAGGTGAAGTAGAGACTGGCTTAGAAGACATGCCACTGAAATCACTGAGAAGTCCTACATAAAAGACTGGCATCTTGAAAAACTTCAGTTTCCAAACTGAGGAAGCTGGTTAAACTGCAACCATAGAAAACAACTCTTATAGTGTATGCTTTGCAACCACATGAAACAGCCAGCAGGATTCATTTCTGAGACAGCGTTTTGCAGCTAGTGCAGGACCGAAGGTTCATTTCATTTGGCAGTCCGACTCCCCACCCCCAGCAAAGTGTTTCATGGATATGTTTGTCCCCAAAATAATGAGTACTGGAATTATGTTAAACCACATTTCAATCCATGAAGTTCCTCTTCATGTTGCAGAAATTGGCATATGGTGCATAGTATTAAATACATACAAATAGTAAATATGTAGCTTCGGCATATGTCAGTGCAAGTGTACCTTCTTCAGGGAGCACAATATACCAGGTTTAAAACCATTTACCAGTGATGAGCGGATTGAACCAAATCACTGTATCGGTTTGAAGTAATTTCTGCTTGGCACTTTTGAAGTTGTTAATCATCATTGCTTGTTGAGTATCATTTTTTTAAAGTTGGTTGTAAGTCCGGCATATTGTGCCACCTGAAGATGGTACACTTGTGTGAAAACGTGTGGGAGTTACATCTTTAATATTCATGTGTATTCAATGCAGTGCCTTTGGTTGGTACAGTAAATTGAATACACTTTTCTAAAAATGCGTGGAATGGACACCTTTAAAATACTGGACCATATTTTATGCAGAAACAGTTAATTCTTATGAGTGCATAAGGCTAGTACTAACAGAATTCTTTGCACAGCTGACAGCAGAGGAATGATGTATGTGATGTTGCAGCATGATTCATTATCTCTCAACACTGCAGACAGTTTTATAATGGGCATTTAGTTCCAAATACATAAAGTGGTGCTTTGTTGCCACCACGTTTGCCTGGTCTTATCCCAGGTGTCTTGTATTTATGGGACAGATTTATGGACAAAGCATGTATGTGTGTGTGTGTGTATATATAAAACTCCCACAAGGAAGATGAATCAAAGAAATATTTCCAGGAGAATTTTTTTTTAGTTTCTCAGGAACAATTGATTTGTTTGAGTTGCAGCCTATTTAATTGGGGGGG
>JGI24700J35501_10930368_pt1 | contig 13417 bp, 9 predicted proteins | sample TergutTh196P1_FD_35501 | JGI IMG/M metagenome (IMG submission 35501) | reverse complement strand
ATATTGGCGTTGCGTGGGCGGAGCGGCGGGGTTTTGGTTGTTTAACATGGGGTTCAGTCCTTTCGTTTTTTGTTAGTTATGACTAACATAGGGGCGTAGAGGTGGCGTGGGGGTGTTAGTTGTGGCTAACTATTTTATGTTAGCATAGACTAACATGGGGTGTCAAGTTTTTTTGGAAAATTTTCGAGGGGTCGCAAAAAAATATATAAAAATTACTTGACTCGATTGCTGCACTGTGTTACTATCAGAGATGTGGTAAATACGAGCCTGTATCTTTGCTATATGGGCAACCTTAAGGTGTAAGATGTCCGATAACTCCTCAAATTTCAAAGGAGGAGTGTGGGCTAGGTTTTTGTCTGCCTCAAAAATTTATCGGACGTTAAAAGAAGGAGGAAGAAATGAAAAGAATCATTGCAGCATTTGTGGCGGTAGTGCTCTTTACTGCTACATTTGTACCAACCCTGTCTGTCTATGCACAGACGACGTTGGTAATCGATGGGGTTTCTAGGGATTTTGACTCGCAGAATGTGGGCGGCACAGATATGCTGCCACTTAGAGCGGTCTTTGAGGCCCTAGATTTTAGCGTAGCTTGGGATGACGGCTTAATCACATTAACTCGTGGTAGCGATGTTGTTACGCTAAATCTTGGCAGTGCGGCGTTTACCGTAAATGGTGAAGCTGGCACTCTTGCCATGCCAGTGCAAATTCTGGTAGATGGCAGTGCGTTTGCCCCTGTAAATGCTATCCTTGCAGCACTTGGGCATGAGGTAGAGGGTGCAGTAGCGGCTGTAGAGCCCCCTGCCCCAGCGATAGCAGCTGAGGTTATTACCGTAACCGTTGATGGTTATATCGGGCCTATAACCGTTGCTGTTTCGCTTGATGGCACTACCGTTGTTGGCGTAGAAATAACAGATCACAGCGAAACGCCACCATTTTTCGCCATGGCAGAACCTGCTACTAGCGATGCTATCGTTGCCGCAGGAACATACGCTGGCATTTCCGCCGCTGACATAGCGAGCGGTGCAACCGTTACTTCCCAAGCTATCCTTGATGCTGTAAGGCAAGCGATAGAGCAAGCTGGAGGAGTAGCTGATGCCCCTGCCCCAGCTCCCGAAGAGCCACCGCAAGTAGCCGTACCATTGCCAGCCGACGTACCTCCCGCCGCAACAGGCGATGTTACGCTTGGAGCGAACAATTTGCCTATTTCCACAGCAACTTTCACAGCGGGTACATTTAGATCCGAACCTGTCGGCGGAGCACCCGACACACCCGAGCAAGCCGCATGGCAAGAAGCAACGGGCATGGGTGCAACTGGCTGGCGGCGTGGGCCTATGGTTGTAGAAGTTGATTTTTCCGAAAATCAAATTTTGGACATTCGCCTTGTTAGCCACGGCGAGTCCGCCTATGGTGCAATGTACTTATTCCGTGCATACCCAATGGTACCAGATCATATCTTGGTACAACAATCCACACTAAACACTCGTATCAACCGTGCAGAGGGTCAAGGTGCTGGAACGGGTGCAGTCGATGTTTTTACAGGTGCGACTGCCACGCAGGCATCCATCGTTTTGGGCGTTGAGGATGCAATCCGCCAAGCGGGTGCAGATCCTGACGACCTTGTACCTCAAATTTCTTCAACTCCACTCCCAGGCGACCGTTTTATCCCTGGAAGTCATACCGTTTACGTGCCAGCTGATGCGTATGTGTTCAATTTTAACACAAACCAATTCATTCCAGTGGAAGAATTTGCAGACTGGCCAACGGAAACAACAACCGCTGCACCTTTCCGCAGTAGCACAGTGGACGGCATTGGACGTGTGCTTTTCAACTCCACAATCCACGCAAGAATGAACGCTATGCACGCACCTAGCTTGTTCGATTCCGAACGTGCTGGCACAGCACCTGACGGTAGTTCCAATATTCTTGTTGAGGGTGCAGTAAATAATATTGCCCGTGAAATGGGCTTCGATCCTACTCAAAATCCATTTTACCGTGGGCCTGACACACCTGTTGGTCTATGGCTTACCGTGAATTTTGGCAGAAATTATTTCCAACTGACTGAACACGGCTCTGGCGATGGCTTAGGCACAGCTGGTTCTGGCGGTGCGGCTCGGCCTTTCTCGGGCGACTCGCAAGCTGGACATAGAGACGGTAGCGGTTACGGTACTGCAGCTATCGGTAACACGGGTATCCAAGGTAGCTCGTCCTCGCAAGGCTTGGGCGGATATTGGTGGATACAGGGTGCACACCGTTCCGTAAACGACAGGCAGTCTACATTACACCTTACAGCGGACATTTATACATCCGCTACGCAATCGATGATGGGCGTTCGCCATGGCGTGGAGCAAGCAATCCGCCTAGCAGGCGGCAATCCAGCCGAACTCACACCACGGGCTCATGGTAATTCGCCATTCTGGCGTGAGCCTGGCATGGACGCAGGTTTGAACCTCGTTCCAGGTCGCCATGTTATCAATATTCCAGGATTTGACATTCAAATGGCAGTACAGCTTGACCGCATAGCAATCCGATATTTGGCGTTCATAAACCCCGAAAACGGTAGCCACATAAGCCATGCTGTAGCCGCCGCCGAAACCGACACACCAAACGACATCGCTCTGCTCCAAATGGAAATAATGGCAGGTATCGGCGTTGAAAATTGGAATCCATGGGAATGGGCACCACAAGTTGGCGGACAGAACCAAGAGGATCGTGTAGGTTTCCGTGACAGATTGCTGTTCGGTTTCGTGGACGGCGACCGTGTTGCCTCCGCCCTCGAGGTGGACGTAATGCCAAGTGCACCAGAATTTTCCGCCGCAATAATCGAGGCGTTGCAAAATCTGGTTACACAACAATCCTACAACTACGGTAATTTTAACCAAGCAGGACGTTTCGGGCATGAAATCGAGCCTAGTCCGTTTAGACAGTAAAATTGCATTACACTGAACACCAAAAGGGGCTGAAAAATTCAGCCCCTTTTTTAATACTAAAACAACAAACGAGCGGGTCTGGGGGCGCGCCCCCAGCGGGGTGTGGGGCAGAGCCCCACGGTTTACCTGTAAACGTAAGAAAATGCCTCGAGTAAGCCGTTTAGAATTGCCCTTGCGGCAAGCCATTGGAATTCTTCCGTCTGGATTCTGACCAATTCGCTTGCGTTGGACATAAAGGCGATTTCTAATAGTACAGCTGGAATCGTTGAGTTCCGTAATACGGAAAAATCCGCCTGCCTCACATCTCGGTCTGCCGTCCCCAATAATTGCAATAAATTGCGATGCATGATGTTCGCCAAATTACGATTGGTTAGTGTCGCAAATTCGTTGTACTCAAGGAAAAAATAAGTTTCCGTACCATTGGCGGCAGTATTTGTGGAAGCGTTAAAATGTATCGATACGAATATATCGGCAACATTGTTCCCTAACTCTGCTCGTTGCCTTAAATCCGTTACCAAATCGGTGCTTAGCGTAACATCAGCATTCCTTGTCGTATAGGCTTTGATTGTGCCGTCAATCGCTATCAGTTGCAATAATTTTCTCGTAACCGCTAGGTTAAGATCCGATTCTCGAACGCCGCCTCGCACTGCCCCTGGAAAAATGCCGCCATGACCTGGATCGATTACCACAATACGATTGTAAATTTCTCGAGGATTAACTGCCCTGATAATAATGTAGTCGTCGTCTTCCCGCACATCAACGGTAAAAAGCTGTCTGCCGTTAAAAACAAGCCGAGTAAGCCCCAAGCTGTGATCTATCGTTATAGAATCCAGCATATTATTGTTGACAATCAACTCGCCCACGCCTATGTGATGTTCGGCGTGCATCGGCAGCTGTACTATAAACTGCCTGTCCTGATAGAGATCGAAACGATGAATATGGACAGGGTTTATCATAAAAAGCTCGTCCTTCGGTATGCGTAAGGTGTTCGTGTCAAAATCATAGTACATATTGCGATACGGAGCGGGTATAAGGAAAATCGTCGTTTCATTCGCCCCCGTCTGCACTATGTTAAACGCCGTCATAGGAGGAACGCTGACATTTAATGCGACATTCTGCGACCAGTGGAATAGCGAAATATCCGTGGCAAAAATACCTTCCACCTCCTCGGGTTCGGTGGCGGCAAGTGTTACATTGCTGATTAAAAATGCCAAAATTCCGTTCCTCGGCTCGGTTCGTACCATCGATGCACTGACCCCCGTTAGCACGATGGAATCCATGCTTTCAAGGGGAACAAATTGAATATCCGTCAAAGTAGCTGTGTGTATGGTCAAAATTACTGTTTGGCGGTCTGGCGTAATGCTAATGCTAAAATTTGTTCCGCCCGCAAGGTCAAACACCACACGTGTGGTCGCCGCCTCAAATTGCGATGCCCGTATCCCCAAAACGGATTCATTCGGCATAACAAATATAGGCCCGCTCAACGGCGTTGTGGAGTTTATAATGTCTATTGCCAGCCTGTTGTCCTCCAACAACAGGGTCTCCACGGCGGTTATAGGCGATGTGGCGACTATCGCATAAGTATGCCCTCCCGTTAATTGCGGTGTCGCCACGAAAATCACAGATGCTGGCGGGTGTTCTATACGAGGTATAACCTCGTTTGAAATATTCACAGCAGTCGCACCAGGCATAGTTGCCGCCACCGACAATGCCGTAAAAAATGTGAAAATAGCACAAAGTGCAAAAAATCCAAATAATTTTTTCATAATCATTTCCCTTCTAAAAATTGCTGGGGCTTTTTACTCCCAACGTAACCTGCCTAAAAGTTGCGGGGGTTTTTTACTCCCACGTAACCCTGTTTAAAAATTGTTGGGGCTTTCTACTCCCAACGTAACCTGCAAAACCAAATGCTCTCGCCCGCCTCTAATTATCATAACATCAACCGTGTCGCCTATGCTTAGTAGAGAGAGTTCGTATTCGAGTTGGGTAAAGTTAAAAATTGCACGTCCGTTAAAACTTGTGATAATATCATGTGCCTGCATACCCGCACGAGCGGCGGCGGAATCTTCTATCACGCTGCTCACATAGATTCCTATTGGCGGCACATCATAGACGGCGGCTATATCTTCGTCTACAGTGCGGCCAGAGATACCTAGAAATGGGCGAGGTGTGCGATTCATTATCTCCTCAATAACGTATTTTGCAGTGTTGGAAGGCACTGAAAAGCCCATTCCTTCCAGGGCATGATGTTCGCCTGGGTTTATCGTGGTGTTTATGCCGATAACATAACCTTGGCTATTTATTAGCGGGCCGCCGCTGGTGCCAGGGTTAATTGCCGCATCTGTTTGAAACATTCTAACGGAGGCATTTCGATAGAATATTTCACGGTCAGTAGCACTGATAATCCCGCTTGTGGCAGAATTGCCCTCGCCCATTGCGTTCCCAATAGCCAAAACAACATCGCCTACACGCATCGCATCAGAATCGCCAAAAACGGCTATCGAGATATTATCAATCCCGAGATTGCGGACATCTGCAACATTTAAAGAGAGGACGGCGAGATCGTAATTCGTATTACGTCCGACAAGGTTTGCGGGGATTGGCTGGCTATCCATAATGGAAATATTCACGGCATCCGCTCCGGCTATCACATGGTTGTTGGTTACAATGTAGAGCATTTCGGTGTCAATGTTAAAAATGATACCCGAGCCGTTTACATTCCCAACCGTACCTACAGGAAAGGGAATATCCAGCGGATGTCCCGAGCGTTCCAGCACAATCCGCACAACAGCGGGATCTACCAAGCTAACAACATCCGCTAAAGTACCTGCTTGCACTCCGTCTTCAAAATTTTCCAGCCCTTCAAAGACAAATTGGTTTCCGCTAATCGCCCACACTGTAGCCTCGTCCGTATCGGCAATAATCGGCAGCTCGACATTATCAGAGGATAAAAACGCAATAGCTGCCCCTATCCCAAGCCCCAGCATACCCATTCCCAAGGTACATACTATAAGCAAAAATACTAGTTGCCTACCAAAAGGTTTTTGATTTGCAAGCGGTTTAGGCTCACGCACATAGGTTTCGACGGGCTGCACAGGTTGAGTGATACTTAGGCTGGTTTCTTCTAACGACTCAAAATTCTGCGGCTTATCATTAAAATCCAAGTCCCGCTCAATCTCCTGTTGAATTTTCTCTATCTCCGAAAAGCTATAAGGATTTTCGTTCACTTTCAAAATTACCCCTCCTTTTTTAAACCGTGGAGGCTTTGCCCCTGCGTCTGGTGTCCAGTGGACATCAGCTACCCCAACCCCAAAACCAACGCCCCAATGTGCATCTAGCTGAAAAATAATGTAAAAAATCATAAAACGAGCGGGTCTGGGGCGTGCCCCCAGCGGCAAGACGGTCTTGTGCCAGGTGTGGGGCAGAACCCTACGGTTTTCGATAATTATATTTTACAACAAAAAATGACAAAAAACAACTTTTTCTCCATTTGTTTTATTTCTGTAACATAAGATGTTTGACTCGAATATTTTTGCGATTTTTAGCGATTTTTGGCAGATTTTGCCAATATATAACAAAAATTTTGAGAAGTTTTAGGTGATTTTTTTCGACATATTCGGCAATAAAAGGGGATACCCGCTTTAAGGTATCCCCAAACACTTCTGTAATCCTTTTTTGCCATCGTCAACATATTTTGAGGTCGCCCGTTGGCAAATTTTGCCCCTTTATTGTAGCCTTTGTTTAGGGTCAGCCACTCTTTGCAAAGCGTTTCCTACAAAGTTTATGCATAGCATAATCGTAACAACGAGTAGCAAGGCTGGTGCCCAAGTCCACCATCTAAATTGCAGGTTGATTGGTTGCAGGGCAGCCTGTAGCATTGTGCCGAGCGATGGCCATTCCATGCCCAGCCCGAACCCTAAGAGGGACAGCCCCGTCTCCATTCCGATACTAGCGGCCAATGTGATAACAAAGTTTGCCACGATAATATCAACTAGATTAGGTAACATCTCTCTAATGATTATAATGCCATTTCTAGTCCCGAGGGTTTTTGAGGCGTTTATATAGTCCATATTACGGTTTTGCAAGGCGGCGGCACGTACAAGTCGCGTTCGTCCCATCCACGTAAACATCGTCAGAAAGAGTATAAATAACGGAACGGTACGCTCATCGGCAAGAGTAATCATGGCTATTATGAACATCAAAGAGGGTAGCATAGACCATGTATCCACCACACGCATTATTCCGTTATCCAATTTTCCTCCGTAAAATCCACTTACAACCCCGACAATAAGACCTATCGCAAACGAAAGCGTCGTAACAGCAAACGAAATATTGAAAGAATTTCTGGCAGCCACTACCAATAGCGGAGCAATATATCGTCCCATCATATCAGTACCCAAAAGACTGCCCGAATCTGCAGGAGATTGGTTCATGTTTATCAGGTTCGTCTGCATTACATTCATTGTTGCTGTTAAAATGGGAGCTGCTATATAAATTGAGGCGATTATAATTACCAAGATAATTAAACCAGCCATCCCCAAATAATCATGCTTCAGCTCCCGCCAAAACAGTTCAATCATCGATGGAGGCTTTGCAGATTGCACAACCTCTAAATGCCTATCATCTTCTAAATAACTTACTTCAGTCATCTTTTTCACTCCTTTTAGTGTGCTTTGCACAATGATAGCAAACAAACGCTATCATTGTGCAAAGAGATAGTTCTCTACCGTATCCTGATTCTCGGGTCTACAATAGTCAATATAATATCCGAGAGCAAAACTCCAACTGCAGTCAAAAATGCGAAAAATAACACTAACACATTAACCACTGGGAAGTCTCGAAGAGATATTGAATCTAAAAATAGCCGCCCAATCCCTGGAAAATTAAAAATCATCTCCACAAATACTGTACCAGTAAAGGTAAATGCTATAACTAGCCCGATATTCGATGCCACAGGAATAAGGGAATTTCGCAATATATGCTTACCAAAAATAACCCTATCAGGCACACCTTTTGATCTTGCCAAACTCACATAATCACTGGCTTTTTTATCTACAATATTTGCACGTAACATGAATATTATACCGATTGTTGACACCAATGCTCCAGTAATCGCTGGCAATGCCATATGGTGCAAACGACTCATAAATATCTCGAACGGTGTGCCACTGGATAGAACAATGGCACTAACCGTGCCTCCCAACGGAAACCACCCCGTTCCTATCGGCGAAAACAGGAATATCAGCACAATTCCAAGCACAATTGTAGGCATTGCCAATGCCATAAAGATATAGATGGCAATCGCTTTATCTAGTGCTGTCCTGTCGTATTTGCCCGCCAAAACGCCCAATGGCATAGCTATCAAATACGTTATCGTAAGGCTAAAAATCCCTAAGAAAAAGGTATTCCAAATCCGTTCGCCAATAACCTCCTCCACAGGTCGTCTATGTGTTGTACTCATTCCGAAATCCCCTTGAAACATTCCTGCTATCCATAAAGTGTATTGTTCATACCAAGGTAGATTAAGCCCCATATCTTCTCTCATTTGTTCAATGACGTGTAAGGGCATATTGGGATCTAACAGTCCAGTAAGGGCATCCCCTGGCATCTGCGATGCTAAAATGAACATAACCAACGTAATTACAAAGAGTTGCGGAATCATTATAAGAAATCTGCGTAAAATAGTCTTATACATTAATTTTTCCTCCTTTTTTCAACAAGCCTACGATTTTTGCGTACGCATTTACAATGTTGCTACATAATGTGTTTCGTTGCGTTTTTTCAAATCGTATACTTTACCATTTTCTTGATAAAAATCCTTGTATCGCTCGGTATATTCACGAGAGATAATATCCCTTTGCTGCTCATTCTTCTCTCTGTCGTCAGGATCCATGCTCGGGATTGAAGCAATTAGTTTGCGCGTGTAAATATGTACGGGATCGGAGTAAATATCCTTTCGCGATCCAAATTCCACAAAACGTCCATTGTGCATTATTGCCAAATATTCACACATATGTTTGACAACGCCCAAATCGTGGCTTATAAACAGATATGAGAGTCCCATCTCCTCTTGGACATCTTTCATATAGTTCAACACCTGTGCCTGTATGGACAAATCCAGTGCTGAAACGGGTTCGTCTGCCACAATTAATTTTGGACGAAGTGCAATGGCTCGGGCCACGCCGATTCTTTGCCGCTGTCCGCCAGAAAACTCGTGCGGATATTTTAGGGCATTATCGGGGGACATTCCCACGATTGACAATAATTCGTCTACCCGCTTGCGTTCCTCCGCCTTTGTCATGTTCTCAAAGTTGCGTAAGGGTTCGGCTATTACGTCCAAAACACGTTTTTTGGAGTTCAATGACGACAGCACGTCCTGAAAAATCATCTGCACGCTTTTTCTGTAGGGCGAGCGATTCTTGCCTATGTGCTTGGTTATATCCTCGCCATTAAAGTGGATCGAGCCGCCCGCCAGGGGTACAAGCCCCAGAATAGCCTTACCTATGGTGCTTTTGCCCGAACCCGATTCGCCCACAAGCCCTATCGTCTGCCTAGGCTCAACGGTAAAGGTAACACCGTCTACCGCACGTACATAATCTACAACACGCCCTAAAATACCGCCTCGTATAGGGTAGTAGATTTTTAAATCCTTAACTTCCAACATATGAAATACACCTCCTTTCTATTGGGGTTATGCTGTTTCAAAGCGAAAGGTTTCGTGGCAGGTACACATGACCTTATGCCCTGGAGACACCTCGTGATATTTCGGATCTGCCTCGTGTTCGCTCTGTGGAATCCACGGTGTTCTATGCGAAAATCTGCAACCTTGCCTTGGCAAATATTTCAAGGTCGGCACAATCCCCTTAATCGCATTCAGCCTATCGTTTTCGCTGTCTGCGTGGGGTATAGATGCAAGCAATGAACGAGTATAGGGATGTCGAGGATTTTTAAAAAGCTGTTGTGCGGATGCCATTTCGACAATTTGCCCCGCATACATAACGGCAACCCTTGTCGCCATTTCAGCCACCACGCCCAAATCGTGGGTTATCAAGATTACGGACGATTGCATCTCTCTCTGCAATGCACGGAGCAAATCCAGTATTTGTGCCTGTAAAGTAACATCCAATGCCGTGGTCGGTTCATCAGCAATAACCAAACTTGGCTTACACGCCAACGCTACGGCTATTACAGCTCGTTGGCGCATACCGCCCGACAGCTCGTGGGGATACGATTGGTATGTTACGTCTGGATTGCGTATGCCAACTTGGTTGAGTAATTCGAGGGCACGCTCTTTTTTCTGGGTTTTGTTCATGTTCGTGTGGTACACAAGAGTTTCCTCGATCTGCGGACCTACCCTGATAAGCGGATTGAGCGATGTTAGTGGATCTTGGAAAATCATTGATATGTCCGCACCTCGTATCTTGTTTAGCCGCCTTTCGCTTAGCTCCAACAAATTTTCATCGTTGTAAAGTATATGGCCGCTTATTCTAGTGTAGTTCATGTTGTGCAAGCGGCTAATCGAAAGAGCCAAAGCGGTTTTCCCCGAACCGCTCTCGCCAACGATAGCAAATACCTCGTTTGGCATAATCTCCAAATCTACACCATCAACAGCATTGTAGTATTGTCCCTCTATCTTAAAGGAGACCTGCAAGTTACGGAGAGATATAAGAGCCTTTTCTTGTTTTTCTTCCATGTGGATAACCACCCTTTCTTATTAGTTTGAATATTAATTAAAGTTAAAATCGCCGAGCAATCATAGTAGCTTTCGGATAGACATACCTGCGGCTTAACGTATAAACAAACGCCTCTTGTAGGGTGGGTGTTCGGGCATATTTTTGCCGCAAGCAGTGCTTGAGTTGTCAATCTATGTTTGAGTTACTCCAATGTATCACAAATCATTTCATTTGTCAATACATAAATTTTAAAAATTTGCAGAAATTTTACCCTTTTGGAATTGGCTATGCCAAATTACGCAAGGAAAGGGAGTTATTGGATAATTATTTTTTATTTGCACTCCACACTCTATTATGCTACAATAATTGTACAAAATGAAATCAAATAATCTTCAAAGCACAGCGACAGCCCTTGCTGTCGTAACTACGGCTCTTAGGAGGATTAAAGATGAATAAAATTATACGGCACAAAACGGAAAAATGCGTGGCTTGCAACCGCTGTGTTAAGCATTGCCCCGTAAAAGAGGCTAATATATGTTCTCATGAAGACAACAAGATGAATGTTTATGTGGACGATAACAAATGCATCTCTTGTGGAGCTTGCATAGATGCCTGCCACCACGGTGCAAGGAATTTTCTGGACGATACCAAGGCTTTTTTTGAGGATTTGTCGAACGGCGAGCCGATTTCGCTAATGATTGCCCCTGCGATTAGGACGAATTTTCCCGAACGGGAATGGCGGCAGCTTATTACCTTGTTTCGGCAAATGGGCGTACAGAAAATTTTCGACGTTTCGCTGGGGGCGGACATCTGCACATGGGTTCACGTGCGGTACCTGCAACGCCATCGCTCGCCTCATTTTATAACGCAGCCCTGCCCTGCCATTGTTAATTACGTGCTCTTGCACAAGAATGAACTACTAAAATATCTTTCGCCTGTACATTCGCCCATGCTGTGTACGGCTATTTATATGAAAAAACACGAGAATATCAAGACGAAAATAGCGGCGTTGTCGCCCTGTATTGCCAAGGCAGCTGAATTTTCGCAAACGGGCGAAATTAATTACAATGTTACTTTTCGTGAATTACGCAAATATATTGAGCGAAATGATATTACGATACCCACCGTCGAGGGCGATTTTGACAGTTTTCAATCGGGACTGGGCAGCACGTATCCTTCACCTGGCGGTTTGAAGGAAAATGTTTCGCATTATTTGGGTCATTCTATCCGAATAGACAAATCCGAGGGCGAAAGCGTGGTGTACAAGGCTTTGGATGAGTACGCCAATTTGCTACATTCCACGGACAAGTTACCGAATATTTTCGATGTGCTGAACTGCCCTGAAGGCTGCAATATGGGAACGGGTTGCGATATTGGCAAGGTTAATATTTTTGAGGTTAATACAGATATGTACAAACTCAAACAAAATGCCACGGAGGTTGAGCAAAATAGGATTTATTTGGACGAATTGTTTGCCAAATTCGATAAAACATTACGTCAAGAGGATTTTATACGGCAATACAAAGCAATGCCCGTCCGCCCGATACCCGTTTCGGAGGCAGATATAGAAAGAGCAATGCTGGAATTGGGCAAGAAAACAGAAGAGGAGCGCAACTTTGACTGCGGTGCTTGTGGTTACGATTCTTGTTTTGATATGTCGGCGGCGATAGCCAAACGCATAAATACGCCGTATAATTGTTTGGAAAAATCCCACAAGGATACGCTGGAGAAACATATGGAATTGCGCGAAAACATTCAAAATTTCACCAAAACCTTGGAAGATATGAAAGTCATTAGAGAGTCGACCAACAAAATAGAGAGCAACATGGGCGATATAATCGAGGCTGTAGCCGCCTATAATTCAATGGTAACGGATGCGGAATCGATAGCGTTGCAGGTAAATTTGATTTCGCTAAACGCATCGATAGAGGCGGCGAGGGCTGGTGTGCGAGGCAATGCTTTCGGCGTTGTGGCGGAGGAGATTCGCCGCCTGGCATCCGTGTCCAAAAATTCTGCCACAAAGACTCGAGAAGCGGCATCAAACGCCAGCAGTTCCATAGATTCCATAAACAAAATGGTTGCCGAGATAAGCCTTGGCGTAAAAGATGCTTACGAAAACATCGAGAGTGTCTACAATAATATTAGGAATGAGTAAGAGGTCGGCAAATTTGGCAAAGGAGCGATTGCGATGTTTTCGTTTGACGGCGAGCATGAGGTTTTGGAGCGGGACGTGATAATCGAGGATATGGAGCAGAAATATCACGATAAATATATGATAGTGATAAACGGGCATGGCAGGGATTGCCGTTTACGAGGCGATATTATAGCGATACTCACGCCCGAGGAATATAGCAAACTAGAGAAACCCAAGCCAATGTTGCCGAAATATAGCGTTTGGGAAGGTTTTTCGTTACAACTGGACGGGTTGGGTGCTTATGGCTTTTATTTGTAAGATTGATGTCCGCAAAGTTCCAGCTTTATACGGTAATGCAAAATTGGAATGTGATGGTAAAACCTACGAGAGACTATCGCTTTTTGACACAGGGGCGATGGTTTGTCATATGTCATACGGTTTATGGAAGCAAATGGAACTTGACGAGGTAATTTTTAACGATAACCCACCCTTAATGGATTTGCTCGGGATAAAATCCAAAGACGACTTGACTTTTGACACACTGCCGATGACGGCGGTTGTTACAAGGCTTGGCAATGATGTAGAGATAAAGGCATACGAATTTTGTCTTGATGTGCTGACATTGGGTATTCAATCGTTGTCTTATTCGCCTATCAAATTGGAAAAAATTACGGTAAGGTTAA
>JGI24700J35501_10930369_pt1 | contig 13429 bp, 8 predicted proteins | sample TergutTh196P1_FD_35501 | JGI IMG/M metagenome (IMG submission 35501) | reverse complement strand
CCCCCCCCCATTTTCCATAACAAACACTAAGCAGTCAAGTCTGTGGACGGAAAAAAAATTATTTGTTTTTTGAAAATCATAATGAGCATAGGCCTAAATAAACTGCCGGTCAAGACCCTGAAATGTCACGTAAAATCGTGCAATGGATATTGAAACCACTGTGTTTGAAGAGATACATTTGAGGAAATATGGCTGAATATAGGGTGCTTTTACACCACGATTAATTTAAAATGAAACAAAACTTTCAGCTCAAAGGAAAGACTATTTATCCAAATTTTATTTGAAAAACTTAACCCTGAACTAAGCCTGTCACTGAGACCGGTTTTTTGAAAAAAGGTACACCAAAGATAGTAAAGTTGTCGTAAGTTCATCCGTAGTTGTCAGTATTGTGCTGTACGTAATTTCCTTTACACCTATGCCATCTTCAGAGATCACATAACAGATAGTGGTTAATTTAAAAACCAAATAAATAATATACGACATAAAAATATGTGACATTCTAAAACAAAGTACAAGTTCAAATCAACGGAATGGCTTTGGATGCCCGCGTTTTATGTAGTTCACCACAAAGAAGTGACATTTTCATAATGAAGGTTGATTGAAATTTAAAGTTCTTTTATTTGAGTAAATGTTTCCAATAGTTCTGGGAACTGACATTTTGTTTTAGTACTGTTTAATTTTATTTTCATTTTAGTTTTATCTGGCTGGAGCAGACAAATTTTTTCTTCTCCAAAAATCGAGACTATATCTGAAAGTCAATCAGCCCCCTATACAAAGGGCGCAGAAGGATATTAGGCGGCAATAAAAAGGCCTGAGCTTAAAGCTGATTATTCGCCTCCATCTAGCGCTGAGGATAATCCTTCAAGCACATATTCCTCCATTTCCTGATGTACCTTCAAGGTATTATGCTTAATTAGGCATAGAAGCAAGTTTAGCTCTCAGTTCTAGACAGCGAAAACACTTCAGATATCACGTCTTTAAATTTTTCAACGTCTTTATTGTTAGTTTTAAATTATAAGCACACAAATGTGTGTATTGCTGTTTAATGTGTGTGTTGCTGTTCTTACTTTAGATGCCGGACTGCTGGCTAGAAGTCAGTATCCGGAAGGTCCTGCGACCGGCCACCTAGACACATGTTTTTCTTGGTTTCCTTGTGTTTACAAGCAAATGCTGAGATGGTTCCCAAGTTTCCAAGTTGCTACTACATGCCTCTCATGTAGCCCACCCGACTTAAATTCCCTAGTTACTTTTTTTTTTCCATATTTGTGTACATGTAATATAACCACTGCCAACAGATGATAACCCAACTGCAGTTAATAAATATTATTATTATTATTATTATTATTATTATTATTATTATTAAATATAACACTAACTTCAATAAAGGCAGAGCATTAGACAGCCGTGTTTAATTTAGCGGTACAGCGCCCCATATTTTCTGCTCGTTGAAGTAATAATGTGTGCAGTAAGAGTGTTAGAGTGCTATCATTTACGGAACGCATAAGTTGCTAATGATTTAGACACGAAGTTCAGGTGTGTGCTCTGTATGTGAAAGATATTAGCCCTAAGTCATACATTTACCTTACACTTTTCCATGAAAGTCAACACCCAACTTATATCATTATAAAAAAAGGTACTATGTACACACGCATGCCTTACAGCAAAACTTCACACTTAACATTCAACACATCACACACATATATATACATTATCTTATCCATATTCAGACAACATTATCTTTCGTTGTTATATCCTCATTCAGGTTTTTCCTACTAGAATCCATTGTACACATACAAAAGTTTTCCGCAGGACGGACATAAATCTCTTCTCTCTAACCCCCTTTTTCTCGTCTCTTCAGCGCGGTCCCTTTCCCCACATCTTCTTTCACAAACCTGAGTACCAAATAAATGGCGGGCATAACCATAAATTACAGCCCGTATGCGTGTGTAATAGTGAACATGACCTGCCTCACTGCCACGTGTTGCCTGTAATTTGGTAAACAAACTTTCACCTTTTCCACAGTGTTTCACTTCAGTGCACAAATAGTGTTAGTTGCTTGACTGAGGGCTAAAAATTTCGACAGAGTCGGGATATTTATCAAAGTGATTCAACTGAAACATTAATAATTGTCGACTGATAGAGAAGAATGTTTATGAATGGCAAGTAGATTGGAATTGGCAAAGGGCTTTCATTTTGTGTTTCTAGGTAAGGTACTAGAGAGTTTAAGTAAAAAGGCATAGGACGATGTAAGGCCTACTAAATTTTATTCAGTATATTTATATGTAAAAAATCATATTTGTGTCACTATACAATGCTTGTTATATTGATGTATGTATTGTATAGGGAAGGCGTGGCTTATGTGATTTCAGGCCTCTGTTTTTGTGGAAATAGAATCTTTGCTCTGCTGAGGACATTACGCAGCACAGATCGATAGAGAGTTACCGACGATTTGAGGCTCTTTTACCCTTTAAGATGGGACCGATATGTTGTCCCGAAACTTCTTTAAACAGTTACCAATCTACGCTGCGTAAAATTCCAAAAGAGAGAAGATTTTGTGCATGTGTGATAAATCGCTTTTAGCCATGCTATGACAGAAATTAATAATACACTTCGATATTATAGCATGTAAATAATTCAAATGGATATCGGAATTTAAATTTTACAAGCAACATTCAAGAAATTAATGTTCAATAACGTAATTTCAGAGTAAACAACAATTTAGAAGTACAGAAATATAGAATTAGCTATATGACTTCACACAAAATTAGATGGAAAGTGCTGCAAGAATGATCCTAGTGACACCAGCGGTGTCCATGTGCGTTCTTAGAACTATGGACACGTTCGTGACAGGCATGCATTTCTCAGTGTTCATTAAAAATTAAAGGCCTAGGTAAACACGTGTATTTTCTCTTATTTTATGTACTGGCACAGAAGTTATTACTTTTTAAGCTACGAACACAATTTCCTTAGTGTTTAGTATTTTATACACTTATGACTTATATTTAGGTACTATTTTTCTGCCTTCTTGTGTGGTGATTCAACAGTATTTCTATACTAATAACTTTTGCTCTGTATTCGAACATACCATCATTATCAGTAATTTCATTGTTACCTAGGGCCCTGAGCAGCTAATTAACTACGCTTATACACTTTTGTAAAAAAAGGAACAGGTTTCTCCCAAGTCTATACATTTCATTAAACATAAACAAGTTATCTCCGTCACACTGGGAATGTGCAGTGCTTGAGCAATTGAATAATTTAGTTATTTGCGTATGTTAGATTTAGTATTATCTCTATTCACTTAATTTCTTGGTTTTCAAAATAATGAGTTAACAGACAAGTGTCTAATAACAGAAAGAACAGAAACATAATAATAATAATGATAATAATAATAATACCTTACATTTAACCGTGGAAATTACTTTTCTTACTATTTTTTAAACTATTTTTCCATACAATATACGTACAAGTTTCTGGTGACTGTTTTTACAAAGATTAGGGCCTACAATCTTCTGTTACTTGATGATGTGTTGTTTCGTAAAAAAATATCTTCAGAAAGCCTTCATACAGGTCTACCAATCTACAGGGTACCAGAGTATAAAATTCATTAAATTTTATGGCCATATAAACCACTAAAATCACTGATGACCTTGCATCAAAATGGCAATTTTTTCACTCCATGTGCCAAGCGATGTCTTATTTAGAGAAGAATGCAGAGTCTTCCTTTGCTTCAGACTAAATACTCGATTAAATACGTGATTCTAAGAAGCCTGAGATCACTCAATAATTTTTAATATTACACGAACAAGAAGTTTCCTCTTAAACATGTAACCTAGAATTGTTATTAATTTTTGTTTGTGGCGCTGCAGTCCATCACAGGCCAGGGCCTCCTCATTTATGAAGTTTATAGATCACACACAACGAAGCACAGAAGTCGGTAGGACTCCACTGGACGAGTGACTATTTTGTCGCAGAGACCTCTACCTGACAACACACAACAATCACAGAAGACTAACTTCCATGCCCCTGGCGGGATCCGAAATCCACAATCGTAGCAAGCGGACGGCCGCAAACCCAAAACTTACATTGCGCAGCCACTGGGATCGGCACCTATAAGTATTAGTATGATTAAATTTGGAATGCTGCATGCGCGTGCAGCTCAATTGTGAAGAACACGCAAACAGAATCTTGATATGGAAAGGGAATACAAATATTCAGTCTGAAGGAAGCAATGAAACTGGGGTTGTAATATTAAAGTGGATTTTACGGAGATAGTTATGAAAATGTGAAGTAGGTGGAAATGAATCAGGGTATTGCCCAATGGCCGGTTTTCATATGACGGTTGTTGACAACGAGGTTCTGCTGTTAGGAACATAATATTAGTTAATTACTGTCACCACTGAAATATATCGGCGCTATTTTCATGTCACGTTTTGCGCGATTTCGAATTCCGCAGCGATGTAGATGAGATCCGCGTTCTTCTGACTTGTTAAGCAGTGTGCTTACTGACGTTTCGGGACGACCTATCGGTCCGGTCCGATAGGTCGTCCTTTGATAAGGTATTACGACTACCCTCTGCGTAACAACCCAGAAGATAGCAGATCTCTTGCTGAGATTTATTTTTACAGCTAATTCTGAACTTCGAATGAGGGGGGCGTTGCTCTATTCCTTACAGAACTTTGTATTTTCATATGAAGCGGCTTTGCATCGATCGCTTTGGTCGATAACTTCTCTTAGTACTAGGATGTTACTGGAACGTCACTACATTTCCTTAAAATGATTGTTCAGACTTTCGAAAATAATGCGACAAAAACATAAGTTCTGGGATGAAAACTGCAAGGAAGTTTTATACGAAATTAAAAATATATATTTCCAACTTGAAATCGATGCCGGTCCCAGTAGCCGCGCCGTCTAAGGCGTAGGTCTACGGCCGCTCGCCTGCGATCGTGGGTTCGAATCCCAGCCGGGTCATGGGTGTTTGTCTGTTGTGAGTGTTGTGTGCTGTCAGGTAGAGGTTTTTGTGACGGACTGATCATTCGTTCAGAGGAGTCTTACCGACTGTGGCGCGTCGTTGTGTTTGATCAAGTAACCTCGTACGCGAGAAGGCTAAAGCCCAATAGAGGGCTGTAAAATACACACCCACTGTGGGTTGTGTAGCGCCAGGGAGGGGGGGTGGAATAAAAACTTGAAATCGATGCTTAATTAAAATATATTTATTTCCTATTTCTCACATCAGTCAAACTTCTTTGTGTTCACGCGAAGGTTTCATTCACTTAAAGAGCGGAGTTTTCACGAGCAATAAATGTATTCCGTAGGAAATTAACAAAGTTTCACTTAAAAGAATACATTAGATCTAGTGTCGAATGTCTCGGGCATGTTAATAAGTTAAAAACACGCGACACTGACTCAAAATTTATAACTTTAGTACTTGAGGTTAGCTTAGATTGTGGTCTTCTGATTAAAGAAAACTTGTAGACCGGTAGACCATTGTTAGTGTTCCGGAGGAAGCTATTGATTACAGCTTCAAAGCAGGAGTAAAATAGAGTGTCACTTTTTCCTTACACCAAAACCAAGTATTACGAACAAATCAGTATGACATACTTAATCAGATAACTCCAGAGTATGAGCATGAATCTAACGTCCGTATAAGATGTTTTTCCACAATGTGTGAGAAATAAATTTCGTGAATCACGTAAGCATACAAAATTTGGCTAAGAAACCGGAATGAAGGTGACGACTTTGAAGATGTGTATATAGATTTGAGGATAATAACACCTTAGGTTTTACAGGAAATGAGGAATAAGTATTTGTATCTCAGGATGAGAACATTTAATGGTTGTTATGAACAACATAATAAAACTTCACTTTCCATAAGCAAAGTTAAAGGAATCCCATTACAGACCTGGAGAGGCCCTGAGGTTTCCAGGAGTTTGAAATACTATACAGCCGTGTGTTTTTCTGCGACTGCGCCCTAAGTACTTTATAGACCTCTTAAGTTTAATTACAGATTGTCTTCTCTCTGTTCAACTTAAAAGTCCTGGCTACCAGTCACAAGCTGTTACTTCGATATGAATCAGACACACTTTCGCAGAATATGACAGACTTTTTATATACCCTGAGAAAGACAAATCTTTCCATGTTTTATTAAAATAAATATAACTTTTAGTGCTGAAGAGTGTCAAAAAATGCATACATAAATCATGTAAATACAATTCCAAATCAAAGGGGGGCGTACCTGATGTTGCAAGTTTAACAGACATCCGGATTAGTAGGTGAGCTGCAGATTTTTTGATCAGACACTTGCAGAAACCGACAAGTGGTGTTTCTGTAAATAGTAGTCCGTCGGATTTTAAAAATCCCGTATTCTAAAACCCAACAATTCTCTAAGTGTTACACATGACACCGGAAGAGGAGAAACAATTTAGCACGACATGATTAGGCCAGGAGTTTTGGGCTGGATACGTGGTGTGCGATTTTATTACCTAATATCAGAAAACTGATTACTTTAGCCTGTGGAATAAGACAAGCAATCTTCATTTCTTCACATATCTGAAGTAAACCAAAACCCTTTAAGATCCAAGGGTTACTCTACGTACCCCAAGGTTTTATATTCAAACATTCAAGACCATACACACAGAATGTGTTTCTGTGTCTTTTTAGGAATGTCAAAGCAGACAATTATTTCTCAAAGCATCTTCTATATAAGTGCCTTTAAACAGACGCGAATTATGTTTACTGTAAAGTACGTACTGAATAGTTAATTATACGACTAATTTAGGTTAATTTTCTTATTTCATGTTAATGTACGTAACTTAATAATGCTGTAGAATTGTGCTGAATATATTATGGTATAAGTAAAACATTTCAACTTCTCATTCCTCGCGATAAGTTTCAGCCTTTTGTGTACGCTCATAGTACGGAAATCGTGACCCTTGTTATTCGACGAGCTGCTAGCCAGCCAGCCAGCTGTCCGGATGTCTGAATCAAAAGAATGCCCTTATACGTTGTTAGGCTGACACGACCGGACGTAGGAGCAGTGGCTTGGAATTTCAGGAATTGTGCTTTGAATTTCGCTTTGACTAAAGTCTGCACTGCTTGTTGTGCATGTCCTATGTAAGACCTTCATTTTACGAAGATCTTACGAAAACTGATTAGGAATTTACAATTAGGAGTGGGATATGTGACAGAGTTTTTGGTTCGTTTAATTTTGTAAAAATATAGGTGTGTTGTGGATGTCTATCAGATGAAGGTCTTACGAGTTTAGTTTAAAATTATGAGCCCAGAACACAAACATTTCTATATGGACACTAAACTGAAGTGTACAAATTAGATTATTATATAAAATGACTTGTTTAAGTAAAGCAAATTACGTCATTATTCAAGAGTAAATAAATAAGAGTTTAACCCTTATTTATTTACTTACTTAAAATTAAAAGCACCATTTACAAAATTCCAGTTGGAACGTAAATTTTATAAGTGTGGATAATTATTACGTTTAGGTTTCTGTAATGGAGATGTTTAATCCAGTTAGCCAGAAAAGTAATATGGAAGCTAAACCATACAAGTTCAAAGCAATACCGCGGACAGCAAATTCCAAAATGACTAAAGGAAAGGGAGTTTGTAACTCTGACGTAATTATTTACTGTGTGGGTGGAGTGTTCGAGAAATTAACATTTTAGTAACATTATACCGTATCGCTGATTACAGAAGGTTCTATAACATTTCATACCTTGTTTTTTCATTGCTACAGACTAACCCACTCTACAAAATCAAAGGACTTATCATGATGCGCGCATATTTTTGTGCTACAAAAATTGTTATTAGGTCTCAAAATACCACACTTTGTCTGCATTTTCATATTTATGTCTCCATAATACCATCTCATTTATTTATATTTAGTTTGTATAAAAAAGACAGTAACAAAAAATGCGTAGAATCTAATTCAATGAATAACAGCAACACTTTAATGGAAATTATGTTGAAGAAAGAAGACGGAGCCTATTTAAGCCTTAAATGTCGCGTTTGCTTAGAAAGACTGATGAAAATCACGATAATATTAGAAGAACATTTTACCGTCCTAAAATCTAACCTGGTAGCTACAAAATACAAGTTAGAAGCGTTACGGTGTGAGCTAACACGTTAATTAGTGAAGTTCCAAAATCATAATACGTGTAATATAAATTGCAATAAAACGTTGCATTGATAGTACGATCAAGCACAATTTCTCAGTGGCTCGTCAAAGCCAGGAGGCAGATTTCCTGCACTGCACCTTATTATAGCAAGGAGTGAGTAATCAACAGAAAGCTTTCTTTCTCGTTTAATGTAAATTATTCAAAATAAACTCCAAAATTTACAGATTATCAAACGTGGCCGTTCCGTTTAGAATCAACCACTTTGTTGTTTGTACATAGATGTAATTTGCTCGATTGTGACGTAACTTGACTGCTCACTGACGGATTTGAAATAGACAAAGAGAACTCCTTTATATTTGCAACTGTTTTTTATTTTATGTTTCAATTAAGGTTAAAATAACATGCAAAATACTAAAATTTTTATCATATAAATATTTTTTTTCGGTGGAGAAAAAATTTAAATTGCTTGCAAGAAAATAAAATGGAAAACAAAATATTGTTAGTTGCTGAGATGAGACGTGATTTTTTTTAAGTCGTCCTTCTCTGTGGTAAAGCTAAGCGACCCATATCTTTTATACTACGGAACACATTTAACGAAATAATACGACACATTCTTAAATATTATTCAACAGCGTGATGATTTCGAAATTAGTTTCCAATTTCAATTTATTTGAAAATATTTGGTTGATATTTTATTAATCAAGGAAAGAGTATAATTACTTCTGTATACATGACTTACAAAACAAACAATTAATTTAAGTTTTAGTAAACAAACACAAATTATCAACTACAAATGTGGTACATAAAATTATTCACTTAAGCTATAATCCCGAAGTGTTTACACACAAAATTGAAGTTTGTTAATCTACAGAATTATCGGCAAGTTTTGTGTTCTTAATATAACTTATACATGCACTTTTCAAGAAGAATAAAATAGTGTGAGTGGGATGAAAAAATCTATCTCCATATCCCTTCGAAGATGTTGTTAGCACCTTGAAATTTAACCATTTAGCGCCGAGTAGTTAGTAGTTCAACAATAAAAGTTCCAATAATCCCCATTTATTCCTTGTACCTTTCACATGATCCTCACAAAAAGTAGCCAGTGTCTTCTCATACATGCTGCTCTGCTCTGTCTAATAAAGGCACAGTTCATTCCCTGCGAAGTATGGAGTAAATCTATGTGCGTTTAAAGTTTGTATATTATGTTAGGCTTTTAATTCTTTAAAGACAATTTTCTATTCTTTCAGATGTACAAGCATAATCTACAGTACTAATGGCATTCGAATTATTCTCTTAAATCCTCTCGTCTACGCTAGCAGTTCAAATGCTTTTTATCAATCACATATTTCAGCAAATTGAAAATAAAACTCAGATCTATAAAATGGGGCATTTCGTAATAATCATTTCTTCTAATGAGCTTAATTTTTGTCATCGTTGTTTTGTTGTTTTTAAGGAACAATTTTTCTTATTTTTTGACATCAACAAATAAACAAGATTTAATTTTTTATTAATCCTTGTTTGTGGTTTCTTTGTATTTTGTTACTGAATTATTTTTTTATATTTCCGAACACATGTGTAATTAATATGTGAAACTGTTGGTCTAAAGGTTTCCAGAATGAAGCGCCAGTGACGTGCAGTTATAATGATTTTTATGAATATTTTGTTTTCCATAAGCAGAGAAATTTTGCAGAGCAGCTGATCAATAACCATATATCCTTAAAACACCCATACAGGGGACTGTCGCTCATTGATTTTCGTCTGCAGTACGCTGCCAATTTTCTGTTTTTACAGCAGACCTAAATAAGTAAAGTTATAACCCGCCACTGACTTATTCAGAATGAAATAAATGTGCCTTTTATAACTTACATTTGTGCAATTACAGATATCTTTAGGCATGACAAAAGACTATTAAGTAACACATCCCGTTGCATTTTAATTAACTACTAACATTTCATCGACCATGGAACTGTTAATATGTACAGTGTGTGGTACTCGTGCTCATAATTATGTTGTCAGATTACAGATACATTTTACATTAATTTGTAATTTAGTTTGGACTATTTTCTAATTACAAGGAGCTGTATCACGTTAATGACACATATCAGTAATAGGATGCAATAATTAAAGATGAAGAACTTTGTCACTAATCCACGACTTCTTATCCATTACTAAACCTTTTCTTCACGTCTTCAATGCGATTATCACTTTCGATGTCTTTGTTTCTTTGTTCCTATAAACTAGTTATTTTATCCCATTACTCTTGATTTTGTCGTTGGACTAAGTCAAGTTATCATGAAAGATGAAGAAATATTGCGTAATGAAAATCGCAGCACAGGGAAAAACATCTGTGACCTATTGAAAATACTATTCCAGTGTATTCAATATGCGATTCCTGCAAATTGAAAGTCTAGCTCTTTTTAGGATTGTATAAGCGGAAGTTTACAAAGCACAAAAAATCATTTTGCAGTCCTTTGGGATCGCTACAACTTCTAGTCTTATAAACGTGTTCCCACATTTCAGGGGATAATATTTCCTTCATATTTAGACTGAAATTCTACGGTAAAAATTTAAACAGTTTATCTCTCCCAACAAACTTACCCAAATAACTGACTCTTCAGATCGCGTGCCAGATATTTTGTTTTTGAAATACTATAAATTACTGATTTCTACAGAGTTCCATAACGAGTTGCGTGATGTACCTCATAATTTGCTTAAACTCTTTTAGGAATGAAGCGCATTGAAACTGAATCAGATAGAATGTTGTGTCCGTTCATGTTAACAACAGTTTTTTTTTTGTTTTGGTTTCTCTCCGCATATCGTCATTAATTTTATTTTCAGGATTCAAAACCTGCATCACGAAAATAATAGGGTGATTATTTACAAATTATAAAAGATGTGGATTATTTATAAAATATTTTCTAAATCAATTTTATTTAACACCTTACATAAAGGAAGTATAAATACTTTTACATCTTTACGCATGTAAGAATATTTGTTTTATCATTCCTGAAAGACTTCAAATCGTGTGCCAGCAAGATATCTTGTGAACGTAGCAAGTAAGCCCGTGCTTTCGATAACTAAACATACTCAGGATAATAGTGACAGTAATCTTATAATTTAGATTTAAATAATCAGGGCAAGATTTCCAGTCTGTTGTGGGTGGGATCGACGCATTTTAGTTTAATGTACTGCAATTAATATTAGAAAGTAACTCGTCACCTTCAAATAAGAAGCTGTAAATATTTTGTAATTTTGAACTACTGTAATAATGTTCTATGTGTTTCTTCGTAAACGGAAAAGCCTACAGGAATTTTGTAGAATACGTATTACATAAACGTCTTAATTTATAGTATATGAAAAACTGGCCTTAGCATTCTTTGTTACAATCAAAATACATCACACAAGAACGTTAACACCAGGTAATGGCACTGTGTGGAATGGTATGCGATTTTATGCTGCCCAGTGCCTTTTAGGTTGACAGCTCACTTACCCACTGAGATGAGACCATATCTCCATCTGCAAACAGAATGCCTGTGGAGTCTGTTAAGATTTTTTGTGAAATTATCTAATCTAACACAAGTCTGATCCAGCTTTTCCTTCTTTTGCCTGTTCGGTCGGTGTCTGAAATTGATACTTTTGCTTAAAAACCTTTACATTTTATGTAAAATTTTCTTGAGCCGAACTGGTTTATCCGAAAAACTCCGTGCGGATGTACGACTCCACTTCTCCAGCGAATCTATTGGCGTATATGTCATATAGAAATCCACATAATGACTGAAGATGAGTCACACGGACCTCATATCCTCTCCGATAAGAAGTGTAGGAACAAGCTGGCTCGTGGGTTTGCTGCATAGCGCTAAGAACCGGCAGGATATGACTAGGAGTTGCAGGCATTAAAATAATATCACCGTACTAAACTCTAGTAAACAACACTCTCCTGACGACTGTTCTTTTCGTAGATGTGAAGGCATAATTATTAATAGATATCAACTATTCATAATAACCTACTCTTTATAGTCTAGGAAACAAAAAATAGAGAACAGGTTCCTCCGAAACTACGATCACTCTATATCAGACTTAACAGCGTCACATCTCAGAATGCAGTATTTCTATAGTTATTGCGATGCTATTTTTATAATAAACAGGCTAAATAATTTTATTATATCCGTATTGTTTGTTTTATGTGAAATGTATTCTGATGCAAAATCGACTGAACTTGTAGCCAAGTACGGCACATTAAATTTCTTGCTTTTTTGTCAGAAAATAAGAATTCCCTTTCTTTACATGCATACATCGCTAATAAGATGTTAGAAAAGTCATATTGCGAAAACTCTACAAGTATTACCCAGTACTGTAATTATTCCAGTCTCTGTACTTTATGTGGATTCAGAATAAGCGTCATTCCCTTTCCATTGGAATGGGGAAATTCCAAGCATATTACTACGATATTTTCCCTATTTGCAGTGCAAAGTTTCTGTTTGCAACGTCAGTCACATTATGAGGATCACGTTCTGAAAGGCTATCTTTTGTTTCAAGGAATTCATGACTGGAAAGAAAGTTAGAATGCTCTGGCTCCCACATTTCCCAACCTATCTCCTTCTCTCTTCCTCCTACTTCGAAATAGGAAAGACTAATAATAAAGTACTAAGCTGGATACAAATTATTATTAGGAAAAGTAATACTGAAGAAATTTTAAATTTTTTCCAAAGTTGGAACCAGGTGGAAAGTATGTACATTTCGAAGTTACTGGAGACAATTGTTACAGTTATGGAAGGGCTGAATGAGGCTTATTTGACTTAATTGAAGGTTATAGAAACAAAGCACCTTTTTATTATTCCAACTGATGCACACAATTATAAAACATAGGAATGTTACAAACAATTAAAATTCCGACAATTGCTCCGGCATGTTTCGGTTCACGCACGAATCATCATCAGGGAGCTATTTCGTGCTTAGCTAAAACTACAATTATAATTCTATTGTGCTCGTAGTTAATGACGTGGTCAATGTAGAACGTGTACCGCACGCTTGCACAACAGGCTGATATGCCGCCATAACATTGACCACGTCATTAACGACGAGCACAATAGAATTATAATTGTAGTTTTAGCTAAGTACGAAATAGCTCCCTGATGATGGTTCCTGCGTGAACCGAAACATGTCGGAGCAATTGTCGGGATTTTAATTGTTTTTAATATTCCTATGATTTTATAATTGTGTGCATCAGTTGGAATAATAAAAAAGTGCTTTGATACTGTTGATGCACGGTGCAAACATGAAAATTTCTAGAAACAGTT
>JGI24700J35501_10930370_pt1 | contig 13433 bp, 11 predicted proteins | sample TergutTh196P1_FD_35501 | JGI IMG/M metagenome (IMG submission 35501) | reverse complement strand
CCCCCCCCGTGGGGTTTGGACGGTATAAATGAACTTTATACCTTCAACATCATGCAACCAAGTTTCAAAAAAACCGCTATTTTTACCATAAGAATTATCAAAAAATACAAATGGTTTCTCAAGCAAAAGCGACAAAATTGCAGTGTGTAAACGTGTTGAATAAATATTTTCGTATTGTGAAATTTGTTTTACACCTTCGCTAATCATTTTTTTTTGAAAAATATTTCGTGCAAAAAAATCTGCGACAAAATTTGGTACTTTTTTGCTTCCAATAAGATGATAAAGTATTCTTTCCGCTGAATAAGATTTTTCCAGCGTGATCCAATCGTATGTATCAAATTCTTTTTGTGAGATATTCTGGCAATAATCAATAGAAGTAACAAGTTCTTTATCACGTCTTTTAAGCAAAAGCGTCGTGCCAGGAATTTCTGGTACGGTATAATTTTTAAGTTCTTTTTGCGGAATGCAAAACGCCATATCGGGAACAAGAATAATTTCATTTTGAAAATTTTCTTTTAGAATTTCATACGATTTTTCATCTCTTGCACAAATGGTTAAATCTTTATGTTTGGCAAATAACTCAGCATCGACTTTCATTTTATCTTTGTCGTTATAAAATACCGATTGCGATAAAATTATTATTTGATTGTCGGGGTAACTTTCAATAATTTTTTTTCGGAAAATTTGGTGCGTTATCCACAAATCTCCAAAATTTCCGCCGCCATGTAAGAAAATCAAGATTTTCTTACTTGGCGACTCGTTCCGCCGCCATGTAATTTTTTTCATTTTTTGCTCGTCGTAAGTATTATAAGCACAACTATACAAATTTTTTAGTCCATTTCGTTTCAAAAAGTGATGTGTTCCACGCCATATAAGCGTATCACCTATGTTTGTATGATACGGTAAATCCAAATAAACGCACTGGGTTGTTTTTCTGTGTCTATTAATTATCGGCAATAGTTTTTCGTCTATTGCACTAGACAGTTGTTTTACTTTTTCGTTAAGAGTCATCTTTTTCTCCTTCTTGAAAACAATACTCTATTCGTTCAAGCGCATATTCTAACAATATTTCGTGCGATCCATCAAAAATATAAAGCCCGATATTTTCACTTTCTTTTTTATATAACAATTTTCTATCCGCCAAAAACTCTGTTGCGTTATTTGGAATACTCCTGGATACGATTTGCAAAATATCAAAAACAGAAATATTTTTGGCTATTTTACTATAAAAATTCAGGGAATGAATAGACGGGACACTTCCCGTATAGCCATCGTTAATTCCGTGATAAATTTCAAGTTTCGCATTTTTTCTGTCAATCCCATCAGAAAAATCCATAAAAAGCGGGGAACGTTTTTTCATTTCTTCAAAATTTTGCGAACCGCATACAATCTGTTCAATATCTTTATGATATTTTAACTCTGCAAATTTTGTTTGGCGATACCATTGCTCAATATCACTGATTGGACACCAGGCCGAAAAATATTTAATTTTATGTTTTGACTTTAAATACATTGTTAATGCTGCATGGCCTCCTCCCGAAGCTCCTATCATTGCAATTTTTTCGGTGTCTACATTGGCGGTTTTTATCGCAAAATCTATCGCATCGTCTATGTCGCTAATTACTTTATCGCTTGCGCAAGATTCGGGCGTGTTGTTGCTTCCGCGAAAATCGGGAAATATATAGTTATATTCGGTCTTTTTGCATAAAATGCCAAAATGTGGTCGCTCTAAAAAAATTCTGTAATCGCAACCCCATTCATGTAAATGGACAACAAGTGGCGAAGGCTTGCTACTGTTTGAAGCATAGAAATATGCTTTTTGGATACTAGAATCTACAGAAGATGCAATATCGACAAGATTAAAGCTTTGCTCAGGTAAAGTGTTTTTTTGAGCGAGTTTTCCTAAAATTCGTTTTATGGTTTTTTTTATCATTTATTTGTGCGGATGGCTTCAAGAGAGTTCTGTTCCCTATCAACCAGTGCACCGCTTATTGCTCTTCAGCGCAAATTACCTTGCACCTTTTTCCGAAAAACGCCATGCCTGTTTTTATAATCCGCCCAGGCATTTCCGCGCCGTAACGCTTGGCGCTTATCTGCTCCAAGGCCGCCGCCGCGTCCTTCTCCAAACTTTCAGCCGTTTCCGATGCTTTCAACTCAAATATATAATTCCCCTCTTCCCGCTCGATAAATATGTCGAATCGCCCTTCCCCGCTTTCCCGGTTGGATACCGGGTATCTGCGCCGCGAATGCCCGTCAGCGCACAAAAAGCCCAACAGGAATACATGATAGAGAATTTCATGGGCTTTCTGCCGATCTTCGCCTTGCAGCGCGGCCAAGTCATGGTATGACAGCCGGTCCGTCAATATGCGCTCCAAATCTTTCGCGAACCTGTCCGCATCCGCGCTGTTTTCAAACAGGCCGCGCACATAGCGGGAGGTCGCCTTGAACTCCTGCTTCAATATGAATTTTTTCCAAGCAATCGCAAGCTCCGTATTCGGTATCGACAGCTCCATCTTGTCGCCGCCCGCCAGCACTTTTTTGGCGGACAGGTACCCTGCCTGCGCCAGCAGGGAGTAAAAGTCCTCGTCGCCGGTTTCGCGGGACAAGTCCGCCACCGAGATGCGCTCCTCGACCGTTTCCGTTATGGTTTCCCCGTTCAGCAGCTTCGCCAGGGTTTTCCGTCGCTCTTCGTTCAAAAGGCCTGCTATTATGTCCATTACCCCGCTCATCGTCCAATAGCACTTGTACTCGCCACTTTTTAGATAGTTTGTGGTAGAATATGTGTTGTATATGGCTTGCCCGTTGATCATTATACCGTTGTACCAGCCCTTCAACTCACCCTTGTCAAAGCCCGCTAACGCTTGCAGCTCGTCTGTTTCCGCCTCTGTCAGGCCGTAGTCTTCCGTGTAAGTGCTGTCGTTGAAAATGTCAAACACGTCGATGTTGTTCAACCCGCTGAAAAGGCTTTCGCGAGATATTCGCATCACGCCTGTGAGCAGGGCTTTTTCAAGGTATTCGTTGCCTTTGAACCCAGCGGAGAACAACAACGTTTCGTACTTCCTTATTTCGTCGTATTTATCAGACTTATAGTTGTCCATCATCATTTTGTCGTATTCGTCTATCAAGATGTACGATCGCTTGCCAGTGGCTTGATAGACGGATTTTGTAAGATGAAGTAAGCCGTCCGTGTCTTCATAATTTTTATTTAAGATATATTCTTGTGTCGCTTCGGAGAAGGGTTTTTCATCACAATAGCTTTTTATATATTCAACAATCATAAAACAGATCGTTTTTTTATATGTCTCCGTGTTGAGCCCCTTAAAATCAAAGTAAAACACGGGGGCGGTGTTGGCCTTTCCCCACGCGGGGCTGCTTTCTATGTAAAGCCCTTTGAACAGTTTGCGGTTGTCTTTTTTATCCATTAAAAAACATTTGAGCGTGTCCATGTTCAGGCTTTTGCCCAAGCGCCTTTGTCGTGTTATAAGCTGGACGGAGCTACTTTCGTTAAGAAAATTCTCTATCATGCGGGTTTTGTCTATGTACAAATTCCCGTTGTTTATCATCCGCTCGAAAGAGGAGGTGCTTAGGTCTATCGATTTTAGGTTTCCTGTTATCACCTTTTTTTCTCTTTACAACATTGAGATTTTTCGCAATTTGCTCTTTATCTTCGATAACCAACCATTTTGTTTTGCTTTACCTGAAATTTGCTTTTGTTCTTTTTTGGACAAAACTGAATTATTTTCAGATAATTTTGACGAGAAAAAATTTACCATCGTTTCGCTTAACCAAGATGTTCCGTTTAAACACTCTCTGTTTCTTAACTCGGCATAAGTCGGCGTTTTCATTTCCGGTATTACACCCAAACTTAAAAAAGCATGGCCGTTGTAACAATGCGGAAGCGAACACGCTGTGCCTACGGGAGCAAATTTAAGCGGCTTATCAATGCTTTCATAAGCATTCCCAAGTTCTTGTTCGCTGTAACACTGCCTGTAATTTCCATCTAACAAATTTACACAAAAACTCCAATCGCCGGCATAGCAAAATTCTTTTCGTTTTTCATAAAAAATGTTTGTTTTAAAGTCAAATTGAGCAGAGTTAAAAACATTCCAAATTTTCTTATACTCATCAAAAAGATGCTTTGATAAATGCGAAATTTTCTCGTCATTGTCGTTCCTTGCAATCGTGCAATGGCACAATGCTCCCAGTCTTTCCATGCAAGTTTTTTTTATTTCATCAATAAACGGGATCGCTTCATCGCTTGGCGTTAGTTCCAGTGCAAAAGAGCAGCCAGCATTTCTGATTTTTTTTATGTTTTCAAAAAAATCGTCCATCAGATTGAGCCGCTGCAATTCCATGTAGTGAAAAGAAAATTTGAAAAACAGCCTTTGCAAAGGTTCTTTTTCGAACCCGCATATTTCATCAAAGCGTTTGCTCAAAACGCCATTGGTAACAATGCTAACAAAGTGGCCTTCTTCCAAAAATTCTTTTGTTAGTAAAATAATGTCTCTTGAAATAAGCGTTTCGCCGCCTGCGCATAAATTTATTAAACAGGTTCCGCCAAGTCGTTCCTGTGAAAGTGCTTTTCGTATAAATTGCGGCGAATGCTGCAACTTCAAAACCTTGTTGTTAAATAAGCGCTTTTGTGTTATATAACAGTAGTGGCAACGAAAATTACACGCTTCTGTTGCTATAAATGTTTCGATATAACGTTTTATGCCGCCCATAGGAATTTTCTCCTATTGGGCTGCTCGAAAACTCTATTTATTAAAAACTTTCTGTAAAATCCTTTTGAATTGTAACAATGCGCCTGATTGCAATTGCGACCAACTGAGATAAATTCAATCGGTTTTTCTATATTTTCAAAGATATTTTGCGATTTATACGAGGTGTAACATTGTTGCATATTGCCGTTTCCCATATTAATGTATCCCGACCATAATCCAACGTAGCAAAACTCTTCTCGTTTGATGTTAAATGTTTTCATTTTAAAGCGATGCATTGGTGTATCAAATCCGTCGCCCCAAAGTTTCCCATATTCATTATACGCCATTTTTGTCAAAATTGGCAAGTCTGCTTTTGTGTTATCCCTGGTAACGGTAATGTGCGGCAGTGCGCCGATATTTTCAAGACAAACTTTTTTTATATCATCAATATAGGGAATAAGTTCATCCGTTGGCGTAACTTCTACAGAAAAACTTATACCGGCGTTTCGCAGTTTATTTATATTGTCGAACCATTTTTGCATAATATTTAACCGCTTAAGCTCCAAATAATGAAACGACATTTTGAAACCAAGTCGATCTTTTAAAGATGTTGGAAATTCGATAAATTCTTCAAATCGATTAAACATTGTTCCGTTTGTTACAATAAAAATATAATGACCTTGTTGAAGGATTTCTCTGGTTATCGGTATTATTTCTTTTGGGATTAGTGTTTCACCACCGCCGCAAAAATTAAAATGGCATACTCCACCAAGCCGTTCTTGCGAAAGTGCCTTGCCTATATGCTGTGCGGAATATCTAAAGTCTACACTAGCGTTATTAAATAAACGTTGTTGAGTGATATAGCAATAATCACATCTCAAATTACAACTTTCAATTGAAATATAAACGTCAAAAAACTTCTTCATTTTATATTTTTCGCTTGCTTTTCTTGAATTACATTTTCTATAATTTCATACATTTTTTTATTATATTTTTGCAATATTTCATAAATCTTATCTACTGCTGTATCACAAAAAATAGGCTTTTCCCACCATGATTTTAGCAGTCTTTCATTTTCGTTAAGCAATTTTACTTCTTTTACAACAGCATCATCTATATTATTCGGATTAAACCCAATAAAAATGTCAGGGTTTATTATGCCCGGCTCCGGGTCTTCAGTATTTCCACAAGCGTAAATAGGGATGCACCCGCTGTATAATGCTTCCCACAGCTTCTCGGTAACATACCCTTTTGTAAGTGAATTTTCAGGACATATATTAAATTTATACTGCCTTAAATATAAACATTTATTGTCATTAAACTCAGTTTTCAACGTATTGTCGTTATGAAATAATGCGCTGGGACAGTCAATCCTGCCTATTTCGGATAGCCTTTCGTACATTGCCGTTCTGGTTTGCCTGATGTCGTGTCTAGATATTAAAGAACAAAATTTTTGTTTTAAGTCTCTACTTCCAAATTCATCTAGTTTTTTTTTAATATCATCTTTATTAAAAAATGGTCGAAAAAAACATTGAAGTCCTAATGGATACCTTATATAATTATCTGAAGTGCAAGTGTTTTCAAAATCAAAACCCACAGAAAGTTTAGTTTCATTAACACAGTTATCAAAATATTGTTTATAATCATCTGCAATAGCATTTTCACTCACATTTTCTCCTGTATTAAAAATTTTATACGGCGTATCGAATTTATCAATTTCTTTTTTATCCCCAAAAACAGAAAAAATGACAATGTCTGGCCGATATTTTTTTACAACCATATATTTCAACCGATTGTTAGAATATGTTACAAATTGATCAAATACTGATGTAAACAAAATAAAACTCCCATGACCTGAATAATTTACAAATGCGATTCGAATTACATTTGGATCATATCCCCTTTTTTCTTTGTTGTGTTCTTTTTTTTCGATAGCAAGCCTTCGTCTTTTTTGCAATGTTTCTTTTATTTTTATATAGACATTACAAAATAATTTACGATAAACATATTTTAATGCCATAAATGGTATACCTCGTTTGGGAATTATTCCCCTTCCCCACCATGTTATAACTTTATTTAATGCTGATTTGTTGATTTTTAACATTTTCTGTCTTTAAAATATTTTTTCTCACGGAAATCAAATTGGCAAAACAACTCAGCTCCACCTTTTGAGTGTCAAGTAAGCATTAACCAAAGAGGTTTCAAAAATCTACACGGTATGTTCCTGTATCTGCTCTATCCAACTCGGTAGAAAAAATTCCAAAGAAGACCTTGACAAATTTCTAAAATGCAACTGGTTCAAAAACTCATCCATAAAAAACACATTGTTTTCATGTATTTTCATTTCTTCTGAATTGGGATGAAGCGCAATATTTATTAGAGCGTAGGCAAAGTATTCATTGAAATATGCTATTATGCGCCGATCGGGAAGAGAGCCTGCACCTTCTTTAAAATCAAGATGAAAAGGCTTTAACACCGAAAACCAGTACAAAAGCACAGAGGTCTGACGGTGAATATATGGGCTTGTTGACGGTATCAAAAAACCAAAATCCCCGCTTTCCGAAATAATGCTTTCTATTTCTTCTCGAAAATTGGCGGTATTTCCCACAACTTTTTCTAGATTTTCCAGCTTGGCTTTTATGCGGCGAAAACCATAAATATCACGAGAATAACGCGACACTACTCCAAGTAAAGCAGAATGGTTAACAATTGGCAAACATCGATCTCGTGCTGCGCTTTCAAAGGGCAACAGATTGTATACAATTTTTGCCATATCCATAATTTTTTTTATTACGGCACCTCTGTTTCTTCTTTTAAACTGCCCTCTTTGAAAGACATAATTTATGTTCGCATCGTGTTCAAATATGGCATCCTGGAATAAAGCAAAGTAGCAATCCATTGGATCTGGAAACAATTCATCCAAGGTATTCACTAGACATCTCCTTTATTAACTGATCCAGAAACCATTTTGCTAAGAAATCTCTTTGCATACCCGTCAAGTGATTCATTGCAGGGGGTGCAATTTTTTGAAATATCCACGTTGGGGTTTTCTTTTGTTCGCTCATAAATAAACGAAGGGAAGTCCTCATCGCTGTTCAAATCAACATTCAAATCGTTGAAAGTTGGCATTTTTAACTCTCCTTATAAAAAATATTTATCGAAATTTAATTATAATGACAAGTACAATTTGGGAATCTTTTTTCAAGATTTTAGCTTAAATTTTATCTTACGAGAATTTCTAAAAATCTAGGTTGTGCTTTTCAGCTTAATTGTCCAGTGTTTCCCCATTCCTTCCTTCTTTGCTGCGCCATGTCCAAACAAAGCTCAACAGACGGCGACCAAATGCGCCAGACTGCCGCTTTCCACATCTCCACTAAGTAAGGGGTTTTATGCCCGTGTGTTTGTCCACTTTATTTTTGAGGCAAAAGCATCCTCTATAGAAAATGAAAATTTTGGTTTCTAATCTATATGCTTTGAAAAGTATCGAAAGACCTCATTTGTATTGCGAATTAAACGCTGTTGACTAATATAGCAATAATCGCACATCAATTTATATTTTTCGCTTGCTTTTCCTGAATTACACTTTCTACAATTGCAGATAATTTTTCATTATATTTTTGCAACATTACGTAAATTTTATCTACCGCTGTGTCGCCAAAATAGGCTTTCCCCTCCACGAGTTAAACAGCTTTTCATTTTCGTTGAGCAACTTTACTTCTTTTACAACAGCGTCATCTATATAATTTGGATTAAATCCAATAAATATATCAGGGTTTATTATGCCTGGCTCTGGGGCTTCTGTATTTCCACAAGCATAAACAGGAATGCACCCGCTGTATAATGCCTGCCATAACTTCTCGGTAACATATTCTTTTATCAATGAAGTTTCAGGGCATATATTTAATTTACATTGTCTTAAATACAAGCATTTATTGTCATTTTAAAATAACACACCTTGACAGTCAATTCTGTTTATCGTGAACAATCTTTCGTATATTGCCGTTTGCGTTTGTTTAACGTCATGAAGAACGATTAAACAGCAAAATTTTTGTTTCGAATTTTTACTTTCAAATTTATTTAGTTTTTTTACACTATCTTTATTTGAACATAGGAAAAAATATTGAAGTGATAATAGATACCTAATATAATTGCCCAATATATAATTTCTTTCAAAATCAAATCCCATTGAAAATTTCGTTTCTTTAGCGCGATTATCCGAATATTGCTTGCGTTGAATTACAGCACTTTCGCTTACATTTTCTCCTGTATAAAAATTTCATGTGACGTTTAACATTTTAACCCTTTTTGAAATACTTTTTAAGAACAAAAGGCCTAAAAAAGGCAAGACTTATTCGCGAACTATCGAGTTCTCAAACAAGCCCATTGTATTGAATAAACTTGTTGAAAATCCCAGTAGAGGAAAAGAATTTGTTTCCAAATTACTTTATAGAGCAAACCAACCGTCAACATGACGCCATCCTATTTCTTCTTTAATCTCATTTTTATGATGCATCTTGGGTTTTATAACTATTTTCGACTCGCTTTTTTTTGAAAGAAAAGCAGCCCACCAGCCAACACTGCTGGAACATATGATAAAATTATGACAAAACGACATTAAATACATATCCAAATGTCCGTCGTTGTTACCATTGTTGTTCACAAAAAAAAGATTTTCTTTTCTGTTACAAAACATATTTTTACAATAATCAATATCATTAGAAAAAATAAAATAATTTATTGGCTTGCCTATTAATCCGTTCATTTTATCGATTGCTTTGTTATAATAATTTTCATCGGCAACATCACCTCGAAACCCTATATAATCCCCTCTTCGAATATGTATGGCAACGCTACAGGCGGAATTAAAAATTTCATTATAAGTTTTTTCGTTTCTTTCATCTAATTTAATTAAGTCAAAATCGTAAAGCTGTTTTATTTCACCGCTAAATTTTGTTATATATCTAGCATTAAAATAATCACCGCTCATGTATCTTGCCTTTTTACTATACAACACATTCTCGTCATAAATTTTATGAATATATTCAAATTTACCTTTATTCGGAAATAAATATTTTTTGTAGAAAAATATTTCTCCTTTCGAAACCTTTTTAACTTTTACTTTTGAGTGCACTTTATCGAGTTGCCAGTTTCTTTCATTTTTTCCTAATAGATCCATTTGCTGTCCATCAAAAGTCGACAAATCATAATAAACCTCAATACCAGAACATTTTTCTATAGCCCAGCCAACAGCGTACTGATGCATCTGGCTACCAAGCCCGCCGTCAATCTTATAGATGATTTTCTTTTTAGTAAGATAAAGAATTAAACCAATGGTTATATTGAAAATCTCCATGCTTTTAGTTAAAATCGTTTTTAACCAATTGTATAGTTTCTTTACAAGATTAAACGTTCCAGTTTTTTTGAAAATACTAACCATTAAACTACGCATTCTGTTTTCTTTTAACCTTAGCTTTTCCTCTAATGAATTTACTTTTATATACAAGTCAGATATACATTTAGCCCTTTCCCGTATATAAGCATGAAGTATTTGCATATACTTTGCTTTTTTAGGAATTATAAAAATATGATCATCCCAAATATGCAAATGACGATGTATTTTTGAATCTTTTTCTATTTTTTTACATATTTCAATAATTGAAGGATACCCCTCCCACGCCCCATAACATCTTGCATCATCGATGAATATTACATCGTCATTTTCCCTTTCAAAGATAGCGTCTAACTCTTCCAATAGCGGACAGGGATTTTCTTTACCACCGGTTACACCTCCCGAATAATGCCCATCAAGCCAAAAAACCACATTATTACTTTCGGTTTTCAGTATCTGAGGCAATATGTGTCTTGAATCTCCTAAATGAGGTACTATGTTTCCTTCAGAAAGCAACTCGTCTTTTGTTTGGTTATATAAATTCTCAGCTATTTCAATTGTATGAACTTTTTGAAATCTTTCTCCCGCCCATTTTGCGGTATTTCCATACAGTGTTCCTGTTTCAACAAAAATATTTGCACTTGCCGCAACAGATAATTTTTCACATACATCTTCTGGAAAATAAGGGTTAAATATCCCCATAAAAATACCTCTTTTTTCTTAAACACAAGAATTATATATTAACTTTTAAAAGTCAGGTTGTGCCAAAACCTCAACACCCGACCACTACGATTTTCTTCCCATTCAGGCTTTCTTCCCTATATGTAAACTTTTTCATCCCAGCTTTTACCTGTGTCCCGATCGAATAAAACCAGCCGGCCGCCGCCGCCACTTTGTCCATATACTCCGAAAGCTGTTCCAACCCTTCCAACACGCTTTTCTCCCCACGATATATCTTTAACTCTATCGGGTACTTGTGCCCGCCGTATATGACGCACAAATCCGCCCGCCTTGCCTCCAACGCCATTTCGCGCATAACCTGCCCGTCCCCGTTCACCGCCCGGCTTAGGAACGCCTGTATCACCAAATGCGGCGCGGCTTCGTCGTATTGGTAAAAGTGCTCTCTGTAGCGGGTTGTCCATATCTCGCTGTTTTTCCGCCAGTATGTCTGGAAGTCCCTTAACAGGAAATCCATGTCCATTTTGCCGTCTTTCAAATAGCGCGGGGCGACGTATTCTCCGTGCCCTTTTTCCAGCGAACGTTGCGCGCCCCGGTTCAGCGACCGGATCATCAGCTCGGCTTATATCGGGTTCGCCGGCTCCACCTTGCCACCGACCTCCCTTATCAACCCTAGGTCCCGTGTGTGCAGGTAGTCGCCGGAACGTTCGCTTTCAACGTCTTCCCCCAAAGTCAGCGGCTTTATTACGTTACGCACGCGCGGCTCTTTCAGCCTTTCCATCATGCTGTCGAAATGCGTGCCCCACTCGAATATTATGTTTTCTATGCCCTGCTCTGCCAGCTCTTTCGTTCGAAAATTGCAGCACATCTCCTGTACGGGTGTAGTCGGCATCCTTCGCGAAGCCTGCCGGCAAGCCTTATAGTTCAATGCTGCCTGCTATTTTGCCGACTATTTCATAAATTCCTTTTACAGGATCGGTGAACGCCTCTATTGCTTCTAGCGAACAATACAGCGCGTAGTAATCGCCTTTAGCGTTTATACTGTTGACCAGCCCCCAAAGAAACGAGGTCTTACCGCTCTGTCTGGCCGCGTGGATTACAAAGCACTACCTGCTGTCGATAAGGTCTGTTAGTTCCGTGTGGATGCCTCGAAAAGGATCGAGCATATAATGTTCGCCAGAGATGCAGGGGTCGGCTAAGTTGAAAAAAAATTTGCGCATAATTCTATTATAATTCAAATACTGTTTTTCCATTCTATTTTGGGGGCTAAAAAACCAGGCTTTTCAAAATAGCCGAACTCTGAGGTAAAAGTGTTTTCTTTAGAAAATGAAATTTCTGGTCCCGAATCAAAAGGAATTATCCATTTCACATAATGTAAAGCAGCGGTTAATAAAATTTTGTATTTCCCGACATTTAAATCATCAACAGGCAACTTGATATAAAATAAATTTTTTCCTATGCTTATTACAGGTGAATTATAATCTTTCAACCACGAAGTAAAAATAACTTCTCCAGTATCTTTTAATAATTGGATAATTATATTAAGCAAAGGGTCTTTTTGGCAAATCTCCGATTCTATTGCTACATACACATCATCTTTATTGTCAATTTTTTCCAACAATTTGTTGGATGAATCCATCAAATACATTTTTTGCGGTGAAAAATACTCGTCTCCAACAGTACCATCGTTTTCCCAGTAGCAGGCATCGTTTCTAATTTTTTCCAAATAGTTTCCAATTACATCTCCAATATTACCCTCATGCATAAACTTGATTTTACCTCTTTCCAGCACAATCCCGCAGTTGCACAAGCTCCTTACAGACTCCATATTGTGGCTTACAAACAAAACTGTTCGGCCTTCACCTGTACTCAAGCCAAGCATTTTATCTACAGCGCGTTTGCGGAACTCTGCATCGCCTACGGCCAGAACCTCGTCAGCGATTAAAATGTCGCCATCAAGGTGGGCAGCAATGCTAAAGCCCAAGCGCACGGACATTCCACTAGAGTATCGTTTAACAGGCGTATCAACGTGATGTTCTATTCCGCTAAATTCAATTATGCTGTCTATTTTTTCATCGATTCTTCGCTTTTTCATTCCTTGAATAGCACCTTGAAGATAAATGTTTTCCCTACCTGTAAGTTCTGGGTGAAAGCCGGTGCCGGCTTCCAAAAGGCTGGCGATTTTGCCGTTTATTTTTACCGCGCCTTCTGTGGGGGCGGTAATACGCGCAAGGATTTTTAACAATGTGCTTTTCCCAGCACCGTTCTTGCCAAGAATGGCTATTCGGCTGCCTTTTTTTATATCAAGGTTTAAATCTTTTAACGCCCAAAAATGATGCTTCCCGGCTGCGTATCTTTCCTCGCCTATTACTGAATGGGGGTCTTCTTTTCCTCTTTTTATGGCGATCCATGATTGGATATCCCTAAAAAGGGTTCCATGTCCGATAACACCAAGGCGGTACTTTTTGGAGAGGTTTTCTATTCTGATTGCTGTGTCTGACATTGTTTGATGTTCTTCTATATTACGTCTATAAAGTTTGCTTCGTTGCTGTTAAAAAGCGTATATTTTCCCCTTCTCTGCTATAAAATATCAGCAACCCGCTACAATTATTTTCTTCCCGTTGAGGTTTTCTTCCCTCATGTAAATCTTTTCGTCCCAGCTT
>JGI24700J35501_10930372_pt1 | contig 13435 bp, 8 predicted proteins | sample TergutTh196P1_FD_35501 | JGI IMG/M metagenome (IMG submission 35501) | reverse complement strand
TTGAGATCACCACATAACTTCCACTTAAATTCGTCATACTTAATCTTTCCCAACAGTAGCTTCATGCTTTCATAACTTTCCTTCATGTTGGCTGCATAAGCCAATGGAACGGAGGGGATTCTATTTCCGTTGTGGAGTAGAACCAACTTCAAGCTCGTTTTTAACGAATCAATTAACAAGCGCCACGGATCTGGGTTGTATTCATAGCCAAGAACTTCCATAACGGAACACACATCATTGCAAAACACGACACCATCTTCCTGGGAGAAGAAGTCCTTGAATTCTTCAAGGCGCCCACGGTAAAAACACACCTCTGGCGCAGAAGATCTCTTTAACCTGGAGCCTAAAATTTCAGCTTGCTTCTTTGACAGGTTCAAATCGCGGACGATAACATTCAGGTCCCCTTGAGTCAGCAGGTGGTTAATTGGAAGAACAGACTCCTGCAAATGTTGGATCAAAATCCATATTGTTGTTAGCTTGGCCTACATCTTAATCACTTGACTCACTGTCACTCAGCGAATGGTGTGGGTGATAGAGAAATTCTGGAAATATATTTGAATTCAGCGTCCAAAAATACACCAGAAACAGATATTTTTCCTCATGGGACAAAATCTTTGTTGACCAGTGTCATTAGTCAACAGTCGTGGCCTAATTTTCAGTGTCTAATATCCGCTACCTGTCTGCATGCAGTGAGGAAAACCACCACACACTTAAGCCGGAACAGCCCGTCCGCGGACCTAGATTGCAACCCGGAGCCTCCCCAGTCCTGAGCACTCGAGTGACACTTTTCTTGCTACATTGTGAGAAACTAAGCACCTAAATGCCGTTCAAGAGATTGCTGCAAACGTCAAGATGGAGAGAATGGCAAGGACAGAGTCAGGTCGTCGGCTTACTGTGCACACCAAATTGGAGACAGAGCAGAACGCTGAAAGGAACTGTTTTTACATTAAGCGTAACCTACGATATCACGGCGCCGGGAGCTATTCAGTCGGTCTGACAGCAAAGAGGTGGAAAAGGTGACGCAGTGTTGAACCGTCCAACAATCTCGCTGCACCGATACTGAAGATATTGGACTATACTCTCTCGCTGTTATAGGATAAAGTTTTCGTTTTCTTCAATTCTTCCCTCTTCTGGGGCGTACAGTCAAAAAGTGAAAATTTCCTCTTCCAGTATTTAGTTTTACCTCAATTATTCTTTCGCTCCAGCATGTGTACTTAATAAATGTGTCTGTGATTGATTTATGAATCCAAGTCATTACGCCCGCTTGCTCTCAAGTACTTCTGTTTACACCACTATATATTACTATGTAATTATTTGTTTCCATTGCACCCTTCAACTAAGAAGATACAAATCAAATTGGGTAAGACACGTAACAAGAATGAACAACAGCAGGATGCCAAAAATAATGCTGAATTATAGGCCAAATGAACGAAGACGACTTTGAAGGCCTCGGAAGAGACCATTAGACGACGACGACAACTCTCTCCCTGTTTGTCTTCCTGCAGAAAAAAAAATTCTTATAAGCAAATTAGGCCTATGATTGTTGTTTTCAGTCATCAGTTGTCTCCAATTCCAGGCGTCATCTTCCGCTGTTTACATGTAAAGTGTAGAGTTCAACCAAAAAACGGCATTTCGGACTTCTGCAACCAACATTATGCAATCGCATTCCAGTGAGTGGAAGTCAGGTGGTACCAGGTTAAACCCCTGGCCCAGAAACTTACTGTTCTGAACGAGGTCCTTCGTGGTTTTCTTCATTCCCTTCAGAAAAATACCTAGCTAGCATATCTGAAATCAGGCAACGCTCGGTTCCTTCCACATACTTTCCAAATCGTTTTTCACTAATCGTCCTATCATTGACGCTGTGCAATTGGAGCTAATGGCAGCATCGTTAAACGTATTGCAGCAATGTGAAAACCTCCATTCACCAGTCCGCGACGTTTTAATATGATGATCAACAAGGAAGCGGTCGAGGCCTACCCTCAAGTACGCGGGGTGCGCCAAATATAACTACGAAATCCAAACAATAAAAAAATGTGTGAACCGACATTCGAATCTGGTACCTCCTGAACAGACAGAACTTCCTGCTCTTGAAACAGATAAAATAAAGGTATATGGCACCGTACGGCACTAATGCCGTATCCCTAAAAGTCTTAAAGAGAAATGCGTGGGATTTAGGTCTGTACGCTCAAATGCAGGCTTGCTCGGGCACGGAAGGCTGTTCAAAAACCAGAGTACTAACCTCATTAACACTCCGAAAACTCAAGCTCACAGAATACAGCAAAATCACTACATCTCTTACGAAGACCAGTCCGTTAATGTTGTTGAGGGAAATAATCAATTATTACTTTCATAATCATACGGAACACACAAAATTGTGGGAAAAACGTGAACATTTTTTTAATGTTAAATGTAGTGTTAACATACACTTTCCACTGTGCTTCAAAGGTCCAGTGGCACAAGGATACCTATCGAGTTGCAATAAGACCCCAACGTGATTCCGAGGAGTGCAGAAAACTTGCGATCAACCCATTCCGACTAGGGCAGCCACCTTACTGTCAACAATTCCAAACAGTGGAGGTACATTACGATAAATCATTACATACGCAAAAAAACTTCGCCATTTCAAACCCTGTCACCTTCCTCGGCAAGCACGCTGTTCTTGAGCTAGATCATGGGTCTCCGACCTTTTAACGGAAAAGGACCATACCCGTTATTGTGGGCTGGTTCGCGGGCCGCATGTGGAAAAAAAACGTTAAGTGGTATACGTAACTGCATAAATTATTCCGAAATTTTTACAGTATATAAACGATTTACAAACATGGCCGCGGGTCGCTGGTTGGAGACCCATGAGCTAGAGGGACATTCGCGCCTGACCTACTGAATTCTCGTAGTATAAAATGTGGTCACGTGGAACATTTCTATAGTAAAATACAGCAAGCTGTCCAGTATAAACCAAAAGACAACGTATGTCGTCGCGCATCACGCATGCACGGTTAACTGACTTTTCTGAACTTCTTCGGCGCGTTAGCAACCAAAAGTTCCAACGATGTGGATATTACCTTCGCAAAGTCTAACCGTTCTACTGCAACAGCGACAAATTTTGTTAAAAGTTATTCCAGCCTTCCAATATTGGTTAAAATCAGCCAATAACAACGACGTTACATAAATACTTATAAAACGCCGTTCCGCGTGCATCCAGCATGAACTCGGTAAATATGTAAATTTTAACACCAAGTTATTGCACAACACTTGTATTTGTTATTGAATGCTCCGACATGTTTCGGCCTTAACTGTAGGCCATCTTCAGGGAACTTTCTTTAGCAACTGCAGCTTACGTTTCAACTTATAAGACAGAAATTTTGCATACGGTTACAATTATAAATATGATGATTAAACGTTACATTTCTTAAAAATCAGTATTATGGTTAAAATACAGTCAAGTTATAGTTAAAATATTTGACATAGTTAAAATACAGTATACAACTGTTTTAATTTGCAGTTGGTTTAACGGTTGCATCCAAACATCAATGTTTCATTCTTTCTTCAAAGGTTCTGGAATCAGATGTCCGGTGCCGTGTGTTCACGCTATGAATGAATATGTGCTTGTCTGGACTGACAGCACCACCAAAAAAGCATTCCGTCTTTTTCCCCCCCCCACAGTATTTCCCACATCAGTTTGCCGCACACATCTGCGCCCGATATGACACGTCTACACAACCAGCCTACCGAATCAGCGCGTCACATGAATCATAACGCTCATTTGCGAAAAGAGTGTCACAACTCAAAATTTGTGATTTTTCAGGAGAAACTTTTAAAGGGTTTGAAGTGCTATAATTTTCTATGAGCGCAAAGACGACACAACTGCTCTCCAGCGGCGAGTGTTGCAAACTGCGTTATGACACTATACCTGTTAAAAGTGCATCTGCAAACGTTTCTTTCTATACCAATAACTCAAAAATGCCAAATTTTGAGTTGTAACACTCTTGTCGCAAATGACCAATATATTCTCCTAACGTCGGTACGTATGTTGCAAAACTGAAGGCCGCGGTAACCCCCTAATACCCATAAAATTAAAAGAGGTCTGGATGCCTTCTTTGCAGTCCAAAGCGGGATGCCAATTCAATTAAGTTATGTAGACACAGTACATTCCACAATTCGAAGAAACAGTAAATGTCCGTAGGCGAAAAGCTTCTGTTGCTTCCTTTCTGTTATTGTCCCTTGGCTTTAAAGTGGTGACTTTTTCAAGATGCGAGAATCTAAATGCACCTTCTACGTTTACAAAACCACAAACACAATTAAGTCTTCCCTGTACCTTAGCAACAGACTTGATTCACCATAACTGATACCTCGTGAACGGCGAAATATCGTATTTCTCGTATTTATATCCCAAACGATTAAATTTCCAATCGATCATATGTTTAGATCATTCGCTCGTTCCCCATGCACAGGACCAATCACGACCAGGTACCATCATGATTGCACGCAGGATTTAATTTGCAGTGCCTGTTATTTCTGTCCAATTTTAACCGAAATCGGAATGGGTCGACAAATTTCAGTAAACAACCCAAACATCCAATGTTCCACGCGGACCGACAGACGGACAACACGACGGGGCTAACAATCAATATTTACAACTTTTACGAAAGCACGTAATTATAACTGTATAGGCCGATATATTTTCCAAGATCCACCTTACACCTTAATGCAAAATATCGGGTTCTCAGTGCGGTTTTGCTAAATATTCAAATCTTCTGGGATGTTATGTTGTGTGGAATGTTCACTATTTACCAGTTGACAAGACGTTGCATCCCATAAGACCCCAATCTTTATCCATCCTAAGATCGTCCAACTCCTCTGTCGTTCGGAGTCTTTTGACCTTCAACAGCCTGTAACGATTTCGAATTTCTCTCGTCGTAAGTCTGACATACTCTTCGACCATCATATACTGCAATGTGCTACACTATTTGACCGAGTTCACATTTTCCCTCAAGCAAGATTTCAAGCCTTTCTCAATACTCATACAGTGCTTTAATTCGTTCACGGACAGATGGGATTCTTAAGCGCCTTGCAGTTGCCAGTACGCTTAAAATTGTATCATATCAAGACTGCGAACCACGCGACTGTGGCTACAGATGATAAATGACCGCGCAGAGTTCCCCTTCTCGTGGACTCGCTGCCATGGCAACCAGCGCTCTGAGTTTTCTTTTGTTTTAGTTATTGTCACTGGTACCAGACGATGTCAACATTTAACGGCGGAACTGGAAATTCGACCAGAGGTCCAAGCAAGGTTCTGAATGCTATTCGTACCCCGTTCTCTCTACGCACACAGTTCTGCAAAGACGCAATCTTTTTGTCCTGTTCTTCTTTTCCTTGCACAAAGTAAAGACTTCCAAACGTATTCTTCTCAGCAATAAACTATGTCCATATGTGACAACTCTGTCAATGGCACAAAATAATTCGATATCCATGTGTGTCTCTGCCTCTTGCTAACCCGCGCGGATCCGTCGCTACAGTTCAGCACAAACACATACAACACAAACCATACACAAAGCGGGTAGCGCTTTTCACTGGAAATCTGAAGCAGAGAGTACTGCGGGAACCAAGGTACAGATCTGAAGATGCTGTTCAATAATATATTTTATAAAATGGGTATGAAGATGTGACTGGATTCATGTGTGTCATGGTTCTGTGGTGGGCTTGGATGATCACGGTAACGAACACTGAGACCCATAAAAGTCGTCAAATTTCATGACTATCTGAGCGAGTATCAGTTTCACAAAAGCGACTCTGATCCCGGAGTTAAGCTGTGAGATAGTAGACCACTCACAATATACTTTGCTCCATTCCATGGTTCCGACTAATAAAATTCCGAAGTGTGACGCTTATGAAACACACTTATATGCACTGTAGGCACTACATTATTTTCTTGTCAAATATGTTATCCGAAAGTTTAAACAGCACATGGCGTACGTCCATGTTTCCATAAGAGCGGTCTCCATTATTCATCAGCGCTTTTATTACTAATTCGGAAATCCGTATTTCCATACATGAAACAACTCTATAACCCACAGCTGTAGATTAGTAATTCGGATAATTATCCACTCAAATAACTGTTTTATAACCTATCCAAGCCACTTTCAGTCAACTCAAAATCTCCCCAAATCCATCTTACTATCCTCTAAACTAAATCCAGGGTTTCCAAGTGGACGATTTCCAAGAGCGTTCTCCACCAAAAAGACGTTTCTTCCTCCAATCCTTTTTGTCAGAAAAAGTACTGGTTATGTAACACCGTTGTCCACAGTTCAGAATAAAAAAGTCGACAGTAAAAAAAAAGAGGATTGGAAAGGATGAGGGAGGAACTGGTATGCTAAAGTCCCATATTTCTAGGACAGACTAAAAAACACAAACCGAAGTCAACACAGCCGATCTCCAGTCTTAGATTCGATCCCAGGACTTTTCGAATGTGAAGGAGTGCTAAGTACTTGCTCTCGATGTTTTCGTAAGACAGGTATTCGCGAAGCGGCGATACTCTTGACAGTACGTTTCCTGCCGATTCAAAGCTTCTTAAAAGTTAATTGGTTTAAACGTGTTTTCATTGCGCAGACAGTTACAAGACCGCTCTGCAGAGGTAGGCATGGAACTCGAGATCAAGAACTACCGATGCAGACTAGTGAAATCCCACGAACTTGACTCACCAGACGTGACGTCATACTGCGTCTGGCAGTAGCCATTGGCAGCTACTGTTTTCACTGACCAACTACAGATAGCAGCACACAACGAACGACCAAATTATTTCACGCTGCAGTGCTATTCCGAGTGTAAACGGTTGACTACACTGAATACCGGGAAACAAACGAATTGCATGTCGCAAAACAGATGTGTTTCCATGGCAACGCGAGCAACTACTTCAGATCGGTTTGCTACAAGATGGAACGTCAACAATTTTGTTACACAAACGTTAGGACAGGAGATCGGAGGGGAAATGAAGTGCGAAAATAATACATGTCAGGATCTGTCCCATTAAACTTGTGGGCTTTCGAACGCCGCCAATTTGCCGAGACAGACTCGTACAACCCACTGAAATCGTACAATAATGAAGAATTATAATTCAATTCGCAATCTTTTGTCTCTCCACTTGAGAGCGTAAAGATAAGGGAGATCTTACAATATCCCACATTATTCTGAAGAGGTGGAAGAATCACTGTCACAGACTGTAGCTGTATATGAGGTTACAGCTGAGCCACTAGTACCCGAGTCTAGTGCGTGGTGAAACTGCGATGTCAACTGTAAAGATGAAAAGATACGCCACCAGGTATGGATCATACTCCAGCAGAATTGATTCAAGTACGAGGTAGGGCTGTATGTTTTGAGATAAATTTGTTAATTCTATTTGGAATAAAGAAGAATTGCCTCAGCAGTTGAAGGAGTCAGTATTTATATCTTCCCTGTCTATAACAAAGGTGATAAAGGGACCGTAATACGAATTATTATCGAGGCACAAAAATTGAATACAAACTCGGATCGGACATTCTTATCCGAAAGTTAACCCCCATACGTAGCTGGACTTACTGGAGATCATACGGTAAGCACAGGTTTCAATGTAACAGACTAACTGCTGAATGCACAGGGTGATCAAAACGTCTCTGTGCACCTGACGATTAGAGTACAAAAAACACGCAAAAATACAGTATATTGAAGATGACCATCACAGAATACATTCGGAATGTGGACCGTGCTATACAGAACACGGTCTTCGAGGACACAGTTCGGCGTGTCGATAAATGTCTGGAGACTGGCGAGGGATTACTTGTAACTTTCTGTATTGTAATCATCAAATACACAGAGACTTATTGATCACCCTGTATATGCTGCATTTCCCAAATATTTGAAAATAAGTTCATCAGATATTTATGGACTTAAACAAATCCTACCAAAGGTTTAGTATAATACTCTCACTTTGTTATCCTCATGAAACCAGCCCACATACTCGCATCTTATTACTTGATTTTTATCGTCCTATGTAAGCCTATATCCCCAGACTGGACCAATCATGTACAACAGGGCTCCGCAACCGTTTTATAAGTTGGCCAAACCGTCAAGAAGTGAAGCAGAATTTTGAGTCAACTGAAAGCAGCAAAAACCACTCAAATACATTGTGGCCTCATTTGTTCGTTCTTTAACAAACACGCTGTTACGACATCTCCAAACCTCGTGCAAATAATTAGCAACCGCCACAAAATAAATACAAAAGCAGCTGAATTAAATTTAACACATACTAAGCTTCTGAATACAGAGTTTTTGTCTCCAAACACATAATGCCAAAAAGCATATAAGACACAGACAAAGAGACAGAGAGAAAGAGGAATGCCTGGAAATGAGAATACAAACACTCTCATACCGAGAACTTCAATGACTTCGATGCACACATATCATGGGCAACAGGATGCAGACCAGGCCTCCATGAAGTCCCCACTGAGATGTAAACATATGCGTGATTTCAGGCTTCCGCTGCGAAGTAGATGAGAACTACGTTCTTCTGGGTTAATACGTAGCGAGTAGTGGTGATTTCTTACCAATGTTACAGGACAACCTCTCAGTCCTATACTCAAGGGCCAAAAATCCATTGGTTGTCCCGAAACTTCGGTAAGAAATAACCACTACTCGCACTATAATAGACGCGAAAAGTGCCTTTTATCTCTGTCGTGTCTAATCCGCCCACGTGTATCAACTCGGCTCCCACTTGACAGATTTTCGTGAAACTTGAAATTGGAAACTTCTAAACAAATCTGTCAATAAAATCCAAATTTGATTAAAATCGAACAAAAACATCGGGTACTCACCATGAATACCTAAGCATGTTTACGTTGTTACAATATTTTGTAGTTCAATAACAATACTAAACGAATGCATTGTTGCGTTTCCGTAACACTTCTTTCAATAATGGTATTGTTGAGAGCGACACATGTAGTTCAATAACGCAAACAGGACACATTGCTTCCTTTTGTACAGGGATATAGCCTAAATACTTACATTGTTAACAGCGATATTATGTAGCTCCACAATACAAAGATAACTCACTGTTGCGTTTCCTGCGCAACGTCGTGGATACTTTTGTTGCTGACAGCGACATATGTAGCTCAACAACAAGAAAGTGCATTTCCATGGCAGCAATGGTTAGCGAACGCGCCACACTGTTGCATTATACGTACACAGCCTACCTTGTTAATGTTTCATTTCAACACTACAGCTGCAAAAGCATACAAATTCAGATATTCAAAAACATTTTGCACTAGAACAAATAAAACTCCAAATATTCCGCTTTAAATGTAATGAGAGAACTGCAGCTGGAATTTAGCAGCAATAAAATCTCTGCTTGCTACTTCACACGATATACGCCCTCTCATAACCACACCTTATCTCTCCCACCCACGTTCCGGTGAGGATTAAAAAAGACGTCAAAAGCAAGGCGAACACCCCTGCTATTATCTTCCTTCATTAGCAATTAATTACCTCCATCCAGATTTCGCTAGCTCCGCGAATTCAACACAAGTAATCCAAACATAAGCAATAACTTTGCCTATCGGCCGTATCACCAGCTCTACGAGTCACACATGCAAAGCTGCTAAAGTTAAATTTGTACAAGTCTGGAAGTTTTCACGGCGCTCGAATTCAATAAAATCTCCTCGAACTGACAGTTGCGTCAGACTGTTTAATCAAGTCAATATTTCAGAGAATGACTTTGTCTCCATAATTAGGGCACTGATGAGACTCAACACCCATCCCTCCAAAATTATAACCGCACAAGGCCGGACTTTTACCTGAGTCGACTTTCACGAAACTCGTAGTGCTCAACAGCATTATCTGCACATCTGTTATACCTATATTTATCCAGATGGAATAACAAATGTGGAAAGAACGGATCAAAATTCTCTAATCTCTCCAAAGAAGTATGGGATTTCACTGTGCAGAGGTTCACAAAACTTGCATTCACTCAAGAATTTTCTGTGGACATCTTTAGCGAATATTATGCACAGCGAGTGAAAAACGTGACAGAGCAACACTCCATTCACGCCGTTAAGAAAATTGTGGCTTTCGGTGTACAGATTTTCATGAAAGTCACATTTTCTCAACGGTTTTACGTGCAGAAAAGAGAACGGTCTGCCTTCCGCATCTAATGAGCTATCTTGAAAAATTACCGCCGAAAATGTTGCTACGTCATGTTACACTTGACAATCGACGCGCGCGGAAGACAAAGGCGCGATACATCATACGGCCATGAACAAAATAGAAGTTAGAAAAGAGTGGACGATCGACTCGAGCAGAAAAATTCGTTATTAGCGATCTCTCACAGGGATACGTAAATCAGAGGAACTGATTAAAAATTTGGCGGACAAAATCTAAAAAAACGAAGTGAACTAATGTTCTTCATCCCGTTCGGAAATGCGTGGCCGCATAAAGTTTGAGTTATGCTGCCTGGACAACTACAACATGAACATGCGCCAGAGTGCATCAACAATACACACCACTGCCAACTGTGACGAACTGTCGCTTGCATTAACTCCATACAGAAGAGCGAGGAAACAACATGAAAGAACAAAGGTTTTAATATATAATTATACACAATGCCATGATAAATAGGTCCCTGTCACCATGGCATGGCGCGTCCTCATGTTGCGGATGGAGAAACGACTTCCAATATGAAGAGTGGTTGCGAATATATTGAACAAGAAGTCGCTGATAGAAGAAAAGGGGTGTATCTCCAGCTTGTGGGTTGGCGAGGCTAACAAGCCTTCGCCCTAAAAACCGATTTGTTACGAAACGGACACATAATCATTTGGTGCAACCTGAGCAATGGAAAAAGGACACGAGATTCGGAACCTGGAATGTAAGGTTAGATTAAGAATGCTTACGTTTTTTAGATCAAAGAAAGCAGGCTAAAATGCAGTGGTTACAGGACCCAAACCAAAGCAATGTACATAATCTAAACAATGTAAGAAATTAAGCTAGTATACATTTCGGGAACAAACAGAAGGACTATCTGAAAGCTAAAATTGAAGAAATTGGAACTATCAGTGACACTTGTATAACGGCAACAATGACTTCAAGAAGTGTTACCAGCCTAGAACTAATACAATAAAGAATGAGAAGGGTGATTTGGTTACAGTAGTCCCATATTATTTCGGCTAGTTGGAGGAACTATTTCTCTCAACTATTGAACGTGCATGGGGACAATTATGTTAGGCAGAGTGAAATACATACAGCAAAGCGACTGGTGCCTGAGCCCAGTGCCATTGAAATTGAGATGGCTAGTGAAAAGATAAAAAGACACAAATGACCAGGTACTGATCAGATCCCAGGAGAACTGCTTAAAGCAGTGGGTATAACAATCTCCTCTGAGATCCATTAACTTATTAATTCTATTTGGAATCAGGAGGAATTGCCTGAGGAGTGGAAGGAGTCGATCATTATACCTACTTATAAGAACGGTGATAAAACAGATTGTAGTAATTATAGAGGCATGTCACTTTTGTTAACTACGTACAAAATTTTATCCAACATCCTGCTGTCAAGGTTAACTCCACATGCAGAAGAAATTGCAGGGGATCATCTGCGTGGATTTCTATGCAACAGGTCAACTACCGATCACATTTTCTGTATTCGCCAAATACTTGGAAGAACAAGGGAACACAATGCAGCAGTGCATAATCTATTTATAGACTTAAAGACAGCATATGATCCAGCTGGGCGGGAGATCTTGTATAATACTATGTTTGAGTTTAGTATCCCCATGAAACTGGTAAGGCTAATAAAAATGTGTCTGAATGAAACCGATAGTAGAGTGTGGGCAGGCAAACATTTGTCTGACATGTTTCCTATTTAGAATGGTTTGAAATAAGGAGATGTTTTATCGCCATTGCTTTTCATCTTAGTTTTAGAGAATGACATTAGGAAGTTTCAGATAGTTAACCAGGATGGCTAGAATTAAGTGGTACACATCAGCTTCTTGTTCATGCTGATATTAATATACTGGGCGAAAGTGTACATACTATAAAGAAAAACACAGAAGCTTTACTAGTTGCTTGTAAGGAGACTGGACTAGACGTAAATGCTGATAATACTAAGTACATGGTCATGTCCCCATATCAAAATTCGGGACGAAGTCACAGAATAAAGACTGATAACAGTTCCTTTGAAATAGTGGAACATTTCAAACATTTGGGAACAACCCTAACGAACCAAAATTCTATTCAGGAAGAAATTAAGGGCAAACTGAAGTCACGGAATGCTTTCTATCATTCGGTGTAGAATCTTTTGTCTTCCAATTTGCTATCCATAAATATAAGGATTAAGATATACAGAATTATAACTTTGCCTTTTTTTTACGGGTGTGAAAATTGGTCGCTCATATTAAGGGAGGAACGCACGATGAGGGTGTTTGAGAATAGGGTGCTGAGGAGAATATTTGGAGCTAACAGGGTCGAGGTAATAGGGAAGTGGAGAAAACTAGATAATGAAGAATTTATTGATCTCACAAAATATTTTTCGGGTGATCAAATCGAAAATGAGATGGGCAAGGCATGTAGCATATATGGGGGTGAGGAGAGGTGCATAAGGGTATTTTGTGGGGAAACCTGAGGGAAAGGACCACTTGGAAGACCCAGGCGTAGAACGAAGAATGGGTCTTCAGGAAGTGGAATGGGGCGGGGGGGGAGGTGTTGGAGTTGAGTGATTTGGCTCAGGATAGGAACAGGTCTTGTAAACGCAGTCCTTCGGGTTCCATAAAATGCGGGGAATTTCGTGAACAGCTGAAAACCTGCTAGCTTCTTACGGACTCTGCTCCATTGAGTGAGTGAGTGAGTGAGTAAGTAAGTAAGTAAGTAAGTAGGCATGTAAGTATTTATACATAATGACCTGAGCTCCTAAGTTCTGTACTGAGCACGAAGGCGACAACGCTTTGCAGTCTGATCCATTTTCCGAGTGATGCAGACCGTTGTGATCGTGCGATCGTTCTACGCCGTTAGCAGGACAGTAACACAAACACAACGCTAAATTCAGTAAGTGTTACTTTTGTTACACAACAATAATGGCGAAAAGTATAATAGAAGTTCAAATTTCTGAAGTTCCCTCAAAACATTATCTCTGGATACAAGATGGCATTTTTAAAAGAAAGAACGTTACCAGTAAACTATCAGAAACAGCCGCAGCGATATAGTATACGACTGGCAAGTAAGTTTAAAGATAGAAAACGTAGTACGAAGGTAGGTCATTAAATAACAGGAATTTTATAATAACTTTTTTACAAGAGTACTTATAGAAATTTTTTGTGTCTTATTTTTCGACATAGTCCCCCTGCTTCGCAACACACTTGGTCCACCTGTCCACAAGCTTGCGGATGCCCTCTAGAAAAAAGCTTTTTGGCGTGGCCTTTAACCAA
>JGI24700J35501_10930371_pt1 | contig 13435 bp, 14 predicted proteins | sample TergutTh196P1_FD_35501 | JGI IMG/M metagenome (IMG submission 35501) | reverse complement strand
GAAATAAGAGTTTTTGAAACGCGCGCCGAATTTTACCCTGTGGTAATGGACGACCAGTGACGTCATTGTGGCGGGAAAAAATGTTGGGCGATAACACAGGCGACGGCGCGGTCAAACTGCGACCGATCAGGTTCCATTGTGTTGGAGGTAAGATGTCAGCTGCACTCCTTTGTTTATATGCACAAACCTCACCATATGTTTACTCTGTCCCTTCGCACGCAAAATTCGACTTGCGCCAGACCTTTCGGGATGTAAGTACTGCTGAAGCCTGGGAAAATCCGTATCCTAGTATTGGCGCTTGAGTTACCGGAGCATGTCGCGAACTTCATGACATAATGGGCAAAGAAAATGACTTTGACTCAAACCCATGCGTGTAAACCAACTTTTAAACATTTGCTGAGTTTGCCTTCTTAAGACGAAAAACTTTCACATTAACATTTTTGGGTATCATTAGTTTCCGTCTCAGAAAACTTGACACACAGGCAGACCGACAGACACAGTGAACTATATATACATTTTGCCAGCTTGACAGTACACGAATAAAAGCTACCAGCTTGGTGCTCCGGCCGTGTACGACCGTGTCTGACACACTCGTAAATATGGAGAAAATAGAAGTGCCACATTCATACTATACAGCAATTTACGAAGTACACTGCCCAACACAGTCAATCACAATTGACCACGTAAAGTTGCATTTCTCAGCAACACACAAGTCATATTTGTATGGTGTTCAAACTGGAATTTGTGATTAAGTGGTTACTGTACTCTTTATACCTTTGTCTGCAACTTGCCTTATTAGATCGTCACTCCCTGGCTGCGTCTGTATCTACGTGAGGGGAGGAAAAGCCGGCACAAATTACCTGCGCCCAACTAAGCTACATACTTTTTTTTCCTTTCTCTGTAGTATCATTAACTGGCCAAATACAAATTAATCCTTTCAGACCAAGCCCAAGTCACTCTGCAACTCTCCTTCCGATTTAGTGCGAAGATTTTTTGCCTTTCCGCCCTTGCTGGGGGATCCGAACCCGCTCTCGGTGACCGTGGCCTCTGCGACTTCTAGTAAAACAGCCTTTTTAACAAATGGTGCAGGCTTTTCTGTTAGAAGCTTCCATTGCATTTTGCTGGACAGCAAATGTTGATGGACATTCAAGTACACGCCACGCTCAATTGAATCGGTGCTTCAGAATGTCGCGTTTTGCAAGAGTACTTGACACAGGTCATGGTGACGTAGGTTCTGTCGAACACGATTAGTTCGTTAACCACGGGTATCATACCACACGTTCTGACGATTTATCTACACACATCGCTGTCCTGATGCAACGCTTTCTTGAGAAAATGTGTAATATTGTATAACACACTGCTTGTTAGCAGTCTATTAATGTTTCATTTCGTATAAATGAACACGACAAACCACAATCAAAAATTCTTGCGTCAGGAATACAAACTCAGTACAGCTAACAATTGCAATATTCGTAGTTATCCATGATCCGTACCACTGCATAAACTGCGCCCGTCTGCCTTCTCGAGCAACGGATATAGTTACACCTCTGTGCGTCGTAACCTGTGGTGTCAAGTCACTTCTGTGCCGCGAATATAATTTTCTATTTACAAATGTCTGCTTCGTTAACTAGTATGGTAATACATTAAGTACTAATAACAGATGTGGCAAATTATTTTGTATATCACGCACTGGCTTTTCTACTACTGGAAGAGACGCCGGAAAGGATATGAACGAGAAAATGGGAGACTACTTCGACGTAGAAGGTTATTGATACGTCTTTTGCAAAAGCGACGTCGAAGATGTGTGGTGAAATCTTGCTGGGCGTATACTACGACAGGAAGTTTTTGGGAAGAAAAAGTACCAACATATAGCGACATCAGTTTCCTGGCACATTTTGGTACGGGACGCGAAACATTCCAGTGTCTTGTTGACGAGTTGTACTTGGATTTAGTTAGAGAGAATACAATCATGAGGCGAGCCATACCTGTAGATAAAAGAATTGCTGTAGCACTTACAGTTTTAAGGAGAAGTGGCGATATTCCTTCTGTAGCAAAACTTTTTGGAATTGGAAGAAGTACAGTGCACCTGATTTTGAAGGAATTCAGTAGTGCAGTCTGTAAAACATTGTACGATAAAATAGTAACATTTCCTGAAACTGTCACAGAAAAGGAAGAAATTATGAACGCTTTTAAGAACACGTGGCATTTTCCTGGATGTCTGGGTGCACTAGGAGTATCACATATTCCAATTCTGTCACCATCGCAGGTTGCAGATGATTATTTGAATGAAGAAGGGTACCATTCAGTAGTCCTCCTTGGAGTGATTGATCATCAGTACACATTTAGGTAATGTATTTCACCTGTATGCACAGAATCTTTGCATGTAACTGTCATGTGGTACACAGTTTTCCTGCACATCTAAATGCTGAACATTAAATGCCAATGGCCGTGTTTGATGTATATCACTGTGATAAATTACTGAGAGAGTATTCTACTGCATTTAGTTGGTAGACCAGGTATCATGACAGCTTTGCCAGTTTCTGCTTTTCTGGTTGAATGTCAGAGCTGTATCTGATATTAAAATGTGGCCATTTCTTCATACATCCCTCTCAATGTACAGTTGGTTAAAATTCAGTTGTTTCTACAAATGAGTGTGTTCATGCAAGTTTGAAAGAATTGCTGTTTATTGTTGTACTCTTCAAGATTCCTGTGACAGAGCTGGTGTATGGCTGGTGTATAACAATTGACTCTGTCTCCAAGGGACCAATATTTGCCTTATAGCATGTGATGCAGGGTCTTTTCCATACTTCTGATACATATATGATAATAGGTCCATGAATATTTTCTGTAGGTTTCTACTAATTGCAACTTTTTTTCAATGCACATACTTTTTTTTTAATTTTGAACCAGCACTCAGCTGTTCTGGAAACAAATATAAAATTCTCAACAGCACAATGGATTTACATTCAATTTCAAAATAAAATTTTAATCTGGCTATAATAAAGCTTCTTACAAGATGAGAAATGACTGTCATTCAGTCACATTTGTTCATTTCAAAGCAAGAAAATATTAAGGAATGAATCAGTAGTATTAGTAGTAATTAAAAGTAGCCGCAACAGTTGATTAGTGCCAGTTTGCATTTTAATGAAATTAAAGGAAAACAAGTCCCAAACAAGCAAGTGAGCAAATCAGTGTTGCTGCAAAATAAAAAATTTAAACATTTGTCAGAAGTCAGCCTGCTACAGTTGTGGATGAACTGGGAATCTTTTGTCAGTGGTCAAATGTTCCAATTCTGACATTTTATTTTTAAGCTATGTGTGATAAATGAGATGGTGTGGAGGGCCAGAAAGGTAGTTCAAGTGGCCCAGAGTTTGGATAATACTGATATATACTATTAAAATCAGAGTGAAATTTGGTGATGTCTACAGTGTAATGAAAAGTTCATCCTAGAACAGGCCATGAAGGCCCAGAGAGGGAGTAGAATTAAGCTCTGCTCTTTTCTACCTCAGCCCTAGATGGGTGGTCAGCGCCATGTCCCAGCCACTTTACCCTGGGTACAGAGACCTGGTACCCATTGTACAGGAGGTTGGGTGAGCCCTAGGGCCAGTCTGGACAGGTGCTGAAACTCTCGTCCCCCACTGGGATTCGATCCCCGGACCGTCCAGCCTTTAGTGAGTTGCTGTACCAATGATGCTATCCCAGCCTACCTACACTGTTAAGGGTGGGGTGAATTTCATTTTGAAAAAAGGTACAGTGTAAGGAAGTCAAAAACACAACTAGTTTATTACCTATTAATAGTGTTGTTAATAAAACGACATGTTTCGGCCTACTTGGAGACCATCATCAGGTTCAACAAGTGCTAGCTATAGGAGACTAATATATTTCATAGAAATGAGCAGTTAGATGTTGAGATCTCATCATCTATGCTTATATACCAATACACATAAAAACTTAAGAGGTCCGTAGCTGCGGAGTATCTGGGAAGGTGTGTGGTGGGGGTGTAAGGGCATAGATTCAAAGTACTCTATGAGGTCATCGCCCTGAGTTCCGATGTCTAGACATACTTGGCTTTAGGGGGGGCCGCTCTCTTCAGTGGATCGCTGGTGTCAGTGAAATATCTGTGAGAAAAACAGAGGAGATGTGTGAGGAGACCAGTGCATGTGTGATCTGTATCTCGTGTGGGGTAGTATATGGTGGTACTTACGTGTGGCTGGATGGTGTCTTCTCGGGGGTCCTGGCAGCGTGTATAGTGGTGTGTGCATTCCATGCGGTGGTCTCTAGGTCGGTATTTTTTTCTGTAGGTATCCTGTGTGTGGGTTCACTTGTGCGTAGGTTTCATTAATAACACTATTAATAGATAGTAAACTAGTTGTGTTTTTGACTTCCTTACACTGTACCTTTATGTTACACACACAACAGGGATGCCTCAACTCAAGATTCATTTTGAATAACCCTCTTATTTTACATGATCCTGAAATTGAACTTTTTATCATATTTCTCAAATTGGCTCATAAGACCAAAAAAATAATAGGAGTCCATAACATAAAACACATGTACAATCAAAATATTTTGTGTAACTTTTGTTTGAATTCTGTTGGGTATGAACTATGTTATATAATTTCCAGTGAAAAATCATGTATAATTCTATGTCTGCAATTCCTGTAGCTCATTCAGTAGCAGGAGACTTATTCAAAATGACTCATAATCCACATAAATTAGGAGCATGAAATGATGTGGCATGATGATTATAAACTGTGGGTTAATGTAGGAAGAAGGTGGCATCATGTGAGAACCTCACAATCAGTCTGCTGACCATGAATCTAACTACAGACAACCCAAATACATACACAGCACACATGCATACTGTAACACAGTGACAACCAGTGCATAAAATTAAGGATTTACTCTGTACATCTGCTACAGTTGTGAACACCATGTAGTCAGTTCAAATCCTGATGCACAAATATACGAGGCAAGGCAACATTAATTTCTCCCCAACACCCAAATACAACTGTGAAAGTCCACCACATTTCCCTTTCCAATTCAGAACTGCTATAAAAAAGTACCATCACTATTTTCATTCCTGAGCATTTAGTTGTTAGGCATGCCGGTTGGCTAGAATAGCAGTTACGAGACCTCAGGTTTTGTAAAAACATGAATGAAACTGAACTATTTTACCATCTCTTCTATGTTTCATTTTCCAGATATGCTGATGTTGGACAACCTGGTGGAACCAGTGACTCAGAAATATTCTTCAAAAGTGAACTGTACAAACATCTGTGTTCAAAATTGATACCAGCAGAGTTTCACTTAATTGCATCTTCATCCTTCCCACTACTGCACTGCCTTATGACACCTTTTCCATTTAACAGATCAAAAAATACAATGCAGAAAAGGTTTGATTACCATTTGCATAAAGCATTGACACCTGTTGAAGTAGCATTTTCCCACTTAAGAGGACGGTGGAAAATCTTACTTAAACAATGTGACTTGCAACTGGACAATATGATAGACATTGTGAAGACTTGCTTGGTTCTTCACAACCTTTGTGAAATCAATGGAGACCATTATTTTGACTCCTGGGATGAAGGTGTTAATGAAGAAACACAATTTCCCCGACCACTGCACCATCAAAATCTGACAGTTCCTCCTCAAGAAGGTCTCATAAAGAGAAACGAAGTGGCAGTTATTCTCTCTTAATTTGTTCGTTAATGCTGGTTCCTGCAAGTGTGATATTTAACTGTCAGATGGCGAGATTATATAGCATCAGTTAGTGCTGTTACTGAATGTGTTTTAAACCTGTATTGCAGTACAATATTATAACTTAATCCTTTTCTAGGTACCCCTTATAATATGCAACACTTTCCTGTTCACTAATCATTTTTCATTATTTGATTCAGATCATAATAAAGAGTATAACATGTTACATGGAATGTGGTGAACAGATTTAGAGCTGATTAAACTGGAGGGATTAATTGCAACCATCAACACATCAAACAAATTGAAACTCAAATACAGTACAATCCCAAGTCTTGGTTTTCCTCTTAATGTGATCTGACATCGTTTATCAACAATTTTTAACAAGTATCTTTCATCAGCACTCAATTCAGTGTGCAAAAGAATGAATTACATGCCCTACAACACTCATGTGTTTAAATTGTTTATTGTCTACATTATAAGATTTTGCACATTGCCAGTTGCTGTATTGTGCCTATTTTACTCCCTTCAGTTACACAAGTGCAATTGGGCTTTAGTTTGTTCATTGAAGTTAGTAACGTCACATAAGGTAGCAACTTTTTCTTTAACATGTCAAATGAATAGAGAAAGAAAGTATATGTTTCCACAGAATAAAACCTTAAAGCTATAAGAAGACTAGTCAGATGAGGAGCATTACAAAAGGTGGAAACATAATATGATGCTGGCACTGTTACTGCTAGTGATGGGAATCCAGAAAGAAACAAAGTTGAGAAATGTTGTCTGCCATAGCTTCAAATGAAAGCCTTAAAGAAGAAACAGACTTCTTCTCCTTATAAAGCGCTACAAGGTTCTGGCTTGCTCAATGACTTTCTTCCAAATGTCTCTATTCTGTGCCATTTTCTTCCAATTGTGTACATTCATATTCCTTATATCTTCCAAAACGTCATTTTCCCAACGTGTTTAGGTCTTCCAATTGGCCTTTTAGACATGGGTTTCCATCTCTTAATCGAAGAAAGAGACAGGTAGCTTTATTTTTGTGGTTTACACAACATGCATATAAAGGCACACCAATAACTCGGCCTTTCCAAAAAAAAGCAGAATCTGACTTCACAACTAGTGTAGGCTTGATAGAACACTTGAGTGAAGACAGCTCAACATGTGGAGAAAAATTATCAGCATATTTGGAATAATTTTTAAATCCAGGGAACATAAGTCTTATAGGAAGAAAGATGGCTGATCACATTAACAGCTCTACAACTGTGACAAAAAAGCCTAAGTTTTAAAAAACTAACATAAAAAATTCATGTTTCCCATGAACAAAAATAAGCTCTTGTATATTAAAAAGCACAGTGACAATTCTTGCCTGCTGTAATGCCTTAGACAAACACATACACACACCTGTAACTTGCTTTCTTTGGACGTCTGTAGATCCAGCACCACATGCACTTGGCTAGCATAGCCAGAAAAGTGTATGGAATCAGCAACTTGTTGAATTTACTTTTAGTTAATACGGCCCTTCATTCAGTTGTTTTTAAAATAACAAAAAACATGGAAAGAAAAGTAATTCCTGACATTTGATAGTGCATCTTATAATCCTAATAAAATGAACATAAAAGTTGGGAAATAAGGGGGCTTTTCTACCACCAAATGTCATTTCATTGAGTCTAACATGGGTCCTCTGAAACAGTGGGTAAAAAAAACTGCATGCACTTCTTCAATTACAGAAGTTAGTGATAAAGGACAAGAATTTGAAGAAAATACATAACAAAAAATGTGAGTTTTCAGGTTCTCAAGGCAGTGTACTAGTAGATTCGGGTGAATGTGCATTGCTGGATAAGTGTTTCTCCATACTTTACCAGTCAATCAGGTTCACATCTCAGAATCATCTAAAATTTAACAGAGAGCCTAAGCTTGGAAGGCAGTCATGTAAAACACATAGTAATATTAATTGGACACATAATGAAAACAGCATTTACCATTCACAAAAAAGTGCATAATTAGTGTACAGTTTCAGATTATGTATCGTGAATTTGCAGTCCTGTGGCCTGCAGGAAACTGTGCAGTACTACTGTAATATTATCATATACTTCGACGCATACTTGACATTTTATCTACTTACTCCCTCCAAGGAACAGAGTCCTTCTTGAGAAGCCAACTGTTTTCTGAGATAATCAATCAATTTTATGCAAACCAAAGTTTCATTACCACATTTATGAGTGCCTGCCTTGTGTCCCCACCCTGAGCCACATCAATCCAGTCCATGCCTCCACATTCCAATTTCTTAAGATCCATCTTAATATTATCCCCCCATCTATGCCTGGGTCTTCCAAACAGTCTCTTTCTCTGGTATCCCCATCAAAACCCTGTAGAAAACTCTCCCATATGTGCTACATGGCCCGCCTATCTCCTTGATTTGCTCACCCAAACATTATTGGATGAGGAGTACAGATCGTGCATCATTTTGTGGTTTTCTCCACTCCCCCATCCCTCTTAGAGCCAAATGTTCTCCTCAGCACCCTCTTCTCAAACACCCTCAGCCTACATTCTTCCCTCAGTGAGAGCAACCAAGCTACATACCCATATAAAACAACAGCAAAATTACAGTTCTCTCTATCTCAGTCTTTAAATTTATGGATAACAAATGGGAAGACAAAAGATTCTGCACCGAATGATAGCCAGCATTCGCTGACTTCTGTGTGTTCTTAATTTCTTCCTGAACAGAATTTTGATTTGTTAAGGTTGTTTCCAAATACCTGAAATCTTCCACCCTTTCAAAGGAACTGTTATCAACTTTTATATTGTGACTTCATCTTGCATTCTGATCTTGAGACATGACCGTGTACTTAGTTTTATCAGCATTTACTTCTAGACGAATCTCCTTACTGGCAGTTACTAAAGATTCTATGTTTTTCTTTATAATATGTACGCTTCTGCCCATTGCATTAACATAATCAGCATAAACCAAAAGTTGATATATATCACTAAATTTCAGGCCATCGTGGTTTACTTGAACCCTCCTAATGGCATACGCTAAAGCAAAGTTGAAAAGCACTGGTGATAAAGCATCTCCTTGTTTTAAATCATTCCTAATTGGAAATATGTCAAATGCTTGCCTACTCTGACTCTTTCATAGGTTTGATTCAAACACATTTTATTAGCCTTACCAGTTTCATAGATGTAGCAAACTCAATGAGAATAGTATAAAAGACCTTTTACCTAACTGAATCATAACCTTTCTTTAAGTCTATAAATAGCTAATGCACTGCTTCATTCTATTCCCATTTTTTCTCAAAGTATTTGATGACCTGTTGCACTGAAATTCACATTGACGATCCCCAATAATTTCCTCTGTATATGGAGTTCACATTGACAGCGGGATGTTGGCTAAAATTTTGTACGTAGTTGGAAAAAGTGATATGCCTCTATAATTACTAGTCTGTTTTATCACCCTCCTTCTAGATAGGTACAATGATGGACCACTTCAACCCCTCAGGCAATTCATCCTTATTCCAAATAGAATTATTCTACCCCCTGCTTTAATAAATTCCGCTAGGATTTTATCACTACCTGGTTATGTGTGTCTTTTTGCCTTTTAAATAGCCATCTCAACCTAAAGACACTCAGCTCAGGCACTAGTGGTTCTAAAGTATGTATTTCTCTCTGCCTGACATCACAACCCCATGTACATTGAATAGCTGAGAGAAATGGTTCCACCACCTAGCCAAAATAATGTAGGAGTCTGTAAATAAATCACCCTTTTCATTCTTTACTATATTGTTTCTAGGCCGGTAATCCTCTTTAAGTCATTGATGCCCCTGTACAAGTCTCTGATATTTTTTATCTTATTGTTAGTTTCAAGTTCATCAATTTTACCTTTCAAATATTCCTTCTTTTTGTTCCTGAAATGTCTACTAGCTTCACGTCTGTCGTTGTTTAGATGGTCTACATTGCTTTGGTTTGGTTCCTGAAACTGCCAATCTTTCCCTTACTTTTGCAACCACCAGGTAGCCATCAGTATCACTTTACTAACGTTAATATAATTAATTAAATAACAAACACACTTACCTAAGAACAGGACACCTATTTCGTACATACGCTGGCATGATGTACTACACCCCACCTTAGCGGACGAACAGAACTTCCAACCACCCGCCAACAATCTGCTCTTTCAAACGCACATGATTTAAAAGGCATGGAAAACACATCCAGCACACTGTACCCAGCAACCAACCACAAGAGTGAAATGTGCTTGGATATAGCCACTTTGGCACAGAGCATAATTGATGAAGTAAACAAGGCAGTAATAAAATCTCCTGTATGCATAATCACACCTGAAAAGATACATAATAAGGAACTGCACGAAACATCTCATAAAAAAGAAAGCCGAATTTCGTTTCTCAAAAAGAGGAACCAATGACAACTCCAATCCATGATCCGTGGTCGTCGGTGTCTGTACACAACGACCACGGGTTACAAGACAGTCCTTCAATTTGGGACAGCATCGATACTTATAGCGGGAAATTACACGTTGTAAAAACACAGTGGGACATTGGAGAATGCGCCCAAGAACGGTTATATGCAGTGAATATTTGTACGGTACGATTGGCGCGCTAATTGATAATTTCCTATGGAATATCGCAAATTCAGAAGTGAGAAGTGTGCTGACATATTCCGTGTATGATCCGGTTTGAAGCCGTGTTGGTTATAATATTCCTAAGCTTCGTATATTCAGATCTGCTTTATAGAAACGACTGTGACAAAGCAAAGTGAAGTTTAACCAACAATGAAAGCCACGATTAATATGTCTTACAGAGAAATAATCTTACGGAGAGTGACTGCAGCTGTATGTTGGAGCCTCGCTCTGCAAGCAGTATTATTGGTCACGGTCTTGTTCGTACTGAATTTCAATCCTTGGCATCCAGTCTCATGGATTGAACGGACAGCAGCCCTCTGCGTGTCGTTGGGAACTTGGTTGTATTTCTGTCCTGTTGGTCTGGCAATTTGTATGCTAAGTATAATGTCTTGCAAAGATTTTATGGTAGTGAGGAGGTACTGTGGAACGCGATTTGCCATTTACTGTAATATGTTCACACTTCATAATTTAATTATGTTTACGTTGTACGCTGTTACTGGTGGACTCATCACATGGATGCATTTGTGTCTTCTCGGAGGGAAGTACGGAAAAATGTTTGCCATGTGCAGTGCTGATGACAATAAGCTGTGTTTAGTGGAAGGGTATTTGTTCCTAATATTAAATGGCTTCTGGATAGGCATGTATTACTTTGTAAACGATTATGTTTTTGGTCATAAAAGTCTGTATTTCCCAGTAGTTCAGCAGTTCAAGTTCCTGCAGGTAAAAGCAGAACTACAGTCGCTTGTGAAACGAGCAATGATTGATTCCCTGTCACCAAGTGTTTATTTTGTTGTGTTATATTACTGGAATGGAGGAGCTGTTCAAGGTTATGTCAGTGACATCTTGGAGTGTAATATAGAAGAGAAATCTCAAGATACAGTGTTTGGACTGATGAACATTTCCCAGTTATTCTATTCATGGCTCTTTTCTAGTACATTCATTTTCACCATTTACAACATAAAGCTCATGTTATGTGTGAACTTAACTGAACATATTGTCTTTCCAGTCACTCCTTTAGTTGGGAATTCTGATTGCCTCACATTGTATCAAAGTTTGGCTATGACAGATGTCCCCATTATTCAGTACTTGGGTTTCTTGGATCTTAAGGTTTTGGCTGAGAAAGACTGTGGCAGAAGAGAAGAGCTGTTCACATTAAGTCATCCTGGTGGACATCCTCACAACTGGAATGCCATAGTGGAAGAAACCTTGAAACTTATAAGGAAATTCACAGAAGATATAAATAAAGCAAACACTGAAACAAAGCCTGCACCTGCAAACAATGAGTATGTGTTCACCAAAGACCACTCTCCTTCAGAGAGTTCAGCCTTTGTTGCAAATGAAAATCGAGGTGCATTTGTATCTGGAATGAGAAACTTGTCCTTGAGTACTCACAATATGTCTGATATATCTCTCTGTCAGTCTCCATCAAATATTGTTCACTTCCAATCACACCCAGTTAACATTTCACACGAATCCATACTGAGAATTGTTCAGTTGTATTCTACACAGGCTCTAGATGCACTCTGCAAAAAACCTGGCATTTCTTTCGTATTTGGTGACCTTCCTGATGCAAAGGTGAGGTATCATCTGGCTCAATGTCAGCCAGTGATTTGGGCCATTCAGGGCTTGTCTTGCCTGGCTGCAGCTTCTTTCAAAGAAGACCGTTATGGAGTCGTGCAGAAAGACCTACCAGCCATCATCACATCTCTGCTTCAACTGAAACAGGCTTTGGACAGACTCCAGAAGGTTGGAAATTATAAGCGATCTCAAAAGTCTGAGCATTATGATATGAAAATGAAGGCTGCTTTGCGATCTGCTGTGAAACGGAGTCTGTATACTATTAGTATCGCATTTGGTGATTATGTGAAAGATTTACCACTGACAAAAGAAGTTCTACAACAAATTCAGCATTTCTTGAATTTTAGAGAAGGATGATTTTTCACTTTGTAAAATTGTTTGACAAAAGCTTTGATTTTGATGATAATCTGATAATGTTCTTATTGGACATGTTTCATGAATAAGAGTGGTTAATGATCTGGTACATGCTGCAACAGTGAAACCTTGTGAGTAGAGTATGTTGTATACACAACACTGTGAACATCAACTGCAAACAGTGGGTATTACTTAAGGCGTAATGGGCAGGCTGCAAAGTTAATATATTTTTGGGAGATAGTACATCTCAGATCATTCTTCCCTGTTATTATTTTGAATTCTTACTTTCCTCAGCCTACAAGCTTTCACTGTGCAAGGCATATGTCAAAATAATGGTCATCTAATTGCATGAATGTACTGTGATAAATTACAGAGGTGTCGAGCAGTATCTGCAATGTATATAATGTTAAAACAAAAAAGAGTCTGATAATTCCAGATCAAACTGAATTTCAGGTAAGACTTCGCATGTACAGTTGCACATGCAAGTAGCATCACTGCCAACAAAATAAAAAATGTAAACAAAACATTGCAGACACTTTGTGGCTCACCCTCTTAGATAAGAAAACATACACATGAATAATATGCTAAATCATCATTACATTTGTTCACATTTTTCCCTCCCCATATGGAAAGAACAGGAATACATAAACTCTTCCTCATAGCCAGAGCTTAATAAAATTCTTGCTTGCTCATTGAATATATTGAAAATGCTGAGAAGACTGGAGTGTTGCATTTAGTTTTGTATTTTATAGTTAAATATGCAGGTGTTTGAAAAGTGCAGTTTTCATTTGACTGGCAGATTGAGGTGGTAATTATAAATTATTCATTACTGCATTTGTCATTAGTGTACCACAACCAGATGTAAGGAAACTTTGTCTCAGTAAAACAGAACACAACAATTTTATACTTCCTGTGTATAATGTTTATGTACATCTATAAAATGGAACACCAGCTGTTATGTAATTTCACTTAATAACAATGGTAACTCAACACCATACCAGATTCTGCCATTTAACTGCCTGCTTCCTTCCATAACTTGTCCAACAGTCCTTTAGTAATGGTTCCTATCTTGGAATGCATTGTAGGAATAAGTATGTAGGGCCGTCATAAACACAACAAATATTTAATTGTATAGCAAAGTTGGGCTGCTATTGACAACTACATGTTTCGGCC
>JGI24700J35501_10930373_pt1 | contig 13443 bp, 5 predicted proteins | sample TergutTh196P1_FD_35501 | JGI IMG/M metagenome (IMG submission 35501) | reverse complement strand
TTTAGACAACTGTTATAAAACACAGATAACTTCTTATATGGACATGATTTATTTTTATTCTTCAAAATACATTCCTCCTTGATCAATATATTTGTTTGCACATTCCTCCAACTTCTTCATGCCCTCCAGGAGAGCAGTTTTGGAAATGTTGTTAAGCTCCCTTGTCACTGCACACTGAATTTCTTCCACTGTTTGAAAATGCCATCCTTTTAAGGAAAATTTTAACTTGGGGAAGAGAAAGTAGTCGGCAGGTGCAAGATCTGGTGAGTAAGGTGGGTAGGAGAACAGCAACGTTCCTGTTCGCCAGAAACTTCTTTACAATTGCAGCGTTATGAGATGGCGTGTTATCGTGAAGAAGGAACCACTCACTGGATTGGAATTTGGCCGTTCTAACTCGTCGAATTCTCTTCAGTAGCCGATCCAAGAAACCCACGTAGAATTCTGCATTTACTTTCTGCCCTTCAGGGACAAACTCTCGATGAATTACACCTTCTGGGACAAAAAAACAATTAACATCGCCTTCACTCGCGATTTTTGAAATCGCAGTTTCTTTGGTTTTGGAGAGTTTTGCCCCACCCACTCTGCACTCTGTTGTTTGGTGGCCGGATCGTAGGTGAAACGCCATGTTTCGTCACTGGTAATGATATTTTCCCCAAAACGTTCATCTTGTCCCATTAAAAGAAGATCCTGGCAGTAAGCAACGTGTTCTTGTTTCTGCTCTCTGGTCAAGGCGTGAGGAACAAATCTCACGCAGATCTTTCTTTTTCCCAAGTCTTTGGTTACAATCTGGCGAACTGTCTCCTTACCAATATTCAAATGATCAGCAACCATTTGGAGAGTGGTCCGACAGTCTACTGTCAGCAGACGACAAACAGATTCCACATTTTCGTCTGTTCTGGCAGTCGAAGAATGACCACTTCTGGCACCGTCCTTCACATCCTCCCTTAGGTCTCGAAAGCGAGCATACCACCGATACACATTAGCACGATTCATGGCAGTGCTACCATAAGCCTTATTAATCAGTTTGATCGTTTCCACAGCACTTTTACCGGCCTTAACACAAAATTTAATTGCCACTCTCTGCTCCTCCATGACGCCAATGACAAGGCAAAAAACCTTTACTTGCAAAACAAGTTTGTACTCACAGACCACTGAACGAAAACTGTTGAAGCCTGGTCACACGTTACATGAAGCATAGTACTATGTAGTTATGGTGTCAGCCACTAGTTGTAACGCACAGTACTCCCTTAAAACAACTCATCTAAAAACTTTTGGGTCGCACCTTGTATATGTAGATAATTTTTACTGTGAGATGTTTGGACATAAATTTCATCTTAAGTTCAAAAATGTAATTTTTAATGTGAAATCACATGACTATAATCCCCCCCTCCCACCAAAAAAAAAAAACTTTTAAGTGAATGACTAATATGAAAACAACTCACACAGTACAAGTATTGGCCATTGTAATTTTATTTCTATTTCAGTTCTCCACTCTACATCCTTACATTATTATATTTTATATCTGTAAATGCATAATTGATTTTATGATATATAAAACACCGTATCTTTCTAACTACTCCTTGTAATGCATATGCCTTGATAATGGCCTAGTACGGGTTGAACATGTAGGAGGAAAATTATACACAGATAGAAGTTACTGTCTAGTAAAGTGTATTTGTTGGTTTATTGACTAAGTTTATACTGAAACTCTGAATTACCATATTGGGCCTCAATAGCCCCATTCTTTATCCTTCCCACAGCCTGTTTCGCCTTCCCTACTGTTCCAAATTTTTGAATGACATGAAATTTGCCCATACATCCAACTATTGAGATAGTACCTTAAAACAAGAATGGAATGGTGTAAATGGTCTAAGTGTACAGAGCTTCCACAACCATTCTTTGCACCTTGGAATTCTGCACAAAGACACATTTCTATGACATTAAGTTTTATGACAACTGTAATGTCCTACAACTTACTGTAGGGAGAGAAGAATGTGTATATTACTTGAAAACACAATTCTGGTTCTGGAATAATAGTGCTCAGCTAGAAAAACCCTGTCGAGATATGAAGAATTAAATTCTGAAGAGTGACCAAATATTTCAGCTCTAATATCAGGTTTCATTAAAACTGGAAACAGGAGATTTCAAGGGTAAGCATGTGGATAAACTAAGATGAAGCTCATGCATATCATGCCCAACTGAATTCTCCCCAGTCCTCCTGAATCATTGTTCAAAACAATCCTGCTTTTCATGGGCCACAAGCTGTATTTTTCAAAATAATCAATTTAAAATGGTCCATATTTGTCAAAAACCAAATGTTATGCACAACACAAAGCATCATATGTTTACTGGTTCTCACTTAAAAATATTTTTTTTTTACCGTGGCACAACAGCCATAGTGGGCCAAGGCCTCTTCATTACTGAGGATTCATGATCACGAAAAGAAATGTTACAGCCATAAAAAGGATGCAGCTGTAACATGTACTACACAATTTTACCATCAGCATGATATATGCTATGGCTCCAAAGCCTTTAACCTACTGATATTAATACAACCCAATAGTACTAACATATGTGTTAGCCTCCTGCCTAAAAAGATTTCCAGTTTTCTCCACCTTGAGGAGGACAGTCTGGGACCACTCAAGACTCTGGGTGTGTACAGCAATCCACGCAAGTGTGGGCTGGTTTACATTGAACAGGCTCAATGCTCCAGCAAGACAAGGTTAAGAAAACACCAATGGCATTATCTGCCTTCAAAAGCCAAGTAAGTCAGCAGTGGCAGAGTGAAGATTCATCGGCTCTGAGACACTAATATCCTCCCCATTAAAGACCAGTACAAGAACTGGATCATCAAAGAGGCAATCCACATCAGTCTCCATTCCTGCAACATGATCAAGGAGGATGACCTGGACTTCAAAAGGTCATAGAAACATACCAGCCACTCTTTGAAGGAATAAAGAAAACCTCCCTGTAAAGAAACACAGCAGTAGCATTACAGCCCCTATCAGGGCTAACAGATCCAGGCTCTCTTACTTTCAGTTGGTTCTCTCTCCTCAATCTCATCAACTTGTCATTAGTTAACTCCCCTTCCACCACCACTTCTTAATTTACTCAATCTCCAGACTGCTTCAATCTGTTTTCCCTGCCTTGTCTTGAGCACCCCTACACATGACTACACCTACCCCATAACACCTCCCCTCTTGTTGGCTTGCTGCAATTATCACCTATATAATGCAACTAATTCTTCCAGCAACATACTTTTCTTTGCCTACCCTGAAAAGATAGTGTGACAAGCTCATCTGAAACATCAGAAACAAATTACCACTCAACATGGCATCATATCTCAAAAGACAGTATTCTTCATGCCTTTAGCCATGACCACACAAAACTGTCAAAACTGTATGCTGGTAGGGAAGTATACTGAATGGCCCTACTGCAGATGCCACTTCACAAGTTTCAGCAATGCTTTGTCTGTGCTGTTTTCCATATAAGCTCTGAAATATTAATGGGAAAGGTCTCCAAAACAGCATGATGTTAATGCTCAATTTTACACAAATCAAGCAATTACAAGCATGATATGGACAAATACAACTCACTGATGGTGTTCTGAAGATGTGCTGTGTTCCTTTACTACCTGAACAGAAAAAGCTCAAAATGTCCCAGCAAATCCCATGCAACTGGATCAACTGGTTCAATAGTATACAAGGGCATACAGCCATTATGCATCCCTGCACATAATCTGCACCTTCAAAAGCAACCTGAAAATGAAGGCCAAAGAACAGTACCTCATGAAGTAACAGCTCCAATGAATGGGAAAAGTATGGAAGACTGGTGCAACTTCGAGCAATCTCCCAAGCATGGAAGCCCAAATTTCGACGTATCAGCTGACGCAGTATCTGATGGAGATATACTTGACTCTGAAACAGTGTACAAATAAATGTAAAGTATTCTGCAGTGGCAGTAATACAAAATGCCATTCACTGTTCATAACATACACATAGCAAACCACAATATATTAATATTATATTTTAAAAACCCAATTACAAAAAAAGAGAAACTTACTGTTCGCTCCAGAACACAGAAGGGAAGAGAAAAGGGTGAATTTGAATCTGAAGTGTACAGCATCGTGTCATTTTCAGCACCCAAGAGAATAGCATCCTCAAACAAAATAGCTAAAAATGAAACAACACAAAATAAAACTATGCATTATGTCATCAAATTCAAATCTTTAAAGTGATTCATAATTATGCCAAATAATTAACCTTTTCCCCATGTCTAACACCATATGATATAGGCAAACTGAAAGTTTCCTGCTGAAGTGAACACACGGTACACAGTCTAACATGGCACAATTAATGTAATGGACCTGAAGGCAGCAGGACATGCTGAATTTAAATAGTGCACCAGCATTCACATTTTGCATTCAAGACCATGTTATTTTGGAAGAACTTCCAGAACTGCAGACCTATATTATTAGTTTCTATGAAACCAACACAGTATTCTAAATCTTTCCATAATTGGGTAACATTTACTCACTATTCTAACCTCTACATGACCACTGTTCACATAGGCAAAAGCAGAGTGTATTGGCAGTTGTACTAAAATTCGCATACACAAATGCACATACTGCAATGCTGGAAAATCCATTTCTTGTTTCTTCTCATCTCTATGTTCTGGTATACAAACTGAAATATTAGACTTCCGCTTTTTGACAGCTGTGTGTTGGGTTACCCAGTCATAAACAGTGGTGATAAACTGTAATATAAACTACTTTTTCTGATGTAGTTTGCATTCCAATAACAGACCCCTTTCCATCAGCTTAAAAACACATCGGATTTCACATCTCAAACACGTGTAGTTTATGAGGGCAGTAGGGCAAGGGCAAACAGAAAGGGAAATTTAACATACTCAATAGAGACGACGTGGTAATGCAGAAGGAACAGGCATCAGACCCCATGAGCTGAATCAAACCAGATATCAGAGATGATCATGGACAGTGACAGTGATGGTGACAGTGCAATGTGGCTGCTACAGAGGAGGAGGAGGAGTATTGTGAAGAAGTTTTAATGGAACCACATCTACGATTGCAATGCTAAGGCTCCACTCAGCCTGCATTCAGCCAGTACTTCTGAAGGTAATGATGTTCATAGCGGTCCACATCCACAGACACATATGCCACCAAAACAGCAGTGCACACTGTCCTCTCACCTTCAGAAGAGTGTAGTAAACACACTTAAAGGGGGCCCAAGAGGAAATAAGGACAGTGAAGCAACACACATCAATGACGGCTCTACACCACTCAGCATTTTCATGCTGTATTTCGCAGAGAGTGTCATACTGCTTGTGGTGGAGACTAACAGATATTATCACTGGTGCTTTGTCAGTTTTCACAATGGACCTTCTTCCCAAAATTATGAAACTGAGGCTGAAATGTTTGTGTTTCTGGCAGTAACAATACAAATTGGACACTGCTTACCAGACCAACTGACAGATAACTTGGACCAGTTTTACACTCCATTCCACAGCAACATGATGAGACAAAACAGATAATTTACAAATAATTTGGTTTCTGCATTTCATGGACAACAGGAATGGAGTTGACAGGATGGAAGATAATTATGACAGATTATGGGAAATTTGGGATGTATTTGAAATTCTAAACAGGACATTTTCAAAATTTTACAACCCTTCAGAAAATCTGGCAATTGACAATTTGTGTTGTTCAAAGGTTGGATGATTTTTCAGACACTATATTTCCAAGAAATACAAGCATTTTGACATCAAAATTTACAAACTCCACAACTCAAGCGGTTACACATATGACACAGTCTACTTGGGGTAGGACAGAAATGCATGACACAGCATTTGACAGCCACTCATGCCATGAGGAAGATAGAAGAATGTGGCCACAGGTGGACAATTTCTTTTCCTCTCCAGAACTTTTTGATCACTTGACAAAAAAAATTAAATGTTGTGGGATTGTCATGGGGAAATTTGAGTAAGGACCAGGGGCAATTTGCCAGTAACTGAATGGACCAGACAGATGTCTGCATGCTGACTAACATTCACGATCTGCCACAAGAAGTATATTTCTGCATTGAAATGGCAACATGATAAATCTGGAAATAATGACTGACTATAACCACCACACTGGTTTTGTGGATAAAGTTGACAGAATGGCTAACAGTTACTCAATCAGCTGTCAGGCATGGAAGTGGGGGAAAATCTATTTTTTCATCTCTTCAATCTGGCCATTCTGAACAGCTACATCCTTTTTTCATTTGGTAGGAAGAAAATTTAACATAGAGATTTTTGACTCGCCCTTCTGAGAAACATGCTGGCTGTGGCTGGACAAGAACAATGGCTAGAGAGCCCCGTAAGGAGACCACCGACAACTTCTGGAATATCACAAGACTGATAAAAGATTCAATAATTTCTGGTCTGGTCCAACCAAGCTGGGGGCGATGTCATGTGTGCTCTGCAACATGCGTGATATGGAAAGTACATGTGAAATGTCTCAAGTGTGATGGAGCCTTATGTGTAAAAATGTGCTTTGTGGATTAACATACAAAGAAACGACCATAAAACTTCATGTGCAACAAACGTACACGAATTTGAAGCCTCGGACCAATATGCAAGTAAAAGAAAGTGGATTTTTACAAATATCTAGATGTTTATTTTGTGTATTTTGGTAATAAGGATACACACAATATTTTTAAAGAGTGTTGAACAATATCTGTTTCATTCATCACAAATTGTCATTTAACACAGAAATTTATCACTTCTCATTCAAAAAATAGTGACTTTTTCATGAACTTTCACTAAAAATTAAATAACACCCCCCTCCCCCCAAAAAAACCCAGCAGCACTGAACCCCTGTTTCTGCATTTAATTCAGTCATTTAAAGGTTAAAAATACACAAAAACTTATCTAAAGGAAGTACTGTACAAAAATTATAAAAACTGACCACCACAATCATACTCCAATATCACAGTCCAACCAAATCAGGTACATTTAATATAACACTACCACTAAAGACTTTATTTTTTTCAAACACACACTTCATAATAAGGATAGAAACATGCATACATTGTAAGAACTTGTTATACTATATGTCTATAAGCAATGACAATGATCTCTGACGAAGGGGAGGAACTGGGTGTAAAACCTTTGCATCTACTCAGACATGGTGATGAGAAGGAACATTCTATCATTGCTAGAACCTCAACCCAGGTCATATAACTTGTACTGAGATGTTCAAGTTCAGAATATCTATACAACAGATTCAGAATGAGATGAATAGGATACACCAACTCCAGTGAGTTCTATGTAAATAAAATAGCTGTTAATAACATTGTACATCCAACTGCAGGCCTCTATTATAATTCTTTCTACCTGCACCTTTATATAGAGCAATTAAAAATGACACATAAATTCTTAAGAATTTATCATGAACAAACTGACTACCCTATAGACACTGTATTAAGACCTACAAAAGCAAGTTAAAGAAAATATTTTCTAGTTGATTAATGTTTTCATTTACAATAAAATCCAGCTTCTAAAGAGTACTTAATCAGGTCCTGGAAAATGGATTTGTCATGAAAGCCCTAGACTCTACAACTTTCAGATCAAATTTCTGTAGATCTGTTAAAAATTATAGATCCTTGTTCCACACTTAACAACTGAACTTGATGACCTGAAATAATGGATTTGTGAAGCCGAATACTAAACGAACACTAATCTTGCAAAAAGCCTGTAGTAGCAAAGAATCATTATCAACTTGCTGTACTGTATTATTTATTGGCTGGTTAGTTCTCTGACATGTTGCAGCCTGACTTAATAGGCCATCTTCATGGTGGCAAAGTTTTCATATGTGATTAAAATCAATGTTTTAGTAGATTACTGTTAAAATACTATAAGTTACAATAAGTACAGTATGAATGAAGAGTGTATTAACCACTATAAGACTTTGATGATGGTGTATAACATATTGATACAGTCTTCTTTTCTTGGACCTTGTCCATCACCTACAGATCTCTTAGACACTAATACATTATGTTTCAGAAGCCAGCTCTGCTTCCATCTTCTGGTAAGATGCATCTAACTTGTTGGCCCCCTTAGACTGAGCATTCTCAGTCTCTGGGTACCCCAGTAACACTCAAATATTATAGGTAAGCTCCTGAGAACAGGACTCATCCACAGTTCTGGAGTATCTATTGACTGTGAATAGCTCAATCTAAGGGGTACAATGGGTTGGGTGCATCTTGCCTGAAGACTGAAGCAGAGCCAGATTCCAAAATGTAGTGTTTTAGTGTCTAAAAAATCTACAGACAATGGATAAGGTCCAAAAAAAGATTGTATCAATATGTTATACACCATCGTCAAAATCTTATAGTGATGAATACACTATTCATTCATAGTGCATACACTACACACTGAACATCTCATTTCATAACTTGCAACATAGAAGAAAGACCGAATCAGATGTTTGGACACGACCTATAAATTTTATAATTTTATACTATACTGTACACTACTTATTATAACTTACTGTATTTTAACAGTAATCTACTAAAACATCAAATTTAATCATTTGTGAAAACTCTAATAGTTAAGTTGAAACAAACGCTGCACACATTATTGAAGTCACCCTGAAGATGACCTATTAAGTCAGCTGAAACATGTCGGAGAGCTAACCAACAAATAAATAATACAGTGCAACAAATTGGTATTGATTCTTTGTGAATATAAAATAGTTGCACAAAAAATGTAAAATGTTAAATAAGTTTGTAGTAAGTTTGTATAGCACTATCATGGCAGCAGAATTAAAGACTGAGCTCATATGAAGCAACAATGAAGTTACAACAGTTTCTGAAGTTTTAATGCTTACTGATAATTGGGTTAACATTCTTCAAAATTAATTTTAAAAAATGTACAACATAACATATTATACTGTGATTTTACCCAGTGGATATATTCCAAGTTGGAAAGGCAGCATTATTCTCTTGGACATGAATGAATGAGATTTATCACCATCCCTGGGGAACAATGGCAGCCAAACCATCATCCCATGGGCCCCACAGAACAGCCACAGAGCTTCAGTCAGATGAGGTTTCTCACGCCGGGATTTGCGAGGGACCCAAACATTCTCCACCCGTGATGCCAAAACAGTAGGAGGAGCACAGGTGTATGACTGGAACTAGCCGGTAATTTTGGTATAAACTAGTTCCAATATTACATAATCAAAAGTCTGTGTAAAAACTAGTTTATACACAAAATTTTCATAACATTATTGTTACAGATACATACTGTTTATATTACTAAAACATTAAAAAATGCCATGCACTTATGAGTAGGAAACACAATGAATAAAATGAAGATTAACATTCCACATGCATCTTTCAGAATCTTGAAAACAGCAAATTTGAACACTGTTACTATTTTAATCTTAATGTTTTAAACCTTTAGTTTAATTTCAAAGGGAACTTTACAAAATCCAAAAATACTCAGAAGAAGAAAGAGATTAATATCCAAATAAAACACAACTCAGAAAATTTGGGCTACCAAGAATAAAAGTTTCAAATACAATTAACAACTGTAAACACCTTGTGAGATCTCACAGTAAAAATATACAAGTAATATTTACATTTTCACTACCTTCTTATGTTTTTATACAAGCCTAATGATCACCCTTGTGGATCCAAACAAGTAGCTCATTGGTAAAAGCATGTTGTTACATAAACATACTGTGTTTCACGGTAATTTCTATTACTCAATTACTTTAAAACACAACGGGATGTCCTCTATCCAAATAATTCTTGTGCACTATTTATCCATGCACATATAACCATTTGTTGTTCAAAAATTTTCCCTCTATCTTTGTGTCTCTTTAGTTTTCAGTCACTTCCTCATAAATCCAGGTACTCAGAAAAGTATTTCATCATACATTCTTTTTATATGTTAAAAGAATTTCTCACAGACATCTTTCTTTTGTACTTTGTACCACAGAGTTCCTCTATTCATTGAACTGAACTCTTTTTCTACCTCTACAAAACATCAGTAAATACATCCCTTTTGTCTCTTGATCTATGACATCGCATTGTGGTATATGAACAGCAGAAGGGAAGTACAAACTGTAAATTTACGTCAGTTTTATTGCTTGCACGCATGCTGGCTTTAGTAAAAAGCTATCATCAGGCAATTAAAAACACACACGGCAAGATAATTAAATACAACCCACTAAACTGATACTTTTCAGAAAGCTGAGATATTAACTTTACAAAAATTGGAGTCATATAGGCCAAACCAAATAAAACTCAAAACTGCACATTAAATATTAAAATATAATAAATGTGTATCATATTAAAATATTAAAACTCTATTCCAGCAGTTCGGGTGTGAAACGGAAGCTCCTCAATACCCAAACAAGCCTCATAGGGTACAATCTATGTCAATTCTGTTTCTTAATCTTGACTAGTGCCAGATAGGCAAGGCATACTATATGGTTTACTCTGAAGTTTTTCATTCTTTGCATCTCATCTGGTCAATTCTTGAATCTCACAGTAAAACAGTAGGTTGAATATATCTCTATAAGACTATTAAGCAAACGGATTAGATCATCACTGAATGAGGAGGATATCTCTCACTTCTGTCTTAGGGAAGTACACGTTAACACTTTACAGCCTCACATAAGCTACAGATATTACACAATGTGATGCCCAAAATGCCAAATATGGCCTATAGGTGTTGGCAAATTATGGCCATTCTTGTACAGCCCCTTAGTCTATGTCCCCTTGACAGCCTCAAAAATGGTGGTTCTTTCTAATAGACCAGGAAAGAAGGTAGTGTAGTCAGTATTTTCTCACCCCCCCCTCTTGTACCCTGAATTAGCCTTTGTAATATTTCTGCGAAGAAGTCTGTTAGTTGGCATACCTAGTTTCATGACACATGCACTTGTTATTGCTTTCAGTGTAGTCCACTGTTGGTGTAATATGAACACATGCCTATGGAATTCTAAACCCCCCTGACCCAATTTTAACTGCTGGTGATGCACTGAAATGTTTACTCATCAGACAACACATACCACCCTCCAAAAGAAACTGCTGAAAGTGAAAATCAAGAACTGTAAATATAAACAGTTCATTGGGGCTGGAGCACTCTGGAAGGAGTCCAAGGGGAGTGATGTGCAACACACAGCCCTCAACCCCACTAAAATGTCCTAGGTCCACTACTAAAAACTTCAAACCTCACACAGCATTCACATGATATCTTAACAGGATTACTTCACATTAAAGGAAGCAAAGTATACACTTCAATACACAGTTTAGTTTTAGCTACGACATACACATCACCATCATTGCTTTCACAGAACAGAAGCACCAAACAATAACCAAACACAATATTGTCTGTGAAATAACACACAATTGACAGCATGGAAGTTACTGATGTGTCAGGGTGAGTGTGCTGCATACCACTTGAAAGCCCAAGACATAACCTATGTTACGACAGCAGTCACAGTCATTTTCTTTTCACTTGACTGACAGACAAGCACAAAGCAAGGCATGTACTTAAGAAACTTCAACTAAATAAATCCACATTTTCAGGTGAAAGAAAAAAAATACCAAATCAATTTCTCTTTTTTTACAAGACTGAGGTAGCCAGATTACTTCTGCTTGACGTTCAGAGACAGAAGAAGTCTACATGTGCAGAATATGAGACCAGCTTGGGACTCCAGGACATCTGGCATTTATGTTATGAACAGCAGCCCTCAACATTTCACACAGAGGGGTTAATAAATCAATAAACAGCTGCATTTCATCTCATTTCATTGAATTTTAACAAAAAGTCTGTAAGATATTTTTATGTAAAAGTATGCACCTAACAATTACATCCTCTAATTAAATTCATGTCTTCAAATACTACACCAGGCATTTAATTTGTGCAACAAAAGTTTAAGAGATAGGTACCCATGTCACATCTAAGGGGACCATAACCTTATCACTGAATAAATGGAATAAACCCTCAAACAGGCAGTTCCAGATCCACCCCTGCTCTACACTTTCCTTCAGCTTCTTGTTGTTTTTGATATTACATAACGTATGGTTCAGTGTAATGCAGTCACATATCCGGTACCCACTATCATTTCTAGAAAATTCAGAATAACAAGCAGACACACCACTATTATTGTGCTGTGTGTACATATATCTTTTTAGTGACACACTATCAAGCATGACGTATGGAAGGCCCCACAGACCCAATGTCACAGGGGGCACAATGCACCTTGGGTCAGAGAAGCCTCAAAACATACAGAATACTATAATTTGTTGAGTGTTTCTTCACACTGGATTCTGCTCTTGACAGCAAGCAGTATTCTAGAACCCCCAGTGAGATCTGGAAGTAACTTCACTTATAACTATGAAGTGGCAATATTGAGTTGCAGGCATGACCCCCAAATGCTTACCTACAAAACTGCTCTGGTTTGAAACACTATATCATAACATAGGAATCACAATAAGTATAGAACAGACGTAAACAAACATATAAAGAGTGGTGCAAAAGTCACCTGACATTTGGTGTTTGAATGTGTTGCCTTTAGTGTCAAGCAACTTCTGCACCAACCTGTATACTTACTTAAAAATATGATATGACACAATGTCTGAATTTATGGTCTGGCCACACCAGGTTTGGGCAGCTTAAGACATAATGCCTTTTGCATGTAACCCCTCCACCACCAATTCCCTAGTCCCATTAACACAACTTCCAAAAGTACAAGGAATATGTCTACCCTGTGACCAAAATTGGTTAAAAATCTGAAACTTATTAAAAAGACTTCACAAACCAGTTACAGTATGCCATGATTTCAATGTGAAAGTAAAGATTTTGTTGTACACACCATTAAGGTAAATGGAGGAATGAAGACAGTTCCATTCATCCTAATCTTGGCACTAGATGGAAGTAAAAAGTCAGTTTCATGCACTTGTCACTTTACCCCCAGAGCAGAGCCTGCAGTACCCACTGAAGATGAGACTGGGTGGGCCTTATCTTGGTCTGGATGTTTGGAAAAGGGAAAAAAATCTCTTATCCCTGTCATATATCCAAACCTCAATTCCTTTGCAGTCAAGAGCACAGCCCAGTCACTATACTAACTACACCATTCCACATCCTCATGGTTTGAAAGTGATGATGATAATTTACCTACCAAGCTGTCATCTCCTTGCCTACAGTTTTGTTCACGTTGCACCATAAGCAATCTGCCACTCACATTGAGCATAATACTTTCAACCTCTTTTGATGCATGACGACCAGTTTCAGCACGAAGGGTTGTTAGTGTTACAGAAACAACACAAGCAGGATGAACACATAGTGCACTGATGTCCACACTCTGCAGAATTTCCACTATAACACCACCCACTAAAAAAAAAAAAAAATATATATATATATAGA